>ULRI01061629.1_pt1 | contig 69209 bp, 56 predicted proteins | sample 1955291 | NCBI WGS metagenome assembly ULRI01 (sample SAMEA4835678, study PRJEB28245) | human gut metagenome | biome: gut microbiome; material: fecal sample | place: Denmark | collected 2008
AAAGGCTTTGTGGCAGGTATGGCGTCTAAAGGCTTTAAAGAAAATGAAAATGTAAAATATGACCGGCAGAACGCACAGGCTGATCAGTCTAATCTGCAGAATATCGCACAGCGTTTTGTCAGCAATAAGGTGGATCTGATTTGTGCTATCGCTACGCCGACGGCTCAGACGATGGCTAATGCTACGAAAGATATACCCATTGTAGCGACGGCGGTTACCGATTATGAGGTAGCAAAGCTGGCTGCTTCTAATAACGAGCCGAAAGGCAATGTTACGGGAACCAGTGATATGAATCCGATTGACCAGCAGTTGGAGCTGCTTTTGAAGATAGCGCCGCAGACAAAAAATATTGGAACCGTGTACAGTTCCAGCGAAGTCAATTCACAGCTGCAGGTCGATGTTTTGAAAAAGCTGGCAGGTGATAAAGGCATCAATGTTATCGAAGCTACGGTTTCTACAGTTAATGATATCCAGCAGGCTGCGCATAGTCTGGTTGGTAAAGTCGATGCGGTTTATGTTCCGACCGACAATGTGATGGCTTCGTCAATGCCGACTTTGGTAGCAGTAACAGATGAAGCCCGGCTGCCTGTTATTTGCGGCGAAAGTGATCCGGTACGGGCCGGAGGTCTGGCTACTTTAGGTATTGATTATTATAAACTTGGTGAACAGACCGGCGTGATGGCTGCTGAGATCCTGAGCGGTAAGGGCAAACCTCAGACAATGCCTGTCCAGATGCAGAAAGAGTTTAAGGTCGTAGTGAACGAGACTACTGCTAAACGCAATGGGATTACGATTCCGCAGGATATTTTGGCTAAGGCTGAGATCGTAAAATAAAATACAAAACAGGGCTGGTTTGTTACGAAACAGCCCTGTTTTTATTGTTTTGTTTGTGTTTTGTGATAATAAATGATAGAATTATTCTATCCTTATATGTGTTCGTCAAGGATCAAAAGTGATACTGTAGAATGGAAGGATGGTTATTATGAACAAAAAAATGCGTGCTTTAGCAGCAGGCATTGCCCTGACTTTGTCTTTAGGACTTTTAGCGGGCTGCGGCGGCGAAAAAAAGGCTGCCGATAACAGTAAGAAAGTAGTAAATGTAGGTATTGTCCAACTAGTTGAACATGATGCTTTGGATGCTGCCAATAAAGGCTTTATAGCGGGAATGGCAGCTAAAGGCTTTAAAGAGAATGAAAATGTAAAATATGATCGGCAGAATGCGCAGGCAGATCAGTCTAATCTGCAGAATATCGCACAGCGTTTTGTCAGCAATAAAGTAGACCTGATCTGCGCTATCGCTACTCCAGCGGCCCAGACGATGGCCAATGCTACCAAGGATATTCCTATCGTAGCAACAGCGGTTACAGATTATGAGGCAGCAAAGCTGGTTGCTTCCAACAGTGAACCTAAAGGTAATGTTACAGGGACCAGCGATATGAATCCGATAAAAGAGCAGCTGGAACTGCTGCTTAAGTTAGTGCCTGGTGCTAAAACTATTGGTACGATCTATTGTTCCAGTGAAGTCAATTCACAGCTGCAGGCGGAGCTGCTGAAAAAATATGCGGCAGAGAAGGGCGTGCAGGTAGAGGAAGCGACTGTATCTAATGTCAATGACATCCAGCAGGCTGCTCAAAGTCTGGTCGGCAAAGTAGATGCTGTTTACGTGCCGACAGATAATGTGCTGGCTTCGGCAATGCCGACACTGGCCCAGGTAACTGAGCCGGCTAAACTGGCCGTAGTTTGCGGCGAGGGCGGGATGGTCATGGCCGGAGGCGTAGCTACTCTGGCGATCGATTATTATCAGTTGGGCGAACAAACAGGTGAAATGGCCGGCGATATTCTGAGCGGCAAGACTAAACCCCAGACAATGCCTATCCAGCTGCAGAAATCTTTTAAGGTCATTATCAACAAGGAAAATGCTGAAAAAATCGGTATTAAGATTCCCGAAGATCTGCTGAAGGCAGCAGAAAGCTCTAAATAAACAAGCGCGGGTTTCTCCTTGTTTCAGAGGAGAGACCCGTTTTTACGGATATATCACAGGAGGAAGATAGATGATAGACTTATTGATGCCAACGATAGCACAGGGACTTTTATGGGCGATCATGGCACTGGGCGTATATATAACTTACAGAGTTTTGGATATTGCTGATTTGACGGTGGAAGGAAGTTTTCCGCTGGGAGCTGCTGTAGCAGCTTCTTTACTAGCTGGCGGATATTCTCCGTGGCTGGCTTTTGGTGCGGCGATGCTGGCTGGTATGCTGGCTGGCGTTGCGACCGGACTTTTACATACTAAGCTCAAAATACCGGCTCTGCTGGCCGGCATTTTGACGATGATCGCTTTATATTCTGTCAATCTGCGTGTAATGGGTAAGGCTAACTTGTCGCTGCTGCGTGTAGATACAGTATTTTCCATTATGCGTGATATTGGTGGTTTCAGTAATGCTCAGGCTGTATTGTGTGTGGGTATCGTCAGCTCACTTTTGATCGGAGGTTTGATTTATTGGTTTTTTGGTACGGAAATAGGAGCGGCTATTCGTGCTACAGGCTTTAACCCGCAGATGATCAGGGCGCAGGGCGTGGATACTAATTTTACGATCATTCTCGGGCTGCTGATAAGTAATGCCCTGGTAGCTTTGAGCGGTGCTTTAGTAGCACAGAATAATGGTTTTGCCGACGTCGGAATGGGTACAGGCACGATCGTTATCGGTCTGGCTTCAGTCATTATCGGTGAGGTACTGTTTGGTACCCGCAGCTTTAAAAACTGTATCATCAGCGTTGTGCTGGGCTCTATCGTTTATCGTCTGGTTATTGCCGCTGTACTGCAGATGGGAATGCCGCCAAACGATCTGAAGCTGTTTACGGCTATTCTGGTAGCGTTTGCTTTGTCGCTGCCGCTTATTAAAAGTAAGTTTGGTCTGCGAAAGGCGGTGAAATAAATGCTGCGTGTTGAAAATATCTGTAAGACATTTTTTGCAGGAACAATCAATGAGAAAAAAGCTCTGCAGGGTTTATCGCTGCATTTGAAACCGGGTGATTTTGTAACGGTCATCGGCGGTAATGGCGCTGGTAAGTCGACTTTGATGAATTCTATTGCCGGAGTTTTTCCAATCGACAGTGGAAAGATCATTATTGACGGTAATGATATTACAAAAACGCCGGAACATAAACGGGCCAAATATATTGGGCGTGTCTTCCAGGATCCGATGATGGGTACTGCTGCGGGGATGATGATCGAAGAAAATCTTGCTATTGCCGCCAGACGGGGTAAAACGCCTGGATTAAAATGGGGCTTGGACAGCGATAATCAGACTTGGTTCAGCGAATTGCTGCAGGAGCTGGACCTGGGTCTGGAAAACAGAATGACTGCTAAAGTCGGGCTGCTTTCCGGCGGTCAGAGGCAGGCGTTAACGCTGCTGATGGCAACGCTGATCAAACCAAAGCTGCTGTTGTTAGATGAACATACGGCAGCCCTGGATCCGAAAACAGCTGCTAAAGTTCTGGCTTTGACGGAACGGATCGTTAACAGGGATCATTTGACGACGCTGATGATTACTCATAATATGCGTGACGCTTTGCGCTGCGGCAACAGGCTGATCATGCTGCATAACGGACGGGTAATTATTGATGTCGAAGGTGAAGAAAAGTCGCGTTTGACGATTCCTGATCTTTTGAAGATGTTTGAGCAGGCCAGCGGTGATATGCTGGACAGTGATAGACTGCTGCTCAGTTAAATAAAGTAAAATAAAAGGCGGGTTCTTAATGAACCCGCCTTTTATTTTACTGTACTTATTTTTCCAAACCATAGGTCCAGGAGCTGATTGCTCCTAAGTCATAAATTTTTGCATAGCCTAATGAAATCAGGGTATCTGCAGCGATTGCACTGCGTCTGCCGCTGCGGCAGTATACCACTATTTCAGTATTTTTATTCTGCGGTAACTGATCGGATTTTACTTTGATTTCATCAAAAGGAATCAAAAGACTGCCGGGAATATGCCCGGCTGCATATTCGTCAGGGGTGCGAACATCAATAACAGTAATCTTATCACCTTTATCAAGACGTTCTTTGACCTGAGACGCAGTTATTTGCTGATAGCTTCCTGATGAAGCAGTATCGCTGCTGGGGCTCATAGCCTGTAAAGGACAGGCGCCGTTGTTGTAGAACCAAAGCCCGACTGCTGCAATGATGCAAAGTGCGAAGATACTCCATTTACTCATGCTGATGCTCCTTTTCTTCGGCGGCAACTACTGCTAATTTATCTTCAGCAACAGTTTGCTGGCAATGGGGACAATAGTAATGTGTTTCTACAGTATGATTACAGTTTTTATGGATCAGGCGTTTATAGCAGGTAGTAAGATGTTTTTCACCCCAAAGCACCAGGCTGTTAAAAACGATATTCAAATCCTCGCCAGCAGGTGTAAGTGTATAACGGTAGCGGGGCGGATGCTTCTGGTATAAATCGCTGCTGATCAGTCCGTCGGCTTCAAGCGCTTTCAGGCGGCTGGAAAGCAGATTGCTGGCAATCTGGCCTTCCAGGCTGTTGTAAATCTCTTTATAGGTCTGGTGTCCGCTCATAATACCATGCAGAATGAGCAGAGACCATTTGTCGCCGATAATATTGAGTGCTTGAGCGATATTACATTGAAAGGGATATTGCTGACTCATAAAAATACTCCTTTAATCTAAAGTTGAAAACAAATCATTTAAAAATTCGCTCATAGAAGGATGTGTATAAATATTATCCCGCAGAATGGTATAATCCAGGTCGGCCTTCATTGCCAGTTGGACGATATTGATGATTTCCGAGGCTTCGCTGCAGAAAAATGCCGCACCGAGGATTTTGTTGCTTTCAGCATCAACAATAGCCTTCAGGTAACCGGAAGTGCTGCCAAACAGGCGAGCCCTGGGACTGGCTGCTTCTGCGATTTTGGCAACTTTGATCTTATGGCCGGACAGCAGTGCTTCTGCTTCACTGAGGCCGACACGTGCGAAGGTAGGGTCTAGAAAAACGGAATAGGCGACAGGCGGCCGGTTAGCTGTTGTACGGTCGTTTTGACCGAAAAGCTGCTCTTTAATAATGCGGAAGTCATCCAGGGAGATGTAAGTGAACTGCAGTCCGCCTTTAACGTCACCAAGCGCCCAGATATGAGGGACGGTTGTCTGCAGTAATTCATTGACGATGATTTCGCCGCGTTCATTCACGGCAACGCCGGCGGCTTCAAGATTAAGGCTTGCTGTGCTTGCTTTGCGTCCTGTGGCTACCAATACAGCGTCAGCTGGAATTTTAACGGACATACCGCTGCTGCGCTCAAGATAGCTGACAGTAGTCAATTCGTTTTCGTCGGTTATTTCATCGACCTGTGCATTAAAGATAAAGCGAACGCCCAGCTCTTCCAAACGTGTTTGGATAACATTGGCGATATCGCGGTCTTCACGCGGGATGAAGGTATTGCCGTATTCCAGAACAGTGACCATGGAGCCATAATTAGCATACATGGCGGCAAATTCCAGACCGATATAGCCGCCGCCGATGATAACCAGTCTTTGTGGCAGGGTGCTGAGTTCCATTAAAGTAGTACTGGTATAAACACGCTTGCTCAGCTGTAAGCCTGTGATTGGAGGAATGACTGGTTCAGAACCGGTATTTATAAAAATTTTTTCGCCGTATAAAGATATTTTTCCGTCCGGCAACTGGACTTCTACCGTATGGTCAGTCTGAAAACGGGCGGCACCGGTATAAATATCTGCAGCTGCAGCGACATTATCATAGTTTTTCTGACGCAAAAGCGCAGTTAAAGTATTTTTTTCACGAATGGCAGCAGCATAAAAATTATTTTTTTCAGAATAATCTGCCTGCTGATTTTTTTTAGCGTCAGCTGCAGTATGGATGAGTTTTTTTGTAGGAATACAGCCGATGTTTATGCAGGTACCGCCGTACATCAGCGGAGATTTTTCAATAACAGCTGTTTTGATTCCTTTTTTGCCGAGGGCAGCTGCCAGTGTTTTTCCACCTTTGCCAAAGCCGATGATCAATGCGTCATATTTTTTCATAAGTTAAACACGCTCCTTTACTGTTCTTATTTTAGTTTAACACTAAAAGAATAAAAAAACAAGTAGCTTTAAAAAATAAAGTCTAAATAAAGCGGGAAAAATTTTACCTCAACAGTAAAATACTATATAATAAACATATGATTATGAATTATAGGAGCTTGGCATGACTGATCAAAAACAATGTGCAAAACTTAAAAATATCAAGTGTTTTTTGTTTGATATGGATGGTACGATTAATTTAGGCAATACATTAATCCCGGGGATGGATGTATTTTTTCAGAAATTACGTGCCGCAGAACGTGATTTTTATCTGGTAACTAATAATTCCTCCAAAGGACACGAGCATTATGTGGAAAAAATGGGGCGGATGGGGATACAGGTAACTCGTGATAATGTTTTGATATCCTCGGATGCTTTTGTTTATTATATGCAGCAGCTTCGGCCGGCGGCCAGATTATTTGTTTTAGGGACGGAACAGCTGAAGAAAACTATTCGTGAGGCAGGCTTTACCATAACGACGACACTGGAAGAAGGTACTGATTTCGTTGTGGTTGGGTTTGATATGTCTTTGAATTACGAAACACTGACTATTGCCTGCAGACTTATCGACAGGGGCGTGCCTTATGTAGCAACGCACCCGGATGTACGCTGCCCGATCGAAGGCGGAGAATTTATTCCCGATTGCGGGGCCATGATCGAGCTGATTAAAACTGCTACAGGGAAGGCCCCGCAGCAGATTTTAGGCAAGCCCTATCACTATATGATCGATGTTATTACAGCCAGGACAGGCTATAAACGGGAAGAAATTGCCATGGTTGGCGACCGTTTATCGACAGATATTGCTTTTGGGCTCAATAACGGTGTTTTATCAATACTGGTTCTGACCGGCGAGGCAACTTTAGCTGACGTGGAGCATGGCAGCATCAAGCCTGACATTATTTTGGATCACGCTTCAGAGCTGGCTGACTATTTTTAAAGTGAGAGATTTTTATGGCGGTACAATATGAGCGGATTAAGAAAACTATAGCTGCTTTGGCTGCTTACGGAACATTACCGCAGGGTGGGACGACGCGTCTTTCCTATACGGCAGAGTATTTGGCGGCGCAGGCTTTTTTGCAGCGGGAAATGCTGGAGTCGGGCATGCTGGCAGAGGTAGACCCGATTGGGAATCTGATTGGGACTTATGTGGGACGAGAGCCTGAACTGACTGCCGTCATGAGCGGTTCACACCTCGATACCGTACCGGCAGGCGGAAATTTTGACGGAGCTTTGGGTATCGTTGCAGCACTGGAATGTGTGCGCAGCTGGCAGGAAGAGGGCTATCGCCCGAAACGAACAGTACGGGTAATTGCGACGATCGAAGAAGAGTGCACAGCTTTTGGTATGGCTTGTTTTGGCGTACGTGTACGCGGCGGCGAATTTAAAAAACAGCAGCCGGAGTCTATCGTGCATTTGACAGGCGGCTCCCTGGCCGAATGTCTGCAGGCAGCCGGACTGCCGCATAGCGCGTTGCAGGATGCCGCAGTAGGGTTTCAGGATCTGGCGGCTTTTGTAGAACTGCATATCGAACAGGGTGCTGATTTGGAGGAACGTGGCCTGACCTGCGGGGCGGTGACTGCTATTGTAGGCTACGATAGATTATTCCTGACTTTACATGGAGAAGCTAACCATGCCGGGACTACTAGCATGAGGCGCCGCAGAGATGCTTTGGCTGCGGCAGCGGAAGTCATTTTAGGAGTCAAGGAGCTTGCTGAAGCTGATGACAGGTTCGTAGCTACCGTGGGTCAGTTGAATGTCGCTCCCAATGCTGTGAACATCGTGCCTGGAAAAGTGCAGCTTGCTATTGAAACAAGGGCTGCTGACGATAGGGTTTTAGCAGAGGTTCGTGCAAAGATCATGAGTTTACTAGAGCGGACGGCGAGTAAAAGCGGTGTCGTGATTACAAAGGAGAATGATTTTCATGTGGCTGCTGTACCGTTGTCAGAGTCAGTCAGGAAAGTTATTGAGCAGTCTGCGGCTGAGTGCGGTGTCAGTTTTCAGGCCATGCCCAGCTGGGCAGGACATGATGCACAGATTTTTGCAGCAAGCGGCGTACCTACAGGAATGATTTTTGTACCAAGTATAAATGGTGTCAGCCATTCCAAAGAAGAGAGCAGTGATTTTCAGTCTGTTACTCAGGCAGTAAAAGTACTGGAAAAAACTTTAAAGACTTTAGCTGAAGTCTGAAATATATATAACTGAACGGTTAGGAAAGTGAGGCAGCAATGAGTAATCTGCGGGACGCCATTGTACGTATGGCTTTACGGCGCCCTTATTTGTATTTGCTGGTTACTTTGGTTATCAGTATCGTGCTGATGGAAGTGCTGGTAGAAATAGCTGAGCATACTTTTATTAAGCCGGCATTGCAACAGCTGGAGCTGCAGTTTATTGCTTATGTGCAGCAGTTTGTTACGCCGCCGCTGACAGCAGAGGTAATGCTCGTTACGGCAAGCGGGTCCAGTACTTTTTATCTTCTGGCAAGTGCGCTTGTCTGCTGCTGGTATTTATACAGCAGGCAAAAAGACAGGCTGTATCTTTATCTAGTCTGTTTATGCGGTGGTGGTATTTTAAATCAGGTACTGAAACGCATTTTTGAACGTGTAAGGCCAGATATTTTCCCTGTGATTGCTGAAAGTGGTTACAGTTTTCCCAGCGGTCACGCTATGGGAGCGATTTGTTTTTATGGCATCCTGGCATATTTTGCAGGATTAGGCTTGCGAAGTAAACCGCTGCGCTGGGGATTGATGGTGGCAGCCGGCATTTATATCCTGCTTATCGGCCTGAGCCGTGTTTATCTGGGCGTGCATTATCCGACGGATATTTTAGCCGGTTATGCAGCTGGAGCGACCTGGTTATTTTTTTGTATTACGCTGCATCGTATTTTTAGAAAGCGTTATTAAAGGCGCAGCTGCTGTCGTTATAAAAATATGTTTTGGCTTTGTTTACGCAAAATAGCCTGTGCATTTAAATGCACAGGCTATTTTTATATGAGAAAACAGATTGTTAATTATTTTGCAAAGTTCAGTTTTCCGCAGCTAAAACTTTTGAGTCAGCTGCAGGAGCTGTTTCTTTGACTGCGTATTCTTTGTTCAATATTTCCTCAAACTTATCTTCAGGAAGCGGTCTGTAGAAAAAATACCCCTGGATCATATTGCAGTTGACAGATTTAAGGAAGGCTACCTGTTCGGCAGTTTCGATACCTTCGGCGACAGTTCGGATGCTTAATTTATTGACGAGATCGATAATACCTTTAATAACGATGTTGTCTTTTTCTTTGTGGATGCTTTCTCTGAAAAAGCTTTGATCGATTTTGAGCACATCAATAGGGATATTTTTCAAAAGGCTTAAAGAAGAGAACCCGGTACCGAAATCATCAATAGAAATCAAAAAACCTTTGCTTTTCAGTTCACTGACTGTTTTTTCGAGAAAGGTCACATTATCAAAGGCGATTGATTCTGTAATTTCTATTTCTAAAAGGTGATCAGGGATACGGAATTTGTTTTTGATATCTTCATATATTTTTACAAAATTTGAATTGTAAAATTGCAGTCGGGAAACATTGACGGAGATTGTATTTACAGGAAGGCCAGCATCGAGGCGCCGTCTGATAAAAGCGCATACCTTTTTAAATACATACTGGTCAAGTGATGAGATAAGATATTTCTTTTCAAAGATGGGAATGAATTTATCAGGCGGAATGATCAGTCCTTCATCTGTCTGCCAGCGTACCAGCGCTTCGGCCTGTGTTGCCCGACCTGTCTGCAAGTCGACCTTGGGCTGAAAGTAAACGAGGAATTCTTCATTTTCCAGTGATTTCAGCATGCGGTTTTCGATTGATTTTTCATAACGCAGCTGTTTACGGATACTTTCATCATAAACAGCATATTTTCTGTTAAGTCCTGTTTTTACAGTTTTACGCGCATAATTTGCACGGTCTAAAATACCTTCTATCTGCAGATCCTCTGCCAGGTCCTCCAGATAGCAGATACCGCATTGGACAGAAACTGCCTGACCACCGTACATATCATGCATGAATTCTGTTATTTTGATATCGACCTGCTGCTGTCGGACCATAATGTCGTTTTTCTCATTATAGTAACGCAGAATAACAAAATTATCGGCGGAAACACGCCCCAGCACTTCTCCTGTACGCAGTTCGTTACTAATGGTAGCGGCATAATTGATAAGGATCTCATCGCCGTATTTATACCCGAAAACATCGTTGATATATTTAAAATCAGCAAAATCAACATAGCTCAGCGAATATTTTTTAGTCGTTTGTGTGAGTAGTTTCTGAGCTTTTTTCTTAAATGTTTCAAAATTATAAGCACCGGTAAGCGGGTCTTTTGTCGTTATATCATAAAGTGTTTTGTTGCTGTTTTCCAGTGAATATAATTTACGCAGGTACACCATAAATAAGGCGATCCACATGATAATGATGCCTGCCAGCATTAAAGCAGAAAGAAGTGTCAGCTGGTGACTTTTGGAAGTAGTATAGTTATCAGCAGCGAAAACAGTATTATTGGCGATCTCAAAATGTACTTCGCTGGACTGCAGCAGCAGTGGTGAATTGGCAGGGTTTTGGCGCACGGCGTAAATATTGCTTTTTACCCGATGCCATAGTGTATTGAGGGCGGAAAACTGCTGCTGATAATCAACATTGGGAATTTTTTCCAAACCGTATTTACCGTCGGTGTTTTTAAGGTCATAAATGATATCGTCGATATAAGCTATAAGCTCATCGTGAGGCTGCTGCTGCAGCTCAAGCTTGACGAGCCGCTGGGTTGCGCCTCGGACGATGCCCAGGTAATTGATGAGTGTTCCGTAGGATTGTACTTTGCTGATTGAATAAACAGTAAAGCTGCCTACGAATATCGATAACAAAAATAAAACGATAACGCTTATTTTGCCTAAATTTTTCATGGGGGAATCAACTCCGAAAAAGATTTAAAAAAATAGAATAATTTGAATTATAAATACTATTTATATAATCTTATAATATTTGAATTTAAAATACAAGATAATAAATTTTAATTATAAAAATAATTTTCTGCTGAATTTATCAATTTATCGTAAAATATTGAAGCGATAACTACGATTTTGATAGCTGACGAATTTTGTTGTTTTTCATAAATATATGAAAAATATAAGTTAGCCTTGACAAACTTAGAAAAATCACTTATAGTGTTCTTATGTAGGAACAATGAAGGTGAAATATGGATATTATTGAAAAACTTACTTATTTTAATCTGACCAGACAGGAAGCTACGCTGTATTTGACCCTGCTGGCAGAAGGACGGTTGACCGGCTATGAAGCGACAAAGCTGACAGGTATTTCCAGATCTAATACTTATACGGCGCTGGCAGGTCTGGTAGAAAAAGGCGCTGCTTATGTGCTTGAGGATAAGGCTACAAGATATACGCCGGTACCCTTGGATGAGTTTTGCGAAAACAGGGTAAGAAGACTGCAGGAACTGAAAGAAGAATTACTGCGTGAGCTTCCCAGTACGTCACAAAGCGTTGATGGTTATATTACGATCAAGGGAGCGACCGAAATCATCAATAAGCTCAAAAATACGATTGTTAAGGCTAAAGCCCGTATTTATGTTTCGGCAACAGATTCGGCTATCGAAGCTTTACGTGGTGAATTGACTGAGGCGGTAGGTCGGGGATTAAAGGTGGTCATTATCACCGGCAGGCCTTTTGTTTTGGAGGGTGCGATTATTTATTATGCGCATAAACCCAATAGCCAGATCCGTCTGATCGCCGATTCACAGGAGGTTTTGACAGGAGATCTGGCTGATGGCAGTAATTCAACCTGTTTATATTCCAGCAAACAGAATCTGGTAGATTTATTTAAGGATGCTTTGAAAAATGAAATAAAATTGATAGAATTGCTTCCTGAAGCAGAGAAAGGTGAGAAAGAATGAGTAAAAAACCCTTTGTAAGTAAAGAAAAATTAGATGAGATCGCCGCACAGTATGCAACGCCGTTTTATTTATATGATGAAGCGGCTATTCGTGAAACTGCGCGTCGTGTGAATAAGGCGTTTGCCTGGAATCAGGGCTTTAAAGAATATTTTGCCGTTAAAGCTACTCCTAACCCGGCAATATTGAAAATATTGCATGAGGAAGGCTGCGGTGCGGATTGTTCTTCGTATACGGAACTGCAGATGGCCGATGCCGTTGGTTTTAAAGGCGATGAAATTATGTTTTCGTCCAATGCAACGCCGGCAGAAGATTTTCAGCTGGCAAGGCAATTGAATGTCACTATCAATCTGGATGATATCACTCATATCGACTTTCTGGAAAAAGTTGCTGATATCCCGGATACGGTCAGCTGCCGTTACAATCCAGGCGGGCATTTTGCCATTGCCAACAATATTATGGATAATCCCGGTGACGCCAAATATGGTATGACCAGAGAGCAGATGACAGAAGCTTATAAAATTCTTTTAAGCAAGGGTGTTAAACATTTTGGAATGCACGCTTTTCTGGCCAGCAATACTGTGACTAATGATTATTATCCGGAACTGGCACGGATATTGTTCCAGGTCGCTGTGGAATTGAAGGAAGAGACAGGAGCGCATATTGAGTTCATCAATCTGTCCGGCGGTGTCGGTATTCCTTATCGTCCCGATCAGGAGGGCAATGATATTATGGTTATCGGCGAAGGCGTACGTCAGGCTTTTGAGGATATCCTGGTGCCTGCAGGAATGGGAGACGTAAAAATTTTTACAGAGATGGGCCGTTATATGCTGGCTCCCTATGGGGCGCTTGTTGCTAAAGCCATCCACGTTAAACATACCTATAAAGAGTATATCGGACTGGATGCCTGCGCTGCTAATCTGATGCGTCCAGCCATGTACGGGTCCTATCATCACATTACCGTAATGGGTAAGGAGGATGCGCCCTGCGATCATAAATATGATATTACCGGCGGTTTGTGCGAGAATAACGACAAATTTGCTATCGACAGGATGCTGCCGGAAATCAATATCGGCGATCTGCTCTTTATTCATGATGCGGGAGCACATGGTTTTGCCATGGGCTACAATTATAATGGTAAACTGCGCAGTGCGGAAGTGCTGCTGAAGGAGGACGGCAGTACGGAATTGATTCGCCGTGCGGAGACTCCGGCAGATTACTTTGCCACTTTTGATTTTACAGGATTATTTAAAAATATATAGGCTGAATGAGGGGAAACAGGGCTGATATTTAATATCGGCCCTGTTTCATTATTTATGGTAAGATAATAGAAAATACTTTTTTAAAGGAGTGAAACAATGACTATTTTAGAGCATGAGATCATGATGACAGAGCAGCTGCGGCGCGTACCTGCTGATGAGCTGCAGGCACGCCTGAATAAATTCAGAGCCGTTATGGACAGAGAATTTCCCGGCTGGGAAATAGCCATCGTCAACCATAAAGTCAATATGTATTATTTTGCAGGTACAATGCAGGACGGTGTACTGGTAATCAGGCCGCAGGACGAGATTTTATGGGTCAGGCGCAGTTATGAACGTGCCTGCAATGAATCGTTGCTGCAGGATATCCGTCCGATGAAAAGTTTTCGTACTTTGGCTGAGTTTTATCAGCCGCTGCCTGCTAAGGTATACTTGGAAAATAAAACAGCGACATTGGAATGGCAGCAGCTGTTGTATAAATATTTGCCTTTTGCCTCTGAGGCAGGGATGGACAGTGTGATAAGTGAGCTGCGACTGATAAAAAGCCCTTATGAACTGGCACTGATGAGAAAATCAGGTTCTATTCATCGCAATGTTTTAGATGAACTGGCGCCGCGGTTTATTGTTCAAGGTGTGAGCGAGGCAGAACTGGCAGTCAACCTGTATGCAGAAATGCTGCGTCGAGGTTCGCACGGGGTAGCGCGTTTTAATTTGCCTTTAGGTGAGGATGTTGTGGGTCTGGCTTCTTTTGGGAAAAGCGGTCTGGTGAAAACAGCTTTTGACGGCCCCGGCGGCACAGGCGGCACTTGTGTCGCTGTACAGTCGATCGGCTCTGCTTTTCGTAAGCTGCAGGCTGGGCGTTTAGTATATCTGGATATACCCTGTGGTGTGGATGGTTATCATACTGATAAAACAGTGGTGTATTATTATGGGGATTTAGATCAGGATCCTTTCAGTGATAAAATCAGGGCTGCTTATGAGCACTGTGTTTTTCTGGAAGAACTGACAGCATCGCTGCTGCAGCCGGGCATGGTGATCGAAAATATCTATCGGCAGGTAATGGAACAGTTTGATCCACAGTATGAAAACGGGTTTATGAACGGCGGCAAATTTTTAGGACACAGTATCGGGTTGGTGATGGACGAATCTCCTGCGCTGGCAAACGGTTTCAAAGGGAAACTGGAGGCGGGTATGGTTTTTGCTGTCGAGCCTAAGATAGCTTTACCGGGAATCGGTATGGTCGGTACAGAGAATACGTATCTGGTAACGGCAGGCGGTGCGAAATCACTGACAGGGAAACCTCAGCCGCTGCGCTGTATTTTATAAGTATTGCTATTGGCAGGAAAAAGCGGAAGAAGAGCGAATAAGATAAAGATATTATTGAAAACAGGAGCAGAAAAATGGAAAATAAAATTTTAGAACAGATCAAAAAATCAGAAACTGCCATGCTGGATACTTTGGCGCAGATCGTTAATATCGATTCAGGCTATGATGCTTTGGAGGGGATTGATGAGGTTGCTCATATCATAGGCGACTTTTTAACGCCGTATGGGTTTGAGGTGCAGTATATCGAAACACCGAATGCGCCTACACATGTACTTGCTAAACGTCCGCGTCCGGGCAAGAAAAAAGTTATGCTGATGGGACATATGGATACGGTTTTTCCTAAGGGGACGGCGGCTGCCAGACCGTTCAGGATCGAAGATGGCAAGGCTTATGGTCCCGGTGTTATGGATATGAAGGCAGGGATAGCGATTTCACTTTATACAGTTAAGGCATTGCTGGATAATGGCTGGGATGATACTGACCTGACGCTTTTCTTCTGCGGAGATGAAGAACCGGCGCACCCATTGACAGATGCTGTAGAATGGTTTAAAAAAGAAGGTCTGGGCAAAGATGCTGTTTTCAATATGGAACCAGGACGCGCAGACGGCAGTGTAGTTATCGGGCGTAAAGGCGTTATTCGCCCGGTGCTGACTGTAAAAGGTATCGCTGCCCATGCCGGAAACGAACCTGAAAAAGGCGCCAGCGCTGTTTTAGAACTTTGCCATAAAACTATTGCTTTACATGCGTTAACTGATTTAGAAGTCGGAACTACCTATAACGTAGGCGTTTTTAATGGCGGGAGCCTGGCAAATATTGTCGCCGATTACGCAGAGGCACGTGTCGATATCAGATTTAAAACAGCTGAAGAAGCTGAAAAAGCAATAAAAAGTGTGGAAGCAATAGCGGCAAAAACTTATGTGGCCAATACAACGACTACTGTAACAGAAAACAGGATCGAGTTTATGCCGCTGGAAACTACTGACGGCGTACAAAAGCTGTATGGTCATTTGTCTAAACAGGCTGAAAAGCTGGGGCTGCCCGTCCCGGGAGCTTTATATGTCGGCGGCAGTGCTGATTCTGCCTGGACGGCCATGGTCGGTGCGCCGACTTTATGCGGGATGGGTCCGCAGGCTGTAGGTGCTCATAGTAATAATGAGTATTTATTCGTGCCGTCGATGACTGAAAGAGCGCAGCTCCTGGCGATGTGTATCATGCATCTGGATGAAATGCAGTAATAAGCGGTTAAGCATAAAAAACAGTATGGGATTTAATCCCATACTGTTTTTTTATTTTAGAATTCATTTATAAATTTTCTGAAAATATGATTTTTTATGAGCAAAAAGCAGGAAAAAAAGCATAGTAAGCGAATAATATAAGAATTATACTTGTATTTATGCAGAGGAGAGTTTTGATGAAAACGAAAATTTTAGATCAGATCAGAGGATCAGAGCAGGGGATGCTGCAATTACTGGAAGAATTGGTGAATATTGATTCAGGAGCAGATGCTTTGGCCGGTATAAATGCGGTGGCACAGAGAATAGGAGCGTTCTTAGAAGTGCTGGGATTTACTGTAGAATATCTGGAAACTGATGGTGCTCCTGTACAGCTGCTTGCTAGGAAAGCGCAGCCCGGTAAAAAGCAGGTACTGTTTTCAGGGCATATGGATACGGTGTTCAATCAAGGTACAGCGGCGGTTCGCCCATTCAAGGTTGAAAACGGACGGGCTTACGGCCCAGGCGTACTGGATATGAAAGGCGGGCTGGTTATGGCTTTATATGTAATCAGGGCCTTGCTGGAGAATGGCTGGCAGGAGACGGATATGACCGTTTTACTGTGCGGTGATGAAGAAATGTCACATCCTTTTACTGATGCGGTGGCACAGTTCAAAAAAGCGGGCGCAGGGAAGGATGCTGTTTTTAATCTGGAATTTGGACGCGTTGACGGCAGCGTCGTTACGGGCCGGAAGGGAACTACCAGGCCAACGCTGGTAGTAGAGGGGATCGCTTCACATGCGGGGAATGAACCTGAAAAAGGCGCCAGTGCGATTTTGGAACTGGCACAGAAAACAGTAGCTATCCATGCTCTCAATAATTTTGCTGTTGGGACTACATATAATGTTGGTGTTGTCAGCGGCGGTACTATGGCTAATATTGTTGCTGATAAGGCCGTTGGCGAGGTTGATGTGCGCTTTAAAACTATTGTCGAAGCAGAAAAGTCTATTGCCGATGTGCAGCGGATTGTAGAAACGAATTATGTTCCTCATACTAAGACTACGGTAACTGGCAATGTGATTAAATTTATGCCATTTGAAACTACACCCGGAGTGCAGCGGCTGTACGAACATTATGCCAGTCAGGCTGAAAAGCTTGGATTGGCAAAACCGGGTCAGCAATATGTTGGCGGCGCTTCTGACGCGGCCTGGCCGGCCATGACAGGTGCACCCACTCTGTGCGGTGTAGGACCCTGCGGCGCCGGGGCTCACAGCGACAGTGAGTATATAGAGGTAGCTACATTAACTGAAAGAGCGCTGCTTTTGGCCAGCTGTATTATGGAACTGGATGAATTATAAGCAAAAAGACGAGTCCTAACGGACTCGTCTTTTTTATGCAGGTTTAATTTTTACCAAAAAATATTTCCAGGTCAGTATCTACATCAGTGATTCCGGCAATACCAAAGTTTTCGATCAAGACATTGACAACATTTGGCGACAGGAAGGCCGGCAGAGTAGGGCCGAGATGAATATTTTTAACGCCCAGGGAAAGCAGTGCCAGAAGAACGATAACGGCCTTTTGTTCATACCAGGCGATATTGTAAACAATAGGCAGCTGGTTGATATCATCCAAGCCAAAAACTTCTTTCAGCTTGAGTGCGATCAGCGCCAGCGAATAGGAGTCGTTGCATTGACCTGCGTCTAAAACACGGGGGATGCCGCCGATATCGCCGAGCGGCAGCTTATTATATTTATATTTGGCACAGCCGGCAGTCAGGATAACAGTATCCCGTGGCAGAGCTTTCGCGAAATCTGTATAGTAATTACGTGCCGGGCTGCGTCCGTCACAGCCTGCCATAACAACAAATTTTTTGATGGCTCCGCTTTTGACTGCGTCAACGACTTTATCTGCCAGAGCGAGGACCTGGTGATGTGCAAACCCTCCTACAAGTTCGCCCCTTTCCAGCTGTGTGGGAGGAGGGCACTTTTTAGCGTGTTCAATGATAGCAGAGAAATCTTTTGTTTCCCCGATTTCTCCATCAATATGTTTACAGCCGGAAAAACCTACCGAGCCTGTAGTGTAGATACGATCTTTGTAGCTCTCTTTGGGAGGCACTAGACAATTGGTAGTCAGAAGGATCGGACCATTGAAGGCTTCGAATTCTTCTTTTTGTTTCCACCAGGCGTTGCCGTAGTTGCCTGCAAAATGAGGATATTTCTTGAAAGCCGGATAATAATGTGCCGGCAGCATTTCAGAATGGGTATAAACGTCGACGCCTGTATTAGCAGTCTGTTCCAGCAGCATTTCTAAATCACGCAGGTCGTGTCCGGAAATAAGAATCGCGGGATTGTTTCTGACACCAAGCTCAACTTTTGTGATCTCAGGGTTGCCATAGGTCGAAGTGTTGGCAGTATCAAGCAGTGCCATAACTTTGACGCCGAAGCTGCCTGTTTCCAGGACAAGGGATGTCAGGTCATCGGTACTCAGACTGTCATCTAAGGTTTTTGCTAAAGCTTTCTGCAAAAAGGCATCGATAGCTGTATCGGCGTAACCCAGAACGTTAGCGTGTTTGTTGTAAGCAGCCATACCCTTTAAGCCGTAGAGGGTCAGCTCACGCAGACTGCGTAAGTCTTCATTCCCGGTGTCCAGTACTCCCACCTTGTCAGCTTTTAAGGTCCTTTCTTCTGCGGTACGATATTGCCAAGAAGCGGCATCGCTCAGTCCTGTATCGTCATGGAGCTGTTCAAACAGTTCGTCACGGCTGGATAGAGTTTCATTGATTCTGTCGATAAAACGGTCATCGTCAAAATTAGCGTTAGTGATGGTCATGAACAGGTTAGTAGTGATCAGCCGGTCGATGGCTGCTGGGATTTCTTTGCCTTCAGAGCGCAGGCGGGTTGTTATTTCGGAAAGTCCCTTGGTCACATAAATCAGCAGGTCCTGCAGATTAGCGGTTTCAGGTTTTTTACCGCAGACACCTCCAAACATACAGCCTTTATTGCCGGCTGTTTCCTGACATTGAAAACAAAACATTTTCGGTTCCATAATATCACTCCTTATAATTATGGAGATTTCCTTCTCCTTTATTGTGGTTGCTGCCATAACGGCAGAGCAGACAAATACTTCTTTCATGTTTATGATATTATAATTACAGTTTAAAGTAAGTTGTATTTACAACGGAAAAGAGATTTCTTTATTGCGAAAATAGTTGTTTCTAAATAAAAAACTCCATTCCAGTATAACTGGAATGGAGTTTTAATTTCAGTATAAACTGATGACTGCTTTACATGGTCAAAATTTTCATGATGAACATGGCGATACCGGCATTCAGGAAAGAAATGCTGAGCAGGATCGGATAATGTCTGGAAGGAACGCCGGCAGTGCCCAGCAAACGGCCCAGATATTGGATCTTGGAACCCAAGAGGTAGATAGCGGGGATAACGATGGTAATCGAGCGTTCATCGATACCGCCGTCGTTATAAAGCGCCATGCAGACACCAACAGCGCCGCCCATGGACATGAGCGCACTGAACAGTACCATGATTGCTTCGCCGGGAAGACCCCAGATGGCCATAACAGGAGCGAAGAATTTACCTGCCAGAGTCAGGAGTCCGGTAACGTTTAAGATTTTGATGCAGACATAAGCCATCAAAACGTTAGGGATAATATTATCAATAGCGATGTTCCAGCCTTTGCGGGCACCGCGAACGAAGATATCCATTAAGGAAGGTTTTGCTAATTTTGCGTTAAGTTCCGCCTCTGCCGCAGCTGCAGCGTCTTCGGGAGCGTGGTTGATTTTTTCTTCACTCATGCTTATGCGGCCTCCTTGCAGAATATTTTTACATAGGCGCGCATCATATTAGCGCCGAAAATTTTCATAACAAACAGTACTGCCAGAGGTATGGAAATAGGTACTGTCAAGAATCCAAACAGTGCGGAACCGGAAGAAAGATAATTAGTGATCAGGCCGCCTGCTGTAAACTGGAAAGCACTGAAAATCAAAAGTTCATTATCAGTGATCTGTTTTTCCAAATGTAATTGTCTGGTCATACCTGCGCCGGCGTCAGTGCTTTGCAGTGAAGAAACGAGCGCGATACCGCAGATACCAGGAATACCAAGGATCGGACGCAGAATCGGAGTCATCAGCTTTTGAGCTGCTTTAAGACCGCCGTAATGCTCAACTACTTCAATGAGGCCCATTGCCAGCATAACGCCGGGAGCCAAACCGAAAGCAAACAGGAAGCCGTCGCGTGCACCGCTGCCGCCTTGACCTGAGAATGTTGCTTTAGCGCTTTTCATTGTACCGAATTTACCGTTTAATGTGTCAAAGTCGAAAATATTCAGACCATGACCGGCATTTGCAAACAGACCGGAGAAAATTGCAATGGCGATAACCAAAACAATGTATCCGGAGAGCGGAACCTTATTTAAGGTTTCCTTAACTTTGTCCATGTGGGAACCCCTCCTCAAATTATAGATAAGTGCAAGTTTGCCATCCTGATAAGAAACAGAATGTGCTTTACATTATATCTAAAAAACAACTATTTGACAAGGGAAAACTGATAAGTTATCAGTAAAATTTCGCAATATAAAAGAATAAGATTACTCACCCTCGGCCATTTTACGAAGATCTTTGGCTAATGTATCGTCGGTGAGGACATAAAGGAAGTCGCCGGCCCGCAATCTGGTGTCGCCTATGGGGATCAGATCGCTTTCGCCGCGCTTGACGTCCACGAGCAGTGTATGCTCAGGCCAGTTGATTTCTTTGATCAGACGTCCGTCGATAGGACTGCCGCTGCAGACTGCCAGTTCAATGACGTTCCGCTGTCTTTCACAGTGACTGCCGTCATTTTTATTGGCGGACTGCAGACTGCGTGCCAGCAGTTCTTCATAGATCGGTTTGCTGCGGCACAGCTCGGCGGCAATAAAGGCCACGATTGAGGCAATGGACAAGACCAGCATATGCTGGAAGGAGCCGGTCATTTCCATAATAAGGATGATACCGGTGATCGGAGCCCGTACCGAGGCGGAAAAGAAAGCCGCCATAGAGATGACGATGATATTGGAGTAAAAGAAAGGATCAAGAAGCCCTAAAGCGATCATGATATTGCTGATGACACTTCCTGTGAGTGCTCCAATGACAAGCATAGGCAGAAAGAAGCCGCCGGGGACACCGCTGCCGTAGCTGAGCATTGTAAAGATGAATTTACCTGCCAGCAGCAACAGTAAAGCCTGCAGAGTGTAAGGTGTTTTGGCAATATTGTTGATCAATTCGTTGCCGCCGCCCAGCACCTGCGGATAAACAAAGCCTAAAATACCGGCGCAGAATAATGCGAAGACTATTTTGCTGAACGGAGTAGGGAAAAGTTTGTAGAAACGGGGAATATTTAAAAGTCCGGCGTTAAAAATTACGCCTGCCAAACCTACGACCAGGCTTAAAAGGGCCACATAGCCGTAATATTCCAGCGGCAGGAAAGGCAGACCGAAAAAATCAAAAATAGTGTCGTTGCCAAAGAAGAAACGTGAAATAACCGTTGCAGTCATTGCGGCAGCCATGGCTGGCAGCAGGACGACGACGGAAAAATTGCGGTGCAGTTCTTCTAAAGCAAAAATAACGCCCGCTAACGGAGCGTTGAAGGCTGCCGCCAAGCCGGCACTGGCGCCGCTTGTAAGCAGGTAACGTTCTTCGAGCCGGGTACGTTTCAGCAGGCGGCTGAGTCCCTGTGCCGTTACGGCGCCGAGCTGGATCGAAGGACCTTCCCGCCCCAGGGAAAGACCGGCTCCGATGCCGATGATGCCTGCGAGCAGTTTGACCCAGAGGATTCGCAGCCAGCGCATTTTAATGAAGCCTAAAATAGCGCCTTTGACCTGAGGGATACCGCTGCCGGCAGCCAGAGGTTCATATTTTGTCAGTCTGTCTAAAGTGAAGGCTATTACAGCTAAAGCGATGAACCAAAAAGCGGTCCAATACCAGTCTGTGTTTTTAAGAAAGGTGTAAATATGTTCACGGTTAGTTTCTACCAGATGCAGGGACCAGCGGAAAAAGCTGATGATCAGCCCTGAAAGGATACCGATTATGATACCTTCAATAAACAGCTTCAAACGGAAGCTGCGCCAGTTATTGAGCGCACGGTAGGTATTTATGACTTGATCTTTTGCTAGCATTGTCAGGACTCCTTATAATCACCGCGGCCTTCGGCTATTTCATAGCCGATAGAATGCAGCCGTGCGGCGAGGTCATTCTTGGCTTCGGCGGCTTCTGCTCCGCTACAGAGTTTATTATCATAAAGAAGATAATTTTGGCGGACATCTGCCGGGGAAAGATTGGGCATTACGACATTGGCACCTGCTAAAATACCAAGCTCACGTCCGTTGGGAACGATGGTGCCGAGAGCCGTTGTCGCAGGCAGTAATACCTTGGGAAACATCAGGCGCAGGACGGACAGCAGTGTTAAGGTCTGTTCCAGCGTTCCTGCGGGATAATTTTTAAAGGGTGTAGCATGGTGGGGAATGAAGGGACCGATACCAATCATCTGCGGCTGCAGTTCACGGATAAAGGCCAGGTCTTCGAGCAGATTAGCCATTGTTTGCCAGGGCGAGCCTACCATAAAGCCAGTGCCGACCTGATAATCCAGTTCTTTGAGATCGCGCAGGCAGCGTTTGCGGTTACTCAGTTTGAGTTCTGCCGGGTGCAGTCGTGCATAATGTTCGTTATCTGCTGTTTCGTGGCGCAGCAGATAACGGTCTGCGCCTGCTTTTTTCCAAAGCTGATAGGCTTCACGGCTGCGTTCGCCAATGGAAAGTGTAACGGCACAGTCAGGATAAGCCTGTTTTATGGCGCTGATGATAGCTGCCAGATCTGTGTCGCTGTAGATAAGATCTTCGCCACCCTGCAGAACAAAGGTCCTAAAGCCCAAGGCGTAACCCTGCTCACAGCAGGAAAGGATTTGTTCTTCGGTCAGGCGGTAGCGAACAGCTTCTGTGTTGCTGCGTCGTATTCCGCAGTAATAACAGTCATTTCTGCAGTAATTGGTGAATTCGATCAACCCGCGAATATAGATTTTATTGCCGAAAACAGCCTGAGCAGTTTGCTGTGCAGCCTGAGCCAGCTCTGCACGGATGACAGCGTCGCTGAAAGCAGCTGTGAGCAAGGTCTGCATTTGTTCCGACTGCAGCTGGTGCGTGTGCTGCAGTGTGTGTATCAATTGTTTTATATCCATAATATGTGACCTCTAATTAATGATATATGTTTATTATAGCATATGTACAAATGCAGCGAGTAATCGTTGCCAAGGCAATTTATATTTGTTATAATTGTAAAACAATAAGTAATTAATAAAAAATATGAAAGTGAGAATTGAATGGCTTTAAAGGGTATGGATAGTATAGAACTGGAAGAAAATATATATCCGATAGATGCAATCGATCAGGAGCTTGCAGGGAATTTAACTATAGATAAATTATTTGATGTTTACCGCTTCGTGGATATGAGGACACACTTAGTCCACGATTATAATGACGGCAAGATGTGTGAGCCCTGCCGCAAATGTTATGAGCTGTGGAATCGCAGTAAGCCCTGTCCGAATTGTTCATCCGAAAGGGCTGTCCAGCAGAAAAAGCAAATCATGAAAATGGAATATCTTGGAGATAAAAGTATTTTGATCCTTAGTACGCCCTGGGAGCAAGATGGTAAAGAATATGTGCTGGAGCTGGGACGCGATGTGACAAATTCTTTCAGCGTTTATGATGCTACCAGCGAAGACAGCAGTGAGCTGCGGGAACTAATCAGCAGTTACAGTGAACTTGCGGCCCGTGACAGTTTTACGGGCCTTTACAGTAAAGGCCATGCCAACAATCTGCTGCAGGAAATGTTTGCTGTTCAGAAAGAACAGTTAAAGCTGACGCTGGCGCTGATCGATATCGACCATTTTAAAAGTGTCAATGACAGGTTTGGGCATTTATGCGGCGATGAGGTCATTCTTTATGTAGTTGACAAAATAAATGCGCTTAATGAGCAGTGCAGCGGCTGGGCAGCCAGGATCGGCGGCGATGAGTTTTTACTGGCCTGCCCTTTCAGTGATAAAGACTATGTGGAAAGGCTTTGCCTGGAAATGTCGGAAACGATTACAGGTCACTGTTTTAAAAAGGGGCACAGTGAGTACAGTATAGCAATCAGCTGCGGCGTGGCGGCTTATGACGGACAAGAAACCCTGGAAGAGTTTTTGGAACGTGTCGATATGAAGATGTACGAAGATAAAGTGCAGAAAAAACAGTAAAAGACAGCAGAGAATTTTCTCTGCTGTCTTTTTAAATGGTTTCGCTGATAAAAAGCTGGTTCATCATTTCCTGAGTACCAATGATCCAGAGGATGTCGCCTTTTTGAAAGACAAAGGAGGCATCAGGATTGAGATGCGTATAATTACCACGTTCCAAACCTAAAGCCAGACAATTGACATTGCCGAGGTAAGAACTTTTTTTGAGCGTGGAGCCGCAGAGCGGCGAATGCCTGTCGATCGGCATCGCGTAACAGAAGTAGGCTGTGCCGCCATGCTTTGGATCGGCTAAAAACTGGTGCAGTGTCTGCTGGTTATCAGTAGCCAGCGGCAGAATCTGCATATCATAGGATTGGATTGCCAGTTCAAAATTCTGCAGCTGTCTGGGCGTACCTGTTAAAAGCAGCTGAGAGCCGGCATAGATAGCGGCACTGCCGCTGGGAATAGGCAGGATCTGGCTGCCGTTTTGGATTTCAAGCACGAAAACATTATAACGGCGATGCAGATTAAGTTCTTTGAGGCTTTTACCGCCGCAGAGTGAAGTCGCTGCTACACGGTAGCGTTTGACATGCAGCTGTTCATCGAGCCAGGCAGGATGGTTGGCGGCGTGTTTTTTCTGTGCTGCCAGAGTTTTGGCATTCAGGTTAATCATAAACTGAGCCTCGATCTGTAAATAGCGTTCCACGAAATACTCTGAGGAATAGATGAATTTTGCCAGAATGCAGGCTGCAGCAAACGCGATAAATTTGCTGAAACCCAGTATACTTGTAAATACGGACAGGATAAAAAACAAACCAACAGCGATCTTAATAAAAAGCAGAAGAAAAATGGGCAGATGATTAGCGGGTTTTTGGAACCACAGACTTGCTATAAGGTCTGTATGTGCAACCCTCTGGAACATGACCGCCATTAAAAATGGCCCCATACACAACAGCAGGATAACTGCGGCAATAATATCAGCTGTATAGCCGTCAAAAAGCCTGTGGCAATATGGCAGCAGCTTACTTTGTCCCAGATAGGCAAGGAAGCTGAGAATTACACAGAAAACTGTGAGGCGGGTAAAGTAACTCTGCAGCAGTTCTTTCCAGGCACTGCGCTGCTCGTCGCTGGCGGGAGCTTCATCAGGCTGGGGTAAAAGCCGCAGCAGTCTTGCGGGAAGATTACGCAGAAGCCAGCCGGATACTTTATCGGCGTGGCGCAGGATTGAAGGCGTAAGAAAAATACTGATAACTGAAACAGCTACGAAAACAGGATATAAAAAATCGCTGGTGACTTTGAGGGCAGCGCCGATAGAGGCTACGATAAAGGTTATTTCACCCAGCTGCGTCAAACTGAAGCCGCAGCGCAGCGCTGTCTGTAGGTCTTTGCCTGCCAGAAGGACGCCCAGTGATGAAAAAATAGTTTTGCCGATGATCAAAGCTGCTGTAAGTACAGCGATCGGCAGCGCATATTTAATGATCAGAGCGGGGTCTACCATCATTCCGACAGAAACGAAAAAGATCCCGGAAAAAAGATCTTTGACCGGCGTCAAAAGTTTTTTTGTGGTTTCTGTAAAAGCCGTACCGGAAAGCAGTGAACCCATAAGGAAGGCGCCTAATGCCGACGAAAAACCCATTTTTGTTGCCAGGACTACCATGCTCAGGCAAAGACCCAGCGAAAAAATGAGCAGTGTTTCGGAAGTCAGATAGCGGCTGACTTTGCGGAAGAAGGTAGGCAGGAAGAAAATACCGCAGACAAAGCAGATAATGAGAAAAAAGGCCAGCTCGCCGATACTGCCGAGCATTTCTGTACCGGAAATGGCAGCGCCTGCCGCGGCGATGGTTGAGAGCATGACCATCATAATGATACCGGAAATATCTTCCAATACCAGGATACCGAAGGTAAATTGCGTGAAGCGTTCTTTCAAGAGTCCCAGCTCTTCAAAGGTTTTACTGACGACTGCTGTAGAAGACATGGTAAGCATAGCTCCGGCAAAGAGACTGTCAATAGGCTGCCAGCCAAGCAGTCTGGCACAGGCATAGCCAAGCAGCGTGATGCCTGCCAGTTCTGTGACAGCGGCGATCAGCGCTGTGCCGCCGATACTTTTGATTTTGGCAAAATTGAAATCAAGTCCCAGGCTGAACAAAATAAAAATAACGCCGATGTCCGACCAGACTGTAATATTGGCTGTATCGACTACATTCGGCAGCAGGTTAAAATGCGGGCTGGCAAAGAAGCCTGCCAAAATATAGCCTAAAACCAAAGGCTGATTGAATTTTTTGCAGAAAATGGTAACTATACCGGCAAGTACAAGGATAAAAGCAAGGTCTTCGATAAGAGGAGCAAGTTCGGACAATGTAGCAACTCCTTTATAAATATCAGTTTAAACAGATATTTTTGCTGGAAATTTTAAAAATATTACTAAAATGAATTATACACTGTTGCCGGTGGTTTGAGAAGCAGTGTTTATTCGGATAAAAAAAGCGTCCGCTTCTTTTAAGAAACGGACGCTTGCTTAATTTTTATCTCTCTGTAATATTAAGCTTGAGATGATACGGATTCTTCTTCTTCGGCAGGAGCATATTTGGGATTGAGGAAGTTGACAAAGATCCAGGCCAGCAGTGCGCCTGATATATTATGCCAAGCTGAGAAAATAGCTCCAGGAACGGTAGCCATAGGCATGGAAGTAAAATGAGTTTTAGCCAGGCCTGTAGCCAGACCGGAATTCTGCATACCTACTTCAACTGAAAGCGCAATGGCTTTTTTCCAGCTCATGCCGGTGATCCGGGCTAAAATAAAGCCTAACAGATAACCCAGGCAGTTGTGGCAGATGACGACCAGCAGAATGATACCGGAGGTTTTGACGATGTTGTCACGGCTGACGGCGATAACGCCGGCAATGATAAGGGAGATAGCGATAGCCGAAACAGCAGGCAGATAATCGGTAGCCTGTTCAGCAAGTTTAGGCAGCAGCGCTTTAACAGCCAGACCAAGACAGATCGGTATAATAACGATTTGAATGATGCTCCAGAACATTCCCAGCGGGTCAAAAGCGATTTTCTGTCCGATAAGCTGATAGGTGATGAGCGGAGTAAGAATCGGTGAAAGCAGTGTGGAAACACTGGTCATAGTTACAGATAAGGCCAAGTCGCCTTTGGACATGAAGGTAATGACGTTGGAGGAAGTTCCGCCAGGGCAGGTTCCAACTAAAACTACGCCAGCAGTTAGAGCCGGGTCTAAATTAAAGGCCATAGCCAGTAAAAAAGCCAGCGAAGGCATGATAAGATACTGGGCGCAGACACCGACAAAAACATCGACAGGCCGCTTTAAAACTAAAGCAAAATCACGGAGATTGAGTGTGGTGCCCATACCGAACATAATAACGCCCAATAAGGTACTCAAAACCGGGATGCCGCCGATATTACCGACTACCCATTTAAAGCTGTCGGGTACGGTCATGCCCAGGATAAGAAATACAACGGCGATGATACCAAAGTATTTGCCTATCAGATGACAAAACGTTTTCATTGTGTAAAACCTCTTTCCCTTGAATAAAAATAAAATATATCAGATCAACACCTTATGGTGTAGATTTTTGTCTGCGGAAAACAGCGGAGGTTTGCATATTTTTATTAATACTTCCAAATATTATAACAAAAAAATTTTAAAGTTAAAAGGCTAAAGATAAAGTTTCGGGAAATATTGCCTTATGCTATAATAAAAACAGCGTATTGGAAAAGGAGTAAAAGCATTGTATACTATCAGGACCGATTACCGTGACGAAACAGTTATTGAGAAATCGCGGTTCATCTGCACGTTGAAAAAAGTAAGCAGTGAAACAGAAGCGCAGGATTTCATCAAGGCTGTAAAAAAAGAGTTTTGGGATGCTACGCATAATTGTTCTGCTTATATTATTGATGAGCTGGCGCAAAGATCGAGTGATGACGGCGAACCGTCAGGAACGGCAGGACTGCCGATGCTTGAAGTGCTGCGGAAAAATCAGCTGAGCGGCGTTGCGGCGGTAGTGACAAGGTATTTCGGCGGGATCAAGCTTGGTGCAGGCGGGTTAGTGCGCGCGTATACTGGCAGCGTGTCCAAAGCTGTTCAAAGCTGCGGCCTGGCACGGAAGATTTTAATGGGTACTTTTGCTTTAAGTGCGGACGCGGCGGACGCAGGAAAACTTCTGAATATTATCTATCAGCAGCAGCTTTTTACAGTGGCGTCGGTAGAATATGGTCAGCAGGCCAGGATTTTGCTGTATATGAAACAAGAGCAGCAGGATGAGGCGGAGCGGTGGCTGACTGAGGCGCTTAATACGGCAACGCAGCTGGAACAGGTCGGCAGCGAATATGTAGAGGTACCTGCCGAGAGAGAAAAGTAATAACAGGTCTGATTATGAAGGAGAGAAAAAATGGAGTTTTTAGAGAGTTTTGTTGCTTTTACCAATGATATTTTATGGTCATATGTTCTGATTGTGATGCTGGTGGGTTTGGGGATCTGGTTTTCATTGCGGACACGATTTGTACAGGTGCGCTGCCTGAAGGAAATGGTACGTCTTTTAAAGGAAGGCGTTGGACAGAAGACTGAACATAACCATATTTCTTCCTTCCAGGCATTTTGTGTCAGCACTGCTTCCCGTGTTGGTGTTGGTAATATTGCCGGCATTGCGATCGCTATCGTCAGCGGTGGTCCCGGAGCGATTTTCTGGATGTGGATCATCGCCATTTTAGGTTCGGCTACGGGCTTTATTGAAAGCACGCTGGCTCAAATTTACAAAGTTCCGCGTGAAGGCGGCGGTTACCGCGGCGGACCTGCTTATTATATTAAGAACGTACTGGGAAACAAACCAATGGCGGCCTTGTTTGCCGTTTTGATCAGTGTGACCTTCGGTTTGATTTTTAATTCGGTACAGGCGAATACGATCACAATTTCCCTGCAGGCTGCCTTTGGACTGGATCGTTTCGTGATGGGCTGTATAATTGCCGCTTTGACCGGTATTGTCATTTTCGGCGGCGTGGCGCGTATTGCGAAGGTCGCTGAATGGATGGTGCCGATTATGGCCGGTCTGTATCTTTTAATAGCTTTAGGCGTGACCTTGATGAATATTGAGAAACTGCCGCAGGTTTTCAACGCTATCTTCAGTTCGGCCTTTGATCTGCAGGCTGTTGCCGGCGGCGGTATGGGTGCGGCGCTGATGACCGGTATCAAGCGCGGCCTGTTCTCAAACGAGGCTGGTATGGGCAGTGTGCCGAATGCTGCTGCTACTGCCAGTGCTTCGCATCCCGTAAAACAGGGCCTGATCCAGGCTTTTGGCGTTTTTGTTGATACTTTACTGGTATGCTCGGCTTCAGCTTTTATCGTGCTGTTGTCCGATGGTTATACTGAAGGTAAGCTGACCGGTATCGAATTGGTGCAGCAATCCTTGTCACAGCATTTAGGACCATGGGCGCCGAGTTTTCTGGCAGGAATGATCTGCCTGTTTGCGTTCAGTTCTATTGTAGGCAATTATTATTATGGTGAGATCAACATCGGGTTTATCAGTAAAAATTATATGACGCTGATGTTGTTCCGTGTTTTCGTAGTGGGTATGGTACTGTTTGGCAGTGTGGCTAAGGTTGCCCTGGTATGGGATCTGGCCGATCTGTTTATGGCGCTGATGGCGATAACGAATTTAGTGGCGATCGCGATTTTAGGCAAGTATGCTTATATTGCTTTGCATGATTATATGGATCAAAAACGTGCCGGTATCGTAGAGCCGGAGTTTGATCCGGCGATATTGCCAAGCCAGCGTGGTATTGAGGTGTGGAAAAAGAAGTGATTCAATAAATAAAATGGCCGAGCTTGTTATGAGCTCGGCCATTTTATTTATGTGAAGATTTTATTGAAATGTCCATTGTAAACCGGCATTGATTTGATAAGTATTATCGTTATCGTTGCCTAAAGATTGTTCGAAATCAAGAAAAGCATAACTGTTGTTATTTAGGGCAATGGTAAAACCGAACCCGATATCATACCATGTGCCTTGGTTTTTATAGGTTTGTTCTGTAAAAGCGGTAGTGTCTCGAACGCCAATTTTTTGTTTTCCTAAAAATTCATGTAATAAGTCGGCTTTAAAATAGATACTGCTGGTTTTATTTAAGTTTTTGCCCATACGGAAACCAGCGCGTCCGATCAAAGTATTAATGCCAGTAAGATTTACCATAGTATCTTGGCTTGTTGCATAGCTTGACCCTGTTACCCTGGCCAGTTGTAATTGTGCCTGCGGTTCAAAATACCAATCATTATCAAGGTTTTTTGTGCGTCCGTATTCAGCGCTTACAGAAAACACGTTATTTGAATAAGCACCGGTAATTTTTTCGCCGCTGGTGGTAGCTGTGATTCCGAAATCATGTTTAAGATGTCCGAATTTAGCAACGTAGTCCGAGTAATGACCTTTATTTCCCTGCCATGTATCATAGAACCATATACCATAACGCCTACTTTTACCATCGTCCCAAATATCATTGTAACTTGTTTTGCCATTCATATAGTCAATGGCCGCACCTACGCGGCGATTTCCATTGGCACATTCTTGTTTTTCATCGTAGCCTAGTTCATACATAGTATTCCTGCTTCGGAAAGCATCTGCTTTGCCAATACGGTCGTGGCGCAGTCTGACCCATAAACCGGTTTCTTCTTCATTGATATATTTAGCTTCACCAATACGTTTGTTAAGTCTGTCCATATAAATGGCATTAGCATAATTAGAACGGCTCATATTAATGATAGTTTTACCTGCATCCGAAGGCTTCTGCGCTTTAATGCCGACAATGTAATGATTAATACCGCCGTTATCAAATTGTGCATCGGCAAAATCATTACCAGGCTTATTAGAGTTTTCACCATTGTTTTTGCCATTATATATTTCATTTTCTGTTTTTTCCCCAGCGGCATCGTAGTCATCGGTGTCGGTAAGATATTCAATATTAAAGAATCCCTTGTCCTGTGATCGAGCAGTAATAGTGTTTTGCTGAGCATCATTTGTAGTAGAAAAACGCAGCCGTTCCCCTTCTTCTAAATCGTTGATGCCATTCGTGCCTTTTTTCCATTGTACTTCTATAGTTTGTTGGCCGCTAATGTCGTTTGTTACAAAAAGCATATCACTGGAGCCTTTATTTGCGGCGTCAAGGAGCATCTTAAATTTACCGTTGCCGCTCAAATTATCAATCGTGATTGAAGAGTTTTCTTCCTTTGTCATATCGACCAGGCCACCATCGCTTCCAAACTCAAGAGAGGATACGAAACTTTGGTGACGTGCTATCCAGGTAGAATCATTTATTTTCATATTGACAGTACCGCCTTCAGTGACCGGAATCTCAAATTCATCCGGTCTGAAAACAATATTGTCCTTTATAGAAGCATCGGCATAGTCATCTACACGTCCTTCAAGCAATGCTCCATCTTTTAACGAAAGGTTGATTTCTCCTGTGTTGCCTGCCAAAACATCACCTTTGATGATACTGCCAGAGCCGCCTATATCTACCTGACCGCCTTTGTCAGTATGTTCAATACCGCGACCTGCAATAATATCACCGTAGATTTGATACTGCTGGTCTGTTTCTTTGAGATTGACAGTAGAGTTACGATTGGCGCGGATTGCAGAAAAAAGACGGCGGCCTGGTTTATTGGCATAGCTGGTATCGCCGCCTTGGGCGTTGATGACAGTATTGATGTTAAAATCTATCTGAGGATCACCTCCCAAAAAATCCGGGTAATCGGAAGGATTTGCAGTTACGGCATCCTGTCCGTCAACAGTAATATTCAGCTGCTGTCTCCCAAGAGAGTCGTCTTTTAAGAATTTAACTGACGAGTTGCCATAAGTTTGTATACCGCCGGTGAAGACAGCATTTTTGGCAGTTATAGCAACATTGCAGTTGTCATCCTGAGCAGCCAGTGCGGTTTCAGCATCAATGTATAAATTATTGGCTTTAATGTCAAGGTTACTGCCCCCGTTGGCCTGTATGCCTATATCAAAACGTGAAGCAGCATTGGTGGAATAGATACGCATATCGTTAGCAGTTATGTTTAGTGTGCCTTTACGGACATAAATAGCTCGCTGCCAATCGCTTTCCTGCTCATTTTCGTTGATAATATGCAATTTATTGATATTATTGAGGAACAGCCCCCCGGCGACAGGCGCAGAGCCGGCCCAGCCTTGAGTATTGATTCGTATTACCCCTTGAGTGCTGTCAAAAGCATAATCGCTGTTGGCTGCCCGTAAAATAACATCGCCGTTGTTGACGGTAAAACTGCTGTTATTGGTTATATAAATGCCGCCGTAGTTATTGTCGCCGGGGGTAAAAAGCACTTCCAGCTTTTTGTTGGCTTCCATATTAAAGACTATATTTTCTTCAAAGCTGGTAGTAATAACTCCGCCTTCGTTATAACTGGGAGTAATAAGGGAGACATTATCCTGAAAATTATAAATGATTTTGTCTAAAGGGACACCATGAATAGCAAGCCAGTCAAAGTCTCCCACGTAACCAACAGGATCATTGGCGATAGTTGCTTCTAAAACTGTTTTTCCATCCACAGTAGTTGTTTTTAATTCTTCTCCTGTTGTTGTTAGAAAATATTTGTATTCATTACCTTTGGAAGAATATTGGATCAAATCCTGATCATTGGAACCAATCAATGATGGAGCACTTTGTACTAAAGCCGGTTGTAATAAAAGCATAAAAATAGAACTTAATAGTAGTCGTTTTTTCTTGTATTTTAGTTTGCGTTTTGCAGAGTTCACCTTCAAAACATCATCCCCTTGTTGATTTGTTTAAAAATATTAATAAAAACTAATAATTGCTAAAATTATAGCACTTTCGCCCCCCACAAGACCTCTCCGTTTTTTTTTTCTATTAAAAGAATAGGTATAATTTAAATGCTAATAGTAATAAGCGACAAAAAACACCGCTGCTCAAAGTTACAGAACGACGGTGTCGATGCTTGTATATATTGTTGTGTGGGATAATGCCTCTTTCAAGAAGCGTGATAATAAATAAAGCAGCCCGTCCGCATTAATGCGGACGGGCTGCTGCGGTTACAGCATTTTCTTTAATTCTGCGGTATTTTCGACAATCGTGACGTCGTGGGTACGCATTTCTTCGAGTGCCGCCGCAACTGTATCGGGAGCGATTCCGCGGCAGGCAGCAAGGTTCAGGATGACCTCGAAACCTGCGGCACGTAATTGCAAAACAGTATTTTTTACGCAGTAGTCAGTAGCCAGGCCGCCGCAGATCACTGTAGTGATGCCATGTTCACGCAGATACTCGATCGCGCCGGTAGAAAGTGTGTTGGCTAAATCATGGTAACAGGCCCCATAGGGATGTTTGTCGATTTCAATACCTTTGTAGACCTGAAAGTTGTAGTTCTTAGGATCAAGACCAGTAATAAATTCAAAACCTTTGGTCCCAACAATGGCATGAGCCGGCCAGTATACATCGACATCGGGGTAGCCGCTGACGGGACTGAGCACAGGATGTCCGTTACCTGCGATCCAGACTGCCTGAGGGGAATGGGCGTCACGCGAGCCGATACGCAGCGATGCTAGAGCTGCCTGGGCATTCAGTTCCTCAACGATCTGGTCGCCTTCGGCAACTGGAAGTTCGTCCGGACAGACAGGAGTAAAGGTATTTTGAGCGTCGATATCGAACGCGGCGATTTTATTTTGGGCGGGTAATTTAGTAAGCATGGCAAAATCCTCCTTAAAAAAGATGTTTGTTAACAGTATTATACTCTATTTTGGCAGGTGATTATAGAGCTTCTTTAAATTGCAGGTAATTGACTGTGTGCTTGACAAGGTTTTTAAATCAGAGTAAGATGTGAATATGAATTTCAATTTCAAATTAGGAAGTGCCTTATGAAAAAACGTAATCCTTATAAAACAGCTCAGCAGGAAGCGATGCTGCAATATTTTTTAGAGGATAAACATAATTTTTTAACTGTTAAAGATTTGCTTAGCAGCCTGCAAAAATTGCAGATCGACATCGGTCAGACGACGGTGTACCGTTTTCTGGAGCGGCAGGCTTTGGAAGGATCTGTTATTAAAATCCAGCCGGTTGATGGATCGGGAACGCAGTATTGGCGTCTACCCTGTCCGCAGGCTGATTTAAGAGGGAAGCTGGTGTGCCTGAAATGCAGAAAAGTCATTCCTCTGAGCTGTGAGCACTTAGATATGTTTTCAGAGCATGTACTGCATAAGCATAAATTTAATTTAAGCCTGCAGCACAGCATTTTATATGGTTATTGTGAAGATTGTGATAACTGAGCAGTCTGAGGAAAGAGGTGATAAAGAGTAAAAATAAGGTTGGTGCGTTCTGGCAAGGGCCCACCGGGGAGAAGTGAAGCGGCTTACTGCTTAATAATAAATTTTAGCTGCGGTAATTTGTAGGAGGTAAGAATGAAGAAGTTTTTAGTTGTAATATTGGGTATGGTTTTACTGGCGGCAGTCGGCTGCGGCAGTGAAAAAAAACAGGCTACCGGCAAGCTGCCGGTAGTGGCAAGCTTTTATCCTATGGCTGATTTTACCAGACAGATCGGCGGAGATCTGCTGCAGGTCGATACATTGATCGCTGACGGTGTGGAACCGCATGACTGGGAACCGACAGCCAAAGATTTAACAAAATTAGGCAATGCGAGGCTTTTTGTTTATAACGGCGGAGTCGAGAACTGGGCCCGGCCTGCTTTAGAAGCTGTAAAGGACAAGCAGGTAGCCAGTGTGGAGGCCGGCAAAGGACTGTTTGACGAAAAAGCTACTCATGTAGATCCGCATGTCTGGCTGAGTCCGAGAAAAGCTGTATTGGAAGTTGCTGCAATAACGGCTGCTTTGGTGCAGGCTGATCCTGAACATGCTGCTGTTTATAAAAAGAACAGCGAAGCCTATCAGGAAAAACTGCTGCAGCTTGACCAGCGTTTGACAGAGCTGGCGGCTAAAGCACCGCAAAAGCTGTTTGTCACGACTCATGCCGCCTTTGGTCATCTGGCTGAAGATTATGGTCTGCAGCAGGTAGCGATCATGGGTATTTCTCCTGATGCGGAACCAACTCCGGCTGATTTGAAAAATCTGATCAGTACTATCAAAGACAATCAGGTAAAATATGTTTTCTTTGAAACTCTCGTCAGTCCCAGGATCGCTCAAACTGTTGCGGAAGCCTCCGGAGCTGAAACGCTGGTGCTTGATCCGCTGGAAGGTTTGAGTAAAGCAGGCAGAAACAACGGCGACGATTATTTAAAAATCATGACGCGGAATATCGACAATCTGGAGTTGGCATTGGGCGTTAAATAAACGGTGGATCTATGGAAAATATCATTAAAATAAACAAATTAGGCTATAATTATGGCGAAGGCTGGATTCTGCACGATCTTTCGGTGGAGATTTCCCAGGGAGATTTTGTTGCCGTTATTGGCCCTAACGGGGCAGGGAAAAGTACGCTGCTGCGTCTTTTAGCAGGCATTCTGCAGCCGACTTCCGGCGAGATAGAGCTGTACGGAACGCCGCTGCCGCAATTCAAGGCCTGGGAAAAAATCGGTTATGTACCGCAGAATCCTGCTAAACAGCATCGCGATTTCCCAATTAGTGTCAAAGAGGTTATCGGGCTGGGCCTTTTGTGTGGCAGCAGTATGTTTCAGAAAATTTCCCGGGCTGGCAAAGCCAGAGTGGAAACGATGCTGGAACGGTTTTATCTTCAAGAGCTTGCGCATCGTAAAATAGGTGAGTTATCAGGCGGTCAGCAGCAGCGTGTCTTTTTGGCACGCGCTATGGTGCGGCAGCCTGAACTGCTGCTTTTGGACGAGCCTGCTACCGGAGTCGATCCGGATGCGAAGATCGAACTGTACAGAATGCTCAGGGATATCAACCGTGAGCTGGGTGTGACGATCGTGATGGTGTCGCATGATTTGGAGCTGGCAGCCGAAGTGGCGCATAATGCTTTGTGCCTTGACCACGATGTCTGCTTCTGGGGCGACGTACAGCAGGCGCTGGTGCATCGTCATAAGCACGGTTACTTTTACAGATAGAAGGTACTTATATGTTGGAAATGTTTGAAACAGAATTTATGCAGCGCGCCTGGCTGGCCGGTTTGATCGTGGCAGTGATCTGCCCGTTGATCGGCAGTTTTTTAGTGCTGCGGCGGCAGTCGATGATCGGTGACGGCCTGGGACATATCGCCTTCGCCGGTGTAGCGGGCGGAGCGCTGATGGGCTGGCAGCCCGTTTTGAGCGCGGCAGCGGTCACTGTGCTTGGGGCGCTCGTGATAGAATGGGTACGGACCAGGCTGGCGGCCTTTTCAGAGATGATTTTAGCAATTTTCTTTTACAGTGGTATCGGGCTGGCAGTTGTTTTTACAAGTATGAACCGTATGGGCGGTTTTAATTTAAGCAGTATTTTATTCGGCAGTCTGATGACGATCAGCAGCAGCGATTTATGGATAGTGGCCGGCCTGGGGATTTTTGCCTGTATTTTTGTGGTACTTTTTTACCGGCCGCTGCAGTATCTGACCTTTGATGAAACATCGGCACGAGTGGCCGGCTTGCCTGCTGACCGACTCAATATGTGGCTGGCGGTGCTGACGGCGCTGACAGTTGCGCTTTCGATGCGTATCGTAGGCCTGCTGCTGGTTTCCGCTATGATGGTGATACCGGTAGCCTGCGCACTGCAGACGGCACGCAGCTTTGCCGGGACGATTTACGGTGGTATTGCTTATGGGCTCGTTATCGTTTCAGGCGGACTGACCTTATCTTATTATGCTAATTTAGCGCCGGGCGGCACTATTGTACTGACTGGTACCTGTATGTTTATTTTGAGCTGTTTATTTGGCAGACGTTTTTATCAGAAACCGCAGGCACAGGAGAACCTGACGGCAGAATGCAAGATCTGCCGCTGCAGGAAGGAGGAGCAGACGGATGCAAGTTGATCTGCATATCCACAGTACCGCTTCTGACGGTACCTGGACTCCGCCGGAAGTCGTTGCAGCGGCGCTTGCAGCAGGGCTGGGAGCTATTGCTGTTACCGATCATGACAGCGTGGCCAATGTGGCGGCGACACATGAGCTGGCCGTCGCAGCAGGATTAAAATTTATTCCCGGTGCGGAGATCTGTTCGACGAAAGACGATTTCTGTTTTCATATCCTGGGTTATGGTATCGATGTCACAAACAAACGGCTGCTGGATTTATTGGAGCATAATGAGCGGCTTTTGAACAGCAAGGATGATGAAAGCATAAAAATGTTGATCGAACGAGGCTGGCCGCTGGATTTTGAAGAGTTTTTGCGGTATGATTATGATAGAAGACGCGGAGGCTGGAAAGCCCTGGCTTTCTTGCAGGATAAAGGGCTCTGCGGCGATGTCAATGATTTTTTCAGCAGGATTTTTACCAAAGAACATGATCTTGGTTTTCCGGTTTTTCCTTCGATCAAAGAAGTTGTGGATGCCATCCATGCTGCCGGCGGCGTAGCTTTATGCGCGCATGCAGCCAGCAGTTTTCATGGGCCGGGGCTGGCAGCGACATTGCTGGAATTGGCGAAGGAGGATTTTGATGGGTTTGAATGTTACCATTCGGGACACAGCAAGGAAGATACTGCGGCACTGCTCACTTATTGCCGTCAGCATCAGCTTCTTGTCAGCGGCGGCAGCGACTGCCACGGCAGTTTTGTGCCGTCACGTGCGCTGGGCCGGCCTGTTATCGACAGCAGCGACCTGAATTTACCGGGATTGTTATAAGGGAGGAATGGAATATGACGAAGGCAAAAGTTTATTTTTCGGATATGCGTACCAGATATGGCGGGTTGAGTTTACCGCAGAAGCTGGGTAAGCTGATCGAAGCAGCCGGGATCGGAGATATTGATTTTCAGAATAAATTTGCGGCGATCAAGATCCACTTCGGCGAACCGGGCAATCTTTCTTTTCTGCGCCCAAATTATGCCAAAGTAGTTGTTGATACCGTTGCCGCACAAGGAGGACGTCCGTTTCTGACAGACTGCAACACTTTATATGTAGGCCGTCGTAAGCATGCGCTGGAGCATATTACAGCTGCTTACGAAAATGGTTTCAGTCCTTTTTCAACAGGCTGTCACATTATTATTGCCGACGGCTTGAAGGGTACTGACGAAGCTTATGTAACTGTGCCGGGCGGCGAATTGGTGCAAGAGGCGAAAATAGGCAAAGCATTGATGGATGCGGATATCGTGATTTCCCTGAACCATTTTAAAGGTCACGAAGCTACTGGTTTCGGCGGCGCTATTAAAAATATCGGTATGGGCGGCGGTTCTCGTGCCGGCAAAATGGAAATGCACCATGACGGCAAACCGCATATCAGTGAACGCAAATGTATCGGCTGCGGTGCCTGCGTGCGGATCTGTGCGCATGGTGCGCCGATCATCGAAAATAAAAAAGCGCATATCGATCTGGATAAATGTGTTGGCTGCGGACGTTGTATCGGTGCCTGTCCGATGGACGCGGTGAAGCCGCCCGCTGATGGTTCCAGCATGGAAGCGCTCAATAAAAAGATGGCGGAATATGCCTGGGCTATTTTGCACGGCAGGCCGCATTTTCATATCAGCCTGATCGTTGACGTATCTCCTTACTGTGATTGTCATGCGGAAAATGACGCACCTGTAGTGCCTAATATCGGTATGCTGGCATCTTTTGATCCGGTGGCACTGGATCAGGCCTGTGCCGATCTGGTCAACGCAGCGCCGGTCATGGCGAACTCACTGCTGGACGATCATTTAAAAGCTGATCCGGAAGGCTGTCAGGGACATGATCATTTCCATAACCTGACACCGGAATCTGAATGGAAGACCTGTCTTGCTCATGCCGAAAAGCTGGGTATGGGAACACGCGCGTATGAACTGGTAACAGTAAAATAAAAGGAGCTGACAGTATGATTGTTACGACCACACCTGCTGTAGAAGGCAGAAAAATCGTTGCTTATAAAGGTATTGTTTTTGGGGAAGTAGTTTCCGGCGTTAATTTTATCAAGGATATGTTTTCCAGCATTACGGATATGATCGGCGGCCGCAGCGGGACCTATGAAAAGGAACTGCAGGAAGCACGTGAAAAAGCGATGGCGGAAATGTCTGAACGCGCCGCTAAATTGGGCGCCGATGCCGTAGTCGGTGTCGATGTGGACTATGAAGTGCTGGGCGAAACTAACGGTATGCTGATGGTCAGCGTTTCCGGAACCGCAGTTAAACTGGACTGAGAGTATATAACTAAAACCGTGAAGTGGTACTTGAAAGTTGGATAATTAAATAGAGCTCAATGCTATCAGGGCCTGTTGTCTGTATTTTACAGACAACAGGCTCTTTAAGTTTTTTTGTGTGTTTTGATAACAATTGAATCGAAAATTTGTGCAAGACCATAAAAAGTTTGAAATACACCAACGTAAATGTCTTGCGGGGGGGTACAGATGTGGTAATATATCATAAGAGATACAAAATAATTAAAAAATATTAAATAAAACGGCTGTTTTGTATCCGGAAATTCAAGACCTATGTCAGAAATTTTTATTTGATCTTAAATAATCAAGAAAAGGGGATGGTGCTGAATTTTAGGGTGTATGGACAGATATTGAATCATTTTGCCTGTGTTGAAATTTATTGAAGAAGGTGTAGAAAATGTTGGGTAAAACTAAGAAAAATTTGGCACTAAAAATAACACTGGGATTAGTATTAGCTTTGCCGGTAGGAACAGCTTTAGCGGCTGATTCAATTGTTGATTACGATACTCTTACTGTGAAGCCAAATGCGGAATTTATATACCACGGCGAGGGCGATAAGAAAGCAGATTTTACTGCTGCAGATATTAAACGCAGTGAAACGCAATGTGTATATGGAATTTTTGTTGGGGATAAAGCCGTTTTGAATGCGGCATCAGAAAATATAAACATATCGGTTACTAATACGGAAGGTGAAGCAAGAGCAGTATATGCGGGGGCTTTCACTGATAAAGACAAGCATGTTATAAATGGCGGGACATTAAACCTTGGTGATGATACAACTAAAAATGTCACGGTGAAGGTTGACGCGAAAAAAGATGCTCTGGGGCTGAATGCAATACGTTCAACGAACAACAGTGAGGTTGAACCGGGCATTATTAATGTCAAAGGTGAAAATGTAAGTATTGAAGCCAATTCGGCGGAAGGATTAGCTGTTGGTATTTGGGCACAAAATAATAAGACTGTAAATGATGGCAATCCGTCCACTGTGAAAATAGATGCTGATAACACATATATTAACGTAACTTCTGGTAATAAAGTGCCAACCGCAGGGGAATATAATAATATCGGCATTGTTAATTATAGCGGTGCTAAAGTAATTATTAACGGTAATTTAACAGTAGAGTCAGGAACTTTTTTGAGCACTCGCGGCGGTGCAACAACAGAGATCAATAAAGATGGCAAGGGCACAGTTAAAATCAACGGAGATATTAATTTTAACTATGACCAACCGACATCAGGAACATCGGTAGATGCAATTGTTGATTTAAATTTAACAACACAAGACTCTGTCTTTAACGGCAATATCTTTGTTAACGGTAATCCTTATCCGCCAGACGGGAAAAAAGAGGTTGGCGGCATGACCTTAGGACTTGCCAACGGTGCACAATGGAATACTGATGAGAACAGCTTTGTTAATAAACTAAATTTTAACGATGGTATTATTAATGTGAATGGCGGTGAGGGGCAGGAAGTTAAACTTGGTGACATTAATGGCAGTGGAGGCACTGTAAATATGTTAACGAGCTCCGATTTAAAAACCGCCAAATTATCAATTGGTACGATAGAATCTGATGCTGTAAATAAAATCGATCTCAAAGCCAAAGCGGTGGCCGGTCCTAAACTTACAATTAATTACACTGGTATCACCGCCGACGATCTTAACAATGTGGCTGATGATTTAGGGGGTTTAGCTAAAAATATTAGTGTTGCGGAAGGTACTAATACTGGTCTTACAGCTACGGCTAATGTAGCAGAAGGTTTGTTAAAGGGTTCGGTAAGCGCTGATCTGGATACTGCTGCCAGCGGCAGTACGGTCAAGGTTGACAGCGTCAAACAAAATAAGGAAAGTTCTACTATGACTTCTATGCGCAATATTGCCAGTGTTGCGATCGTTTCATGGCGGCAGGAGGACAGCACGCTGAGCCAGCGGTTAGGAGAATTGCGTAACAGCAAGGGAGACCAAGGCATTTGGGCACGTATGAGCCGCGGTGAATTTGAATACAGCGGCGCTTATAAAAATCAGTATAATTTCTTCCAATTGGGCTATGATAAAGCTTTTGGCAGCTGGCATTATGGTGCGGCAATAAGCCATAACGACGGAAAAACTACTTACGATAGCGGTAAAGGTGAAAACAAGAGCACCTCCCTGTCACTTTATGGAACCTGGCTGGGTGACAGAGGACATTATACTGATATTGTTTTAAAACAGGGTCGTTTATCCAACGAATACGATAATTATGCGGCAGCAGGGCATACTCATGGCGATTATGATGCTTGGGGAACTTCCTTGAGCGGTGAATATGGTATGAAGGTAGGTCTCGATAACGGCTGGTATGTAACACCGCAGGCTCAGCTGACCTTGATGCGTATCGGCGGTGAGGATTATACGACTAATAACGGCATCAAAGTCAACCAGGATACACTGGAGAGCTGCGTTGGACGAGTGGGCTTTGAAATGGGTAAAACTATCAGCGATAAAGGCAGCATTTATGCCAAAGCTTCATTGCTGCATGAATTTGCAGGTAATGCCGATACTTATCTGAGCCTGAATAGTATCAGCAACAGCTACAGTCAGGATATTGGCGGCACCTGGTATGAAGCAGGCCTGGGCTTCAACTTCAAAACTACGGACAACAGTTATGTTTATGCTGATGTAGTTAAAACATTTGGCGATGATATTAAAACTCCTTGGCAGTGGAATGTGGGTGCTCGCTGGAGTTTCTAAGCAGTATTGAAATCTGAACAGAAGAGAAATAAAAAAGCACCGCCTGAAAGCGGTGCTTTTTTATTTCTCTGTTTTTCTCATGGGCTTCGCTTTTGGTATTTTGGGCGCGGTCAGTTCAAAGCTGTGGGCGATCATGGCAAATAATTCGCCTTTGGGCACACTGTTTACTTCGACGGTGTTCCAATGTTCTTTGTTCATATGCCAGGCCGGGTAAACACCTTTGTAAGTACGGCGCAGAAATTCGGATCTGACAGGATCACATTTCAGATTTATGCAGAGCTTGCCTTGAAGATGCATAATACAGGCAAACCATTTACCACCGGATGGATGGCGCATAATAGTGAGATCGTTATCGGCAAAGGGATAATCTTCGACAGCATTAGGATAAGTAAGGCAATGAGCGATCAAGGCTTGTTTTTCCATGGCAGATACCTCGCTTTCGTCAGACAGTATTAATTTTATCATAATTATATAACAAAAAAGCCGACTTAGCAGTCGGCTTTTATTTTACAATATGCTAATTATCTGCCTGTCAGTCTTTTGATGATTTCCTGATAGGCTTCTTCGACGCTGCCCATATCACGGCGGAAACGGTCTTTGTCTAGTTTTTCGTTAGTATCCCAGTCCCATAAACGGCTGGTATCAGGTGTGATCTCGTCGGCGAGGATCACTTTTCCGTCTGCATCGACGCCAAATTCCATTTTGAAGTCGATCAGGCGCACTTTACGTTCAGCCAAAAAGGCTTTTAAGATTTCGTTGATCTTCAGGGCGTAGGCTTTGATTTCTGCAACCTGTGCATCGGTTGCCAAGCCAAAAGCTTCGGCATAATCGGCGTTGATCATCGGATCGCCAAGATCGTCGTTTTTATAGTAAAATTCTACGATAGGGCGTTTCATAACATAGCCTTCTTCGACGCCCATTTTTTTGGCCAGGCTGCCGGCGGCGATGTTACGGGTAACTACTTCCATGGGGATGATACTGACTTTTTTACACAGCGCTTCACGATCGCTGAGCTTTTTGATCTGGTGATGGGGGATGCCGTGCTTGGCAAGCAGGTCAAAGAAAAAGCTGGTGATCGTATTATTCATAATGCCTTTATCTGCGATAGTGCCTTTTTTGAGGCCGTTCATGGCGGTAGCGTCATCTTTATAATAGATGATTACTTCATTGGGGTTCTCGGTTTCAAAAACTTTTTTGGCTTTGCCTTCATACAACATTTTTGCCATTGTCTGTAACCTGCTTTCTTTTAAATAAATTTATTAGTAGAGCCAGCGAATGTAAGGCACTCGTCGCCTGCTAAATCGCAAGTGTTGATATTGGTAGATGGATTTTTTACATTGTTAGTTTAGCTTGTTTGCTTTTCATTGTCAATGATTTTTCGGAACATTTAATATAAAAAATAGTAAAAAAAGACGTTTTTATGCTAAAAATCCGAACGTTAAAATAAAAATATGAAAAAATATTTGCTAAAACTCTTTACAAATCCTGAAAAGTGATTTATAATCACAGCATAAGCAACAGCGAAGTTGCGGGCCAAGGCCTGAGTTCGCCGTTGCTTTTTTTATTCTGTTTAGTTTCAGTGAGGGGGAGAAAATTATGAGCAATGTACCGAAAATGTTTGGCAGCCTGGTATTTAATGAAACGGTTATGAAAGACCGTTTGCCGACAGCTACCTACAAGACTTTCAAAAACGCTGTCTTAAAAGGCGAAGCGCTGGATCTGCCGATTGCCAACATCATCGCCAATGCGATGAAAGACTGGGCGCTGGAACATGGCGCGACCCATTTTACCCATTGGTTCCAGCCGATGACCGGTATTACTGCCGAAAAGCATGAAAGCTTTATCGCTCCGACGGCAGACGGCCGCGTTATTATGGATTTCTCCGGGAAAGAACTGATCCAGGGCGAGCCTGATGCTTCCAGCTTTCCTTCGGGCGGTCTGCGCGCTACTTTTGAAGCCCGCGGCTACACTGCTTGGGACCCTACCTCTTATGCGTTTATCAAGGATGGCTGTTTATGTATCCCGACTGCGTTTTGCTCCTATACCGGCGAAGTATTGGATAAAAAAGCGCCGCTGCTGCGCTCGATGTGCTGTGTCGACCAGGCTGCCAGACGTATACTGGCGCTGTTCGGGCAGGCGACCGAGAAGGTTGTGACTACTGTCGGGCCGGAGCAGGAATATTTCCTCGTCGATAAGGAGATGTGGGAGCAGCGTAAGGATCTGGTATATACGGGGCGCACACTGTTCGGAGCCAAGGTTCCGAAAGGGCAGGAGATGGAAGACCATTATTTTGGCATCATCAAGCCGCGCGTCCTGGCTTTTATGAAGGAGCTGGATGAGGAGCTGTGGAAGCTGGGCGTGCTTGCTAAAACGGAGCATAACGAAGTTGCTCCGGCCCAGCATGAGCTGGCACCTATTTTTACTACTACTAACGTAGCTTCTGATCATAATCAGCTGACAATGGAATTTATGAAGCGCGTTGCCCTGCGTCACGGACTGGTATGCCTGCTGCACGAGAAACCCTTTGCTGGCGTTAATGGCAGCGGTAAGCATAATAACTGGTCTATTGCGACTACTGAAGGCGATAATTTACTGAATCCCGGTAAAGAACCACATAAAAATACCCGTTTCTTACTGTTTCTCGCAGCTATCATCAAAGCTGTTGATGAATATCAGGATCTGCTGCGCGTAAGTGTAGCCAGCGCCGGTAACGATCATCGTCTCGGCGCGAACGAAGCGCCTCCTGCGATAGTATCTGTTTTCCTGGGGACGGAGCTGACCAATATTCTGGAAGCTATCGAAAAAGGGAAGCAGTACAATCCTGACGCGGCGGCGTTATTGAAATTGAGCGGCGATGTTATCCCGGCACTGACCAAGGATAATACGGACAGAAACCGTACGTCTCCGTTCGCTTTCACCGGCAACAAGTTCGAGTTCAGAATGCTGGGCAGCGAGTTTTCTATCGCCGGCCCTAATATCGTTCTCAATACTATCGTTGCCGAAGCTTTGAATCAATTCGCAGACAAATTAGAAAAAGCAGCCGATAAAGATGCTGCCATGAAGAAATTGATCAAAGAAACCATCGTCAAGCATAAACGTATCGTGTTCAACGGTGACGGTTATACGGACGCATGGGTAGAAGAGGCCAAATCGAGGGGGCTTCTTAATCTTAAATCCACACCGGAAGCGCTGCCTTATATGGAAGCGGAAAAAAATATCGAATTGTTTGTTAAACACGGTATTTTTACAGCGGCCGAGGTGCGTTCCCGGGTGGAGATCATGCTGGAAAAATATGCCAAAACGATCAATATCGAAGCCTTGACGATGCTGGATATGCTGTATAAGGATATCCTGCCGGCGGCAGCGGCTTATACTAATGACCTGCTGGGCAATGCTGCGGCCAAAAAGGACTTGGGGATCAAAAACTGCTTTGAAGCTGATCTGGCGGCGAAGATTTCCGAGTTGACCGCTAAAATGTATAACAGCGGTGAAAAGCTGGCCAAAGCGCTGAAAGGTGCTGAAAAATGCGTTGATATGAAAGCGGAGGCCAACTATTATCATGACACGGTTTTAAAAGAAATGGAGCTCCTGCGCAGCTATGCTGATGCTGCCGAAGAGCTGATCGGTGAAGACTATCTGCCGTATCCGACCTACGGCAAGCTGCTTTACGGCGTCAACAATTAAAGGACGCCCTGGGGAAGCTGACAACGCGAAGAAGCGTATCCGCTGAGGATACGCTTCTTTTTTATAAATAGAGCTAAAATGATTGGATGTGGGGGGACTATGATGATGGAAAAATACGCAGCAGCGGATACGATGTGGGTACTGATCGGCGCGTTTATGGTATTTTTTATGCAGCCGGGTTTTGCCATGGTCGAGACCGGTTTTACCAGAGCTAAAAATGCCGGCAATATCGTGATGAAAAATTTTATGGACCTGTGTCTGGGCAGTATCGTTTTTTGGATCATTGGCTTTGGCCTGATGTTTGGCACGGATATCGGCGGTTTGATCGGTGCGCCTGATTTTTTTGTGCAAAACGATTATGGGGCGTCTTATCCGTCCTGGGCCTTTTTTATCTTTCAAACTGTTTTCTGTGCTACGGCGGCGACTATTGTATCAGGTGCTATGGCCGAACGGACGAAGTTTTCTGTTTACTGTATCTACAGTATTTTGATCAGCGCGGTTATTTATCCGGTCTCGGGGCATTGGATCTGGGGCGGCGGCTGGCTCGGCGCCATGGGTTTTCATGATTTTGCCGGTTCTACGGCGGTCCATATGGTTGGTGGTGTAGCCGCGCTTGTCGGTGCCAAGATACTTGGTCCGCGTATTGGAAAATATAATGCTGACGGCAGTGTCAATGCCATACCAGGACACAGCCTGACGCTGGGCGCTTTGGGCGTATTCATTCTCTGGTTCGGCTGGTTTGGCTTTAACGGCGGCTCTACAGTTTGCGCGACCGGTGACGATGTCCTGACATCAATGGGCAGGATCTTTGTTACTACTAATATGGCCGCTGCCTCTGCCGCGACGGCAACGATGTTCCTGACCTGGCTGCGTTACGGCAAGCCTGATGTATCGATGACCTTGAACGGCGCGCTGGCAGGATTGGTCGCTATTACTGCTGGCTGTGACGCAGTCAGTGTTCCGGGAGCTTTTGTGATCGGTATCATTGCCGGGCTTGTGATCGTTTTTGCAGTAGAATTTTTTGACCAGATTGCCAGAATCGACGATCCTGTCGGCGCAATTTCGGTACATGGAGTCTGTGGTGCGCTGGGCACGCTGCTGGTTGGTGTTTTTGCAGTAGACGGCGGTCTGCTGTACGGCGGCGGCAGTGAGCTGCTGATCATTCAGGCGACGGGAGTTGCAGCGGTAGCGGCGTATATAGGTATCGTGATGACACTGATTTTTCAAATCCTCGATAAGACTATCGGGCTGCGGGTCAGCACGCGTGAGGAAATCGCCGGGCTGGATATGGAAGAGCATGGTCTGGCCAGCTCTTATGCCGATTTTATGCCGGCAGCAGAAGATTTCCATGGTGCTGTGACTGCTCAAGAAGCAGCAGAGGCTGGTGCTGCCGTTACTCACGTTACTGCCGCTCTGCCGGCAGCAGGCAGACCGAAAATGACGAAGATCGTGATCATTACTTCGCAGCTGCGTTTTGAGATCTTGAAGGAAGCTTTGGATAAACTTGGTATTACCGGTATGACGGTAACGAAGGTTTTGGGTTACGGGCTGCAGAAAGGCAATACCGAATATTACCGCGGTGCGGAAGTAAGCGTGCATCTGCTGCCCAAGGTCAAAGTAGAACTTGTTGTTTCGGCTATTCCTGTGGCTGCGGTGGTGGCAGCTGCGAAAAAAGTGCTTTATACCGGTAAGTATGGCGACGGTAAAATTTTTATCTATGATGTAGAGAACGTCGTTAAGATACGTACTGGCGAGGAAGGCTATGAAGCCCTGCAGGACGAGCCGATCGAGGCATAATAAATAAAGCTGACTTGCGGTACTGTCCTGATATGGCGGCAGTACCGCTTTTTAGTAATCATATTTTAGAAAATAATGCAACTAATAATTATTATTAAGATTTTTGACTGTCGCTGCTTTCTGTGATATAGTGATAATAACAACAAGCGATGCTGTCATTCATTGGCAGCGCGCCGTTGATCTTGAAAAGACAGGAGTTGAAACTTATGTTGTATACCGCAGAAGACGCGATCCAGATTTATCATGCTAAATCATCGACTTTGGAATTTTTTGCGGCAAAAGTGCCGAAAGCTGACTGGCAGGGTATCCGCAAAGAAGATATTGAGCCGGCTCAGGAATATTACAGTGACGATATTATTGTAGATTTTGATTTGCTGGACCGGGACGCTTATGAAGAAAAGGTCTGCGGCGGTGCTCATAGCGATCTGCCCGATGCGGCGTTTCCTGTTCTGGTGATCGTCAAGTCTTTGGATTAAAAAATTTTTATACTCAAAAATGACCTTTGCAGGTACTGCGCTTACAAAGGTCGTTTTTTTATTTACTTCTACTGTTTCAGGGGGGTTAAGGGCTTTAAAATGCGCCATTCAGACCTGTAAAAAAGGCGGAAAAAGTATTTTTGTAAGTAAACTGTAATTTTTTTCTAGTTGATATTTAAATATTGAAAACTTCACACAGATGAAAAAGTGTATATAATAAAAATCGTAAACAAAACCTGCTCAGCAGGAAAGGAAAGAGGTCAATGAAAATGAAAAAATCTGTAATCGTAGTGGTCTGCTTATTATTGGTGGGCATTTTTGGCTGGTCTATTGCTAAAGCCAACAGTGCCGATATCAAAGTCCATCTTGGTGCAGGAACCATCGTTATGGATCAACAAGAGCTGGTATTAACTCCTGATGAAGCCATCATGGTTCAAGAAGATACAGTATACCTGCCCCTGCGTCCGCTGATGGAAAAAATGGACTACCAGGTATTCTGGGATGCCGGTATGCAAAATGTTTCGATGGAAAAAGGTGATCAGACCTATTTTATGACTATTGGCAGCAACCAATATGTACGCAATGGCCAAACCATTACTTTGGACAACGCTCCGATTTTAGTAAATGGCAAGACTATGGTGCCGGTTACATTCTTTACCAACGTCATGAACAAAACTGTTGAAGTTTCCAACAGCCATGTTTAAGCCTTAACGGCAATTACATCTCATATATAGCTTCCTACAGGCAAAACACCGCTTTTACAGAAAGCGGTGTTTTGCTTTTTTTCGGCGGCAGTGAAAAACAGTGGCCGGGCTTAAAAAATAAAGATAAAAGTATTTATTTGCTAAAAGTAAAAATGCTATAATATAAAAAATAGGTTATAATTAATAGCGGATACCTAATTGTTTTATTTTGTAGAATTCAGAGAGCATTTGTAAAAAATAGAAAGAGGTAGCTTTATGTGGGGAAAACTGCATCGTGAGCTGATCGTCATAACTATAATCTCAGTTTTGATCCTGGCGGTTTCTTTTGCATTCAATTTCAGTGCCAGTCAAAAGGACATTCTGGAACGCCAGACTTACGATTATTTGCTGGACGCAGCCCATCATACCAAGGTTATTCTGCATACCGAGATCCAGCGGCAGAATGAATTACTGGATATCGTGCTGAGAAACGCTCCTCGATATGAAGGGCAGAAGGATAATTTGATCAATCTTTTGAGTACAGTTTCCAACACAGGGCATTTTTCGACTGTTGGACTTACTTATCGTGGTCATAAAACCCTGATGAGCAATGGCGAGGAAATCAATATCCTGGATCAGGATTATTATAAAAGGGCCTTAGAGGGAGAAGAAGTTGTTGAAGGGCCGGTCGTTTTGCCGTCCAGCGGCAGAAAAGTAGTTATTCTGGCTAAGCCACTGTATAAGGATGAAGAGGTCATCGGCGTTGTCCATGAAGCCTATGATCTTGACAATGCGACGAAAACGCTGCTGGCGGTGCTGAATATGCAGCAGGACCGCATTACGATGATCGCAGATGAAAAGGGCGACGTTATTATGGGCATCGGCAATGGCAAGCAGGGAAATTTCTTTAAATTCCTGGAGCAGGAAGCCATTGGCTGCTCGATGACGGAGCAAGACCTGGAAAAAGCTATTGCCAATAAAGAAAGCGGCGCTTTCTATTATACTGATATCTTTGGCGAGACACAGTATGTAGTCTTTGCGCCTGTAGAAGTTAACGACTGGTACACTTTCCAGATCGTTTCGGGAACCAATCTGCTGGCAGATCAGCAGATGCTGAATAAGATCGCTCGGGATACGATGGGAAAATATTTCCTGCTCATTTGTCTGTGCTTTCTCGTTATCATCTATATCTGGCGGCAGATCGAAAAAGACCGCTTAAAACAGATCAATGCGGAGATAGAGGGTCTGCGGCTGACGGCGGGCTTGATGGAAGGCTGCATGTTTGAATTTGATCTGAAAGCATGTAAATTTCTGATCGTTAAAAATACCGGTGAAGGTGCGGCCGGGCATAATACCGAAAAACAGATACTGGAAAAATTGGGCGGCTTTATTACTGATACTATTGCGGAAAAGAATAGCAGCAGTTTAAATAAGTATTTTCATGAGGAAGACAGCAGTGCCGTGCAGAAGGCTCTGACAGAATTGCAAAGGGCCGGCAGGACAGTTTTTCAGGGGCGCCTGCATACTTCTGATGGCGATTATCACTGGTATCGTTTTTATATGGCGGTGGTATTTGATGATAAGCGGCAGATCAAGCGTGTTTTAGGTAATGTTCTGGATATCAACGATACGCAGAATAAATTTGCACGGATGCAGCATAAGGCTGAGCGCGATCCTTTGACGGGTATTTATAACCGGGCTGTTTTTGAAAAATATGTCAATGAGGTTTTAGCTGACAGCTCGAAACGGCAGCATGCCTTTTTCCTGCTGGATATTGATGATTTTAAAAATGTTAACGACAGCAGGGGCCATGCCTTCGGTGATACGGTGCTGTGTGAGCTTACTGCCAATCTTGAGCGCAGCTTCCGCAGCTCGGATCTGCTGGGCCGTATCGGCGGCGATGAATTTGCGGTGCTGATGTGTGATATCACCAGTATGGAAAATGCCCTGGTGAAAGCCGGGCAGATCTGCAGTCTGTACACTAAAGGTGCGGCAAAAGAAGGACTGAAGATATCCTGCAGTATCGGGATGGTGTTCTGTGAATCTGACGACGGCGCTGCTTTTGACGACCTGTATCAGAAAGCGGACAGCGCTTTGTATAAAGCCAAGGGAAAAGGCAAAAATGTTTTTGTCGTATTTGATGAAAATATGCTGTGAGAACAGCAGGGAATATTCCTGGAAAAATGTAAAAGCAGCTTCTCATCTTAATAATGGAGAAGCTGCTTTTTGATTTAAAAATAAATTTCTGAAAAACTATTTTGAAAAAAATGGGAATGTGCTATAATAACATAAATTAAAATATTGCGAATTTAAATATTGCAATATTTAAAATTTGTGAAGTCGATTTTCGGCAAGGTAGATTGCAACCCTCTCCGCCTTGTTTGAAGATATTCCCCAAAAATAGACCTGCCCTATGGCAGGTCTATTTTTTTATTTGATATTTAAATCGGGTATCTTGTAAGGTGTTGCAAGCTTTGCGGCTTCCTGCAGGCCATGCTGTATAATAAAATCACGGATTGTTTCAAGGATATAGGAAAAACAAATTGCCAGATAAGTGCTGAAACTTTCAATATCCCGTGCTTCCAGGTATAAATAAGCCTGCCATGTATATTTGCAAAGAGTATCCGTCGTTCCTGCAAGATTCTGGCGGTGAAAAGCCAGATAATAACCCCAGTGCAGCAGTTTATTGGTTTCCTGCAGTATCGCCTGCAGCGGCTGCAGCTCCGTAAGTTCAATCAGGGAATTGACTATTAAGGCCAGGGGTACTTTACCTGGCTGACCAAATTCTGACCGCCAGGCTTTCTGTGTCTGGGGATCGATCCTGCCGGCTGCAGCCACAGCGACAGGCTTGATAATAACTGACATTAGCTGCAAGGCGCTGAGATAGATCAGCGTATCTTTTTTGTAACGCTCGTTCTGCATACAATTAGCGGTGATGAAGGTAGGCGGCAGTCTGACAATAGTGCCCTTGGTATTGATGGTTTCTGCGAAGCCGATCTCGTTGAGCAGAGCCAGCGATTTGCGGATCGTGGAAATAGAGACTTTGTAGTTTCTGGCCAGTACAGCTTCATAAGGTAAAAGTGTACCGGGCTCATAGATGCTGGCGGCGATCTTGTCGATCAGGTCACGGGCGATCTGGGTATAGTAATGGTCGCGTCCTTTTTCAGCGCTCCAGTTATAATCATAAACAGGTTCGGGAATCTCTGCCTGTTGGTATTTTTTGTATACTTTCCGGATATATTTGTTGACTGAAACAGAAAAGCTGAGATACATATCATTGAAACGCTTATTGACAAGCTGGTAATCATTACTCTGTAAAGCAGCCAGCAGCAACCGGAAGGGTTCCGGATCATACTTAAACAGCATATTTTTAGGTGCCGCTAAAGTAACCTTAGAATAAGTTTTCAGACTGTTATACAGATCGTTATAGAGCAGATTGTTGGAGCTGCGCAGCAGTTCGTTCAGCAGAGCTGAAAAAGCGGCATCGAGCGCTGCAGTATCCTGACAGTTATTTTTTTTGAGCAGCTTCTGATAGGAGGGCAGTTTTTTGATATCGCAGTGTGCGGCAGAAAAATGAAAAATGGACGGTAAAATGAGCCCCATGGTTTGATAAACTTCTGTCAGCGACTTCTGACGCCGCAGCAGACCAACAGCATAGCTTTGAGAAGCACTGTTTTTTTCAGCCCGGTAAATGACACGTGCCGGTTTGCGTTCTGTCGTTTGGATCAGGCCTTCTGTTTTTAATCTGGCCAAAACATCTTTGACGGTACGGATACCAACATTATAAATGGCTGCAAGCTGCGGCATGGAAGGCAGAGTATCGCCAGGTTTCAGATGGCCGCAGGTGATCTGGTCGTGTAAATTTTGATAAAGAAATTCAAATAGCGTATTTTTGCTTAACATCGCCAATATCCCTTCGAAAATATTACAAGTAAATTATAACATAAACATTTATAGTAAAACATATAGTAAATTTAGTTATTTGAAAAAACGATTAGATATAATTTAAAAATACTTTATTTTTATTAAAGAATGAAATAACAAATGTAAAAGAATAAAAAATATAATTTTATTAATTAATACAAAACTACTTCTGTTAAAAATATGAAAAAGTTTAATATGTGATTAAAAATGGCTTGGAGCAACATTTTTATATAAGATATTGTGCTGGTTTTTAATAAATGCTATAATAAAAACAATAAACTATACTTAATTTAATTGGCAAAATAATTAAACATTAAAAATGTTGGTGTACAGTTTGCAATTATGATGAAATTTGAAATAGAAAAACGTGTAGAAATGCAGGATATATTTTTTTAAAGGAAGCTATATGCATACGTACACAGTAAGGAGTGGAAAATGGAAACTTTAGACAGAAAAAAAATAGGGATGAATATCAAAGTAAGAAGGATGCAGAAACTGATCTCTCAGACAGCGATGGCAGAAAAATTAGGGATCTCGCAGACACATATGAGCAACGTCGAAGTTGGCCGCGCTATGCTTAGCCTGGAGCTGCTGCTGCAGCTGAAAAATATTTTAGGCTGTACGATCGACGAACTGCTTTGTCTGGAAGATGAAAACAAACCCAGGAAAAAGAGAGTCAGGGTCATTCGTTACCTTGATTAAAGCTAAGCAAAAAGACTTTTAAAGAAAGTGGTGGGACGAATATGCAAAGTATCGATTTGAAAAAAATAGGCAATGAAATCAAAGTCAGAAGAGTAAAACAGGGCATTCAGCAAACAGCTTTGGCGGAAATGCTGGATATAACGCAGACCCACCTGAGCAATATTGAAAATGGCAGAGTCCCCGGCAGTTTGAAACTGCTGTTGAAGCTGCGCAGTATTTTCGGGTGCAGGCTGGAGGATCTGGTCGATCCGGAGTGTGATGAAGCGCCGGTCAAAGCTAATGATAGAAGAATGCGGCGCATAAAAGTAATCAGATATTATGAAAATGCCTGATAGCAGGCATGAATAAAAAACAGGTCAGCTTTTAGAAGGCTGGCCTGTTTTTTATTTATGCTTATTTTAAGTGTTGGAAAAAGGATATTGAGTGAAATTAGAATATTATTTTTATTATAAAAATACCTTGTCATAATATAATAACGGCAATATAATATATATAATATATTTTTATTACAAATGTAAAATTGCTTATAACCATAAATGTAATCGTAAATTGTTATAAATCCTGAAAGAAGGAAAAATATGGACTTTTTTAAAAAAAACAAGCTGATAGTCAGTGTTGTTGCCATTTGTATTTTGATGCTGGGCTATGTCGTATGGACTACCTTGGTAATTTTGAATATTAACCGCCAGCTTGATTATGTGGCAGGACATCCTTATAAAGCCATGTCAGAAGTAAATAAGATACAAGGGATAGTTTCGCAGACAACAGCGTATTTACCGATTCTTTTTTCTGATAGTGAAAATAATCTGGCTGAAATCAAAAATAACCTAAAAGCTGCGCAGAGAAAAAATGAAAAATCACTCACGATTTTAAAAGAAATCTATTTGGGTAATCCGCATGATCTGATAGTTTTAGAGACAGCTTTAAATGACTTGGAAAGGATTCTGCTGAAAAGTGCAGAACTTTTTGAAAATGATAGAAATGGCGATATTGAGCATGGCAGCGTTAAAGAACATTTTACAGCAGAAATTGAACCATTGAAAATACAGACGGAACAGGCTATTAAAACAGTGATGGCTTCTGCCGACAGAAGGGTACTGCTGATTAAAGAGGATACAGATGTGCGTGCTGAACGTGCTATTATTTATGCTATATTCAGCGGTTTTCTGATTGTTTTTTTAATGCTGTGCACATTAAGGAACGAATTTCAGAAAAATCGCAAACTAATGCAGCATCAGTTGGTTTTGCAGGATGCTCTGAACAGTGCTAAAAAAGCCAATGACGCTAAGCGTGCTTTTTTAGCACGGATGTCGCATGAAATCAGGACGCCGATGAATGCGATCATTGGCATGACAACTATTGCTTTTAATTATCTTGATGATAGGAAACGCTTGACTGACTGCCTAAGTAAAATAACCTTTTCTTCCAAACATCTGTTAATGTTGATAAATGATGTGTTGGATATGTCAAAGATTGAAGATGGTAAATTAAATGTCAGTTATGAAGTATTTGATTTGAAAAAAATTATGGAATCGTTAAGCGATATCCATTATCCACAGGCTGTTGCAAAAGGTTTATCTTTTGAAATGGTCATTAACGGCTTTGATGATGAAATGCTGGTCGGCGATCCGTTGCGCGTTAATCAGATATTGATAAATTTGCTGTCGAATGCCATAAAATTTACACCTCAGGGAGGCAGTATAAAACTGGAAATAAGAAAGCTGCGCTGTCAGGGTGACAGGTTATGGCTACGGTTTATTGTAAAAGACAGCGGTGTTGGGATGAAGCAAAGCTTTTTAGAGCATTTGTACGAGCCTTTTGAACAGGCCAATAATAGCGTAGCTAAAAAATATGGCGGCACTGGTCTGGGAATGGCGATTACGAAAAACCTCGTTTCGTTAATGGATGGTACGATCAATGTTCAAAGTAAAGAAGGTGAAGGGACAAGCTTCAGCGTTGATTTGCCGTTTGGTTTGACTGAAAAGGCCAAAGCAGCGGACCCTGCTCTGGATGCGCTGAAAGTGCTGGTGGTTGACGATGATCGTGATTGCTGCGAGCATGCGTCGTTTTTACTGCAGAAAATGGGAGTATATGTGGATTGGGTACTCAACGGGTTTGAAGCTGTCGGCAAAGTGAAAGTGGCACTTGAAAGTGGCGCTGGGTGTTATGATGTCTGTTTTATCGATTGGTGTATGCCTGACTTGAACGGTATTGAAACAGCGCGGCGCATTCGTGAATATACCGGACCTGATGCTTTGATAATTATTATTAGTGCTTATGACTGGTCAGAGATCGAACAGCAGGCTCGTGAAGCAGGAGTGAATGCTTTTATTGCCAAGCCGCTGTTTGCTTCGACATTATATAATACACTGTTGACAGTGGCCCAAAAGGGAAAGCTTTCGGATGATGGTGGTAAAGAAACGTTAAAATATGATTTTGCAGGAAAAAAGATATTGCTGGCAGAGGATAACGAACTTAATGCAGAGATAGCAATAGAATTACTGAAGCTGGCAGGATTGCACGTAACACATGTGGAAAATGGCCAGGAAGCTGTAGAAATGTTCCTGCAATCTGCTCCCGGTGAATTTCTGCTTATCTTGATGGATATTCAGATGCCGCTACTGAACGGTTATGATGCGGCTAGAAAAATAAGGACTTCGAAACATACTGCGGCTGCATCTATACCAATTATCGCTATGACAGCTAATGCATTCAGAGATGATGTTCAAACTGCAATAGATGCAGGTATGAACGGGCATATTGCGAAACCAATTGATGTCGATGCTTTGTATAAGATGATAGCTAAATATATGTAAATCATATTTGGAAATTACAGTGAACGTACAGCAATTTGCTGTACGCTTTTTTTTGTTCGGTAAGAGCTATAGAAAGGATAAGTCTGAAAAGTTCACAAGTCAGCGGAAATTTTTGTGGTATATTAATAAATAGAGTAACAGAAAAATTTTGTTTTGAGAGTGAGTGCCATGACTTTAAAACAAAGTAATTATAAATCGATAACAGCTTTACTGCTGATACTGGTTATTGCTGTCGGCGCAGTCTGGTCCCCTCTATATGTAGAGGCCAGTCACGGACATGACTGCAGCGGAACAGCTTGTCCGGTGTGTCTGACGGTCAGCGTTATCGGCAGCTGTCTTAATTATGTTCTGCCAGCGCTGCTGCCATTGCTGCTGAGTCTGTCAGCTCCGGCTGAAAGTGTTGGAAGCAGGGCTTTGACTGCCAGTCTGGCAAGGCTGACGCTGATCGGGCTGAAAGTGCGTCTTGATAATTGAGAACTGCCAAAATTTATTTTAAATAAATTTTGGAGGTCGTACCTTGAAAAATAAATTTGTTTATATCGTTACTATCGTTCTGGCTGTGCTGTATCTTGCGGCGGGGCATTATTTTGCTGTGCAGGGTTTAAGCTTTTTTAAAGAGAAATCGCCTACTGACGTTGTTGAGGCAAGGGTAGTGAAGATTTTACCGGCAGCAGCCGGGGCTAAATTTGAGCAGATAAGATTTGAAGCCGAATTATTGTCAGGAAAGCAGGAAGGCGTCAAAGTGACGGCTGCGCAGAATAAAGCCGGCAGTTTTGCGGTTGGGCGCGATGTAGCCGTTGGCGATAAGGTGCTGCTGCTGCCGGGACAGAGCAGTCAGGGTGAATGGAGTTATGCCGAGCATCTGCGCAGTAATGTACTGATGTGGCTGTTTGCTGTTTTTGCTTTAAGTATTATCGCTTTTGGACGGATGCAGGGCGTAAATACTTTGATCTCTCTGATTTTTTGCTGCCTGTCAATCTTTGCGGTTTTTGTGCCGGCGATACTGTCGGGCAAGAACGTTTACTGCTGGACGATCCTGACCTGTGCTTTTATTGTCGTGACTAATCTGCTGCTGGTGAATGGCATCAGCAGAAAAACGATCGCGACTATTTTGGGCTGTATCGGCGGACTTGTCATTGCGGCGCTTATCAGTGCGTCTGCAGACAGTTTTTTGCAGCTTACGGGGCTGGTAGACGAGGATTCCATGTACCTGCTGTTTTTGAATCCTGCTGACCCGGTCGATCTGAAAGCGATCATATTCAGCGCGATCATTATCGGCGCTTTGGGAGCGATCATGGATGTGGCGATGGATATCGCTTCGGCGCTGAACGAGCTGGCGGCTACTACTGCTGAACCTACGAGGAAAATGCTGCTGCAGGCCGGCAATAATATCGGCCGCGATATCCTGGGCATGATGTCCAATACGCTGATCCTGGCATATATCGGCGGTTCACTGACGATAGTTTTGCTGTTCTTTGCCTATAACCATTCGCTGCTGTATCTGCTGAACAAGGAAATGGTGGTCGTAGAGATCCTGCAGGCCGTTATCGGCAGCTTTGGCATCCTGTTTACGATCCCGTTTACTTCTTTTATCTGCAGCAGGCTGTATGTAAAAAAGGCCGGAAGACGTCATAAGTCAGGCTTGGAAAATAAAATATAAATTATACGGCAAAAATCTTGCAGGAATTGATTTGATGTATTATAATAAACCGTGCTGAAAAATTATATAAATTTATTAATTATATAATAAAAAGTATAACTGGTAATGCAAAAAATAAACGGGATGCAATTAAAAAATAAGCAGGATGGGAGCAGCTGTTATGAAAAATGAAGATGATGTTATCGGCAATGAAATAACGGGTGGCGGGAGCAGTTCCAGCGGTCCTTTAAAAAGTCTGCTGGAGGTATGTCCGATCTGCGGCAAGGAATTTTCCTGCAATAAAACCTATCATGTCTATACGGCACTGGCCGGACGCCGGCGGCAGTATTACTGCAGTTATCACTGCTTTAAACAGCGGCCGAATCCCAAAAATAAATTATAAAACACTAAAACACCGTACATTTTGTGCGGTGTTTTTTATTATATTGTTGGTCTGCTGGTATATATGACAGGAATAGAATAGTTTGCAGGATTTGTTGAATGATATTTTTGCAGTGCTTACATATATTCACCAATATGGGGAAGCTTAAAAAGAACGAGTAAGTAAATCAGTATGATTGTCCTGTGGGGGGGTAAAACTATACGATATCAAAAAATAATATTGCAAGAATATTGCTTTTTTAAAATCAGTTAACTACAATATTAATTAGATAACGAATAATTTAGAAAATATTAAATAAGATAATTGTAAAACTTAAATTGATGAGAGGATTTGCAGAAATTTAAAATAATGAGAGAAGTGAAAGCATGAACGCTGACAGTTACGGCCTTAAATTGAACGAACAAAGCAGTGAGCAGACGGTCTATGATTACAATATGCTGATGAGTGCAATGAACGTTAGTGTCAGTAAGCACTTGATGGACGAAAATTTTACGGTAGTCTGGGCTAATGATTATTTTTACTCGCAGACTTTATACACAAAGCAAGAGTATGAAGCAATCTATCATAACAGCTGCCGCAAATATTTTGAGCAGTACCCGGAAGAGTATGAAAAAATGGCGATGGTAGTTGAACAGGCATTGCTGAAAGGGAAAAGTGGTTATGAATGTATCTGCAGGATGCCGCGTAAAGATGGAAGCTGTTCCTGGATCAAAGTCAGCGGTATGTTCAGCGACCAAAAGGTTAACGATATCCCGGTCATTTACGCTACCTTTATTGATGTTACTGAAGCCGTTGAACAAAAGGAACTGCAGCAGCAGTTGGAAAAACGTTCACAGGAGCTGCAGGCGGCACTGCAGGCGGCAGAAGTCGCTAACCGTGAAAAGTCTGATTTTCTTTCCAGGATGTCGCATGATATCAGGACGCCGATGAACGCTATTATGGGGATGACGGATATTGCCTCAACGCATATCGACACTCCGGAAAAGGTACAGGACTGTCTGCGGAAGATCTCGCTTTCGAGTCAGCATCTTCTGGGCCTGATCAATGATGTGCTGGATATGTCGAAGATAGAAAGCGGAAAAATGACTCTGGCGGAAGAAGTGATCGAGCTGCCGGAGGTGATGGACACTATCGTTTCGATCATGCAGAGCAGTGTCAAGGCCAGGCAGCAGCATTTTGACGTGCGCCTGCGGCATATCAGGCACGAGCAGCTGTGCTGCGATTCGCTGCGTCTGCGGCAGGTACTGATCAATGTGCTTTCCAACGCTTCCAAGTTTACGCCGCCGGGCGGTACCGTCAGTTTCGATATCGAAGAAACGGCGTCAGAAAATGCGGCCAAAGCCTGGTTCAAATTTACAGTCAGGGATACCGGAATCGGAATCAAGCCGGAGTTTTTGAGGGATATTTTTAAACCCTTCACCCGCGAAAAAGACAGCCGGATCGATAAAACTGAAGGCAGTGGTCTGGGGATGGCGATCTCGAAGAAAATCGTCGATTTGATGGGCGGGACGATCGATGTCAGCAGCGAGTTTGGTACTGGTACTGAATTTACGATCAGGCTGCCGCTGCCGATCAGTGAATTGGAATTGGGCAATTTTAAGTTTCCCGATTTGAAGATCATCGTAGTCGACGATGATGTGATCGTCTGTGAGCATACGACGGAGCTTTTACGGCAGATTGGCATTCGTTCGGACTGGGAAACGTGTGGACAGCGGGCGGAGCAGAAGGTCCTGGCGGCGCATCAGGCGGGTGAGCCTTACGACGCGGTGATATTGGACTGCAGGATGCCGGATCAGGACGGAGTGGAAACGGCGGCGATCATTCGCCGCGCTATCAGCGAACCGCTGCCGATCATTTTGATTTCAGCATATGATTCGGCTGATGTTGAAACGAAGGCGCGTCATGCGGGTGTCAACGGTTTTATGACGAAGCCTGTTTTTATGTCGACTTTGTGTCGGGCGTTACAGAGATATGTTTTAGGCCAAGCAGCTGCCGATGAACAAAAGAGTAAAACTGATTTCAGCGGTAAACGCTTTTTATTAGTGGAAGATAACGCCTTGAACCGTGAGATAGCGGTGGAAATGCTGGAATCTGCCGGCGCTGTGGTAGAAAGTGCCTGTGACGGCGCAGAAGGCGCGGCAAAATTTGAGGAGGCGCCGGCCGGCTATTATGATCTGCTGCTGATGGATGTGCAGATGCCTGTGATGAACGGCTATGAAGCCACGCAGAAGATCCGCGCTTCTGTTAAGTCCGATGCCAGAACTGTACCGATCGTGGCGATGACGGCCGATGCTTTTGCCGAAGATATCATCGAAGCGAAAAAGGCAGGTATGAACAGCCATTTAGCCAAGCCTTTAAATTTAGCGACACTGGTGCGTGAAATAAATAAACAGCTGCAGAAGCATTGAAAAAGAGAATAAAAGTTCGGGGACACCGTATGTGTGATTGCATACGGTGTTTTTTTGTATGTTTTGCATTAGCGAAGGATTGTAACGGCGAAGCAGGAACAATCAAATAACCACCGGCTATGCCGGTGAGGTTGAAAAGCTTATAGCAAAAAACCTCCAATGTTATAATGAAGTTGGTCCGTCAAACCCACACATTAAAACAAGGGAGGTATCCAAATGGATAATCAAAGTTTAGCACATACGTCATGGAACTGCAAATATCACATAGTATTTGCAATGCCGCTCCATATAGCGAAGCATTAAAGAATATTCGTATGAGCGAAGGAATGTCTCAGAGGGCGTTTGCGGAGCATATAGGGGTTATCCAAAGTTATATACTATAAGTTCGAATCTAGGCATCGTAGGCCGTCCAGAAATGTATATCAGAGAATGGTTGATACTCTAAGCCACACCCATCCACATCATTCACTTTTTGTACAGAATAAGTTACAATCAAAGTAAAAACAGACGATTGATTGGAGGTACTATTATGGTTCAGAAATTAACTTACACCCAATACGGCGATTACTACATCCCTGACATCCGATTGGCACACACGGTAACTCAGCTCCTTGGTAAATATGGCAGGATGCGCAGAGCATTCTTAGAGCAAAACAAGCCGATGCTTTTTAGTGAAATGGTTTTGACAGAAACGCTGTTTTCGCACCTGTGGGAAGTACAGCAGACTTGTGAGAAGCGAATGGAGTTGTTGATGGCGGATTTGTTGGTGAAGAATCCAGCACCGGACAAAGCAACACAGCAGCTTGCATGGGCAGCTCATATGAATAGCCTGAAAGCACAGGCTGAGGAATTAGTGGTCTCAGAGCTGATTTACAGCTGAAGCAAATGATTTATGACGAAGGCTGGCCGATTGATTTGGCCAGCCTTTTTCTATGTGGATTCACAACTCTTGAATTGTGCTTTTGATAATTCCAGAATTGTGATATTAATAATACTGATTATAGTGATACTGATCCTTTCCTATCCGTTTGGGAATGGGATTAGTATCACTTTTTATTTTCTGCTGTTGCTTATAATCCGTTGATTTATAGACCGTGTACTTTATAAAATTATTATGTAGGAGGTACTGGTTTATGATTAGGGAACAATTGGGACAAAGAATTAAAGAATTACGTAATGCTACTGGATTAAGCCAAGAACGATTTGCACTTCAGATTGGAATGGATAGAACATATTTTGCATCTGTTGAAGCTGGGCGTAGAAATATTTCTATATGCAATATCAAAAAGATAGCTGACGGTCTTGGCATATCTTTAAGCGACTTATTTAAGGATCTGTAGGAGGAAAAAATGATATACGATATTACACAAGAACTAAGAGATTTTACCTACATTACCAGCGTCTATAAATGCATTGCCGCCTACAATCTGAAGGGGCATCAAATTGGTAGAAAAATTGGTGATATGCTTGAAATTCTCACTATGGGTGGTGTTTATCAGAATCCGGCGTTACTTTCAAGATTAGATACCGAGGGCAAACTGGAAGGTTACACTACTGCCGGTCATAAAGTAGAGTTTGGCTTTTACAAGAACGTACGTAAAAAACAAGGCTTATTTGGTGCCGTAGAATGTAAATGCGTAGGTGTCGAGGAAACAACAGCTGGAAAAGGTCAGAATTGTTTGCGAAAGATAAAGGTTGGTAATAGTTTTTCGATTGATTTTAATGGTCGCTGGATGAACACTCAAATCTCTCAGAAAATCAAGCTACTCAATCAAACTGCGGAAGGAATAACTGTTGAATTAACAAATTCAAAAAATGCTTCAGTATATCAGATTCCGATGAAAATCGGAGATAATATTAAACTGATCATTGATGAAAATCAAAATGTGCTCCATACAACACCACATGGTAACATGCTTGAAGAAATCCCCGGGCTTATCAGGATATGCAAAACGATTAAATTCGATAAGGTAGATAGTGGTGTTTATCAATTTTCACTCTATAACTGTCTAACTGGCCCTCAGACGATAGAAAAGGCCAAGCAGGCATCTTTAGTCGCAATGGATCTTAGAAAGAAAATTGATGGCCGTTGGGGCAAAGAAGAACTTATACCAGAACAAAAACATATGAACTTCTTGCATGTAGTATGTGAATTTTCGCATTGGGAAGAAAAATCAAGAAATGTCATCACCACATGCATCGACCATAATATTATCGTTGCAGATGCAGTGCTAATCAAAGCATTTGAAGTTTTCGAAGCAAGATTTGGTATAGACCATATGTTGGATAAAATCAGCAAAAATCAATATGTTGCTAATGCAGATGTAAGAGAAGCTATTAGCACTGTTTTTGAGCATTTCGAAAATCACATTTTCTATGATATTGCGCTTAAATCTTATGTGAAATTTGATTGTCAAGATGAGAAGCTGGTTGTGACACCTATTTAATGCTATTTTCAAACTTTGTTTCTATTAGCTGTTGATGTAATAAACGAACATGCAGAGGATCTGTGATCCACTGCATGTTCGTTGTTTTTAGGGTTTTTTGAAAAAAATGATAGCGTCCTGCTTGCCATCTTCCTTATCAGTATAATCAGCTCTGTAACGATATGCATATCGTCCCATCCCATAAGCAGTACTTCTATATGTAACTTTATCAACGACAAAGCCCATATTTTCCATTCCGTGAATAAGCATTTTGTGAACGGAAAACAATTCTTTGTTTATAGTGCAATCACCAATTACAACGCAGCAATATCCACCAGTTCTAAGAGAATCAAAGATTATCTTATATGCATCCAGATTATGCTTGAAATAATTGTTCACAAAAGAATCTTTCGTGGCAGGGTAAGATCGGATCTCGTCCGATTTGATCTCTTGATATGATAACTTTCCGAAAATTTCATCAAATCCAAATGCCCATAAGAATTTCAGTTTATATACGGGTATGTAATCAAAGCAGTTCAAATACGGTGGATGGGATACAACCAATCCTAATTCTTTTGAGTATTGACAGCTCAGTTCGGAAATAAAGTTACTTACACTTGAATAATCGCTGTTATCACAGATTGTTGTTTGTGATAAAATGCTGGAACTGGTTACAGTGTTCCAAGATGTCATTGTTGAAATCATTTCAGTGATCTTTTTTTCGAATGCCTCTATTGCATCTCGCTTTCTCTTCTTAGGGTTCACATGAGGACGAACCTCTGCATCATGCGCTCTGGATACTCTTCTAATAATTGCAAAGAACCCGAGAGCAAAAAATGATCTATATTCATCTTGTGGCATAGTGAGCAAAAAGTATTTAATTACAGAAAGTTGATGAATGGTTTCTTCATCAAACCACTTGTCTATATCTGGAAAATCGAAATAAACCTGTTTGTTAATTTTAGAAATTCCTTGTAAATCTGCATCATCTAAACCGTTTGGCAATAAGAAGTTGATTTGATTATCTGTTGATGATGAACTCTTAATTTTTAATAGCAAGATGGAAAATATGTCTTTGAGCTTACCGACATCGTAATTATATGTCTTTACATTGGCGGCCAAAACACCGAAAGGATTTATATCTATTCCGCCAGAATGAAAACCTGCTATTTTGGATTCTACCGTGGTAGTTCCTGAACCGTTGTAATTGTCGAAAATAAAATCTTTCTCAGAGCTGATCTTTTGTTCGGCCACTAAGGTTTCGATTATGTATTTGGCAATTTTAGAAGGAAATTTCCCGTAATACCTAAAATAATCATGTGTCAAATAAGATAATTCAGATATTGTTTCACTTACATCTAAGAAATCCGTATGATAAAAATCAGATACCTTAAATTGGGCATCTGCAATATAATCTGCAACAGTATTGTTTTGTATGCTTTGCCAGTTCATTGTATAATCCTCCGTCAAGAATATTCCTGATTTTTCATGATTATTATACAGAAAGGTATCTCGAAAATCAATTGTCTTTAGCCGGAATAATTGTATTCCTTTTAGAACACAGCAATGGGAGTATAGAACTTCATATTTTTGTAACGATTAAAAAATCGTGCTGCCAATATCACAGATATTGTTCGAGGAGTCACAGGGATGTTTGCCCTGGCAAGCAATTTTGCGTAGATTGTTCCGGAGGGAAATTTGCAAAATGAGCGAAGTGGTACCACCTTGTCCTGCTTGCCAATTTATATTTCTTCGTATCACTTCGGACCAAGTTGGTCTGAAGTTGCAGAACAACTTCCAGACAACTCGTCGGGAATAAAAAATTAACTTCTGCTCAATTTGGGCAGAAGTTAAAATTGTTATTGGCACCATCGACTTCGTGCAATGGATTGCACGAGGTAACTTCTCGCCAATTTGGCGAGAGGTGCGGTATCTGGTATTTCACTTGTACCCAAGTTGGGCACAAGTTCAAAAAAGCAAAAAGATGATTTCAGCTTGTGGACGAATTGGCTACAGGTGGTGCAAAGAAATTATTCCCAAGTTGGGAATGATTTTGACCGATATTTTGACCTTTCACAAATTGGCAAGCAGTGCAAACCTGTACAGATTTACTCATTTCAGAAAAATCACCTTCGGATGCTTTTTCGAAAATTGCTTGTTGGGGCAACATCCCCAATCCCCTTCGAACATCATCTTCGATGATGGCTGCTCGTTCATTCTGAACGTTTTAATGAAATCTTTTTTAGAAAAAACACTTCGACGCAATTTGCACCGAAGTAAAAAAGTATTGACACCTGTCGACAAACTTGTGTTTTTATCGACCGTCAAGTATAATAAGCACAGACAATTAAATAGAGTTTGCGGATATTCTTCGTAATATGTTTATTTACGGGCATGGAACCCGATTTGAGTCAGACTTATACGAATGGACGCCGCAATCCTTCGGTGTATGTGGGATGTTACATGGAACTGTCAGAAGTACAAGAGTTTCTTGTGCTTGGTTTTGGCGCTCTGTGTAATAGCTCATTTTTGTTTGTTCCACTTCCGCCCAATTTGGTCGGAAGTTAGGAACAGACCAATGAAGAAACGGAGGAAAGTATTTGATCGCAGTTATTCACAAAGGCAAAAATTATGAAGAAGTAATGGAAAGATTTCAGCATAAATGAGCTGAATTTGTTGCTCAGGAAATTCGCTCATTCGATGCGGAGACCCTGCACTGTTTGATTCGGATGGTGCGTGGTTTCGGTCGCGCACTTTTTTATTAAATCGAGATACACCTATAGCAATACATACTAAAAGAAATAGTGCAAGAATGACTGTTTGATATATGAGGGATACAATGGACGGTACAATAAGCGAAAAAATTTTCCTTGACCTAAGTGTTGGGGAAACTGAATTTAATTTTTCAACATCTATTGCCGACGCAATAGTAAGAGCCGAAGCAGAACTTGTAGATTTAAATGAAACGGTAGATTCAATTAAAGGACTGAAACCAGATTGCGATAAGCTGGATTATATTCTGGCGGCAAGTTCTGGTGCCTTGTGCGGTATTATCGATATCTTTTTGGTGGGAAAGCCTGGTGAATCACCACTCGGAGATATTACAGATAAATGGTTTGCAGCCAGAACGATGGACTTTGCAAAGTTATGCCATCCAGATAAAAAGAATTTTGATAGCTTCGATTCTGCATTAAGATTTTTAGAAAAGGAATTCAAAGTTCCTTATGATCAGACAGGTCTTGGTGATGCTGGAAGGGCCGTTTTTGATTTGACTGCTAAAAACCATCATTTCAGATCGCTGGCGCACAATCCGAGCTTGTTAGGATTGTTCTTCTCTATTCTTGACCAGTTCAGCAATACATCCCATTTTGTTACAGACGGTCAGCTTATTTCCCTGCAGCAAGCTGATGAAAAATGGGAGTTACAAGGCAGCAATATTCCAAGCAAACTGTTTTGTGGTTTTGCAAATTATATAGGACATCTTATTTCTGATGTGTCTGGCTCATCGTCCAGTGCAGCTAAAGGAAACCGAGGCACAGGCCTTCCTTCTCCGTTATGGACATGGGCTAATGATATTATTGCCATAAAATCCAAATTGGGTCTCAAAGTAACTGAAACAGACAAGGCTATGAACGAGCTGGCTTTGAACATTTTTGAAAAAGGTTATGATACCCGATTTCAGACTGCACAGGCAATACCTGTGTTTTTGAACGAGCTACTTGTCAGACTTATCTATGCTATTCGTCGTTTGTTTAGATACTTCTCTAACACACCAAAAACAGAGCGTTCCTTAGCACTCATGTGGAAGACATGTGAGCCGTTTTCAAATGCTACGGTTAAGCGAATGCTGACTGTTGCACATGGCACATTCTGTTTGGTGGATATTGGTGACGCAGTAGGCAGATCGTTAGTGGCTGGCGGAGGAACCTTCAATGCGGCAGAATTTGTCCTGCGACTCAATGTTGTCGGGGTGGGCCGATTTGCGATATCTCTCTACGGCGAAGCAAGAAGAACAATCACCTACAATCACGCGAAGCGAGAGTCGGATTTTGCTGCAAAGGAAATCGTAATCGTTACCAATTACATGGAGGGACTCAAAATACTGGCTCGTCAGTACGATGATAGTCACCTGCTGATGTTCGTCAGCGATTTTGAAAAAAGCGATGCCTATGTAGAGGCCTTTGGAAAATCAGCAAAATTAGGAGAATTGCGCAATGTTCCATCAAATAAAATTTTGAAAAGTAAGTCGGACATCGACAACTACTTTGGAAGAAAAAGAAATGGCTAAGAAGTTATCTAAACTTCAAATGGCGCAGCAGAAAGCCGAAGCTGCTGCGAAGAAAACAAATCAAAAAATCAATGAACTTGGCAAACATACCAGTGCGTTGTACACTTCATTGACCACGATACAGTCTTTGTTTGACTGTATTCGTAATGTGCCTGAAGAGAAGATGCTGAAGTATGAAAAACTGAAAGTCATCCGAGTGAACTGGAAACAGCAGGCCGAGAAAATTGAATTGGAATATAAAAAGGCCGAGGTAAAGACCGCAGGCCAAGGTGCCGCAGGCGTTGGTGCCGGTGTTGCTGTTGCAGCACTTGGTCCTACAGCTGCTATGGGTATTGCGACTACTTTTGGTGTGGCTTCTACTGGTACAGCAATATCTGCTTTGAGTGGTGCTGCGTCTACTAATGCAGCATTGGCATGGTTAGGCGGTGGCGCTTTGGCAGCTGGTGGCGGTGGAATGGCTGCAGGTAGTGCATTTTTAGCACTTGCGGGACCGGTCGGCTGGGCGATTGCAGGTGTTTCCGTTGTCGCAAGCGGCTTGATGTTTTTTAAGACGAAAAGTGATAAGGAGCGACTGGAAAATGTATATACGCTTATCAGCAATCGTGACACCAAATCGTATGAGCTTGCTATCGTTGAATTAAGTGAGAGAATTACAAGAATTGTGGACGAGTCTGGTAAATTGAATGATGCCATTGCAAAGATTGAAACCTTCGGAACAGACTATACCCAGATGACAGAAGAACAGCAGTATGAACTGGGAGCCTATGTTAATTTGATGGAGGCATCTACCATGTTGATTGTGAATCCTATCTTGGGTCTGCAGCCTAAATATTCTAAACAGGACTTCGATAAGCTATGTGCAGCAGAAAGCGATTTGTTTAAGCGCTATTTCAAGGAACACAAAACAATGGTTATTTCTATGGTCAATTTGCTTTATAAAGTCAAGCTCGATGATAAGGACAAAAAATTGCTGGCTAAGTCTTTGAAGAAAAATAAAGAATTTTTAGTCTCAGTGCAGATGATCAAAAAGGAATTTGACGCTGACGATATTACAATGATTGAAAGAGCGTTAAATTACAAATACAGTACATAACATATTAAAAAATGCCTTACCGTTGAAACCAATCAGCGGTAAGGCATTTTTTGTCTAATGAAATCTATATATGTCAGCAGTATATCAATTCGATTATAGCAATCTCTTTTGCACGATTACGTATGTTGTTCATAGCTCCGACCCATGCCAGTTGATTAACAGATTTCATAGATTCTGTCACACCCTCAGCAACTTTCATCTGCTCGATAATGACCTCCAGACGGTTCTGTGATTGCTCGTTCAAATCAGCCCAGATAAGTCCAGAGCGTACCATCAAGGCACAGCGTATCAAACAGGATGGGGTTATGTTCCCTGAGATATTCTCTGTGCATCCTTTCCCAACGACCAATAGGTCTTGTTTCTTCCGGTAAGCGAATATCGGGAATATAATAGTCACCGCAGCGAATATAGTTCAGTTCTTGCATCGTATGTTCCTCCAATCAAAGTTCAAAAATGTGTTGATGATGAAAAAAGGCGATACCTGGTTGTTAAAACCAGGTATCGCCTTTTTTCTTGTCACACTCTGTACGGCAGCTACCCTATGTCAGTAAAGTTCTCATACTGTCTTATTGGAAGCTGCCGAGGCAGGCGGTTTTTTGCAGTTCGGGTACCAGTTGCAAGACTTTCAGACAGGCGTATTCACTTATAACAAAAATGTCTTGCGGGGGGGACAAATATGGTATTATATCAAAAATAAACTATATAGATAGTATTAAGTATTAGAAATAAGAAATTATCAAAACAAGAATTAATTAAAATATTGCGAAAGTAGACATGACAAGTAAGGTTTTCACCAAGGCGTTGCGACCCTCCGCCTTGCTTGAAAATATTT
>ULRI01055085.1_pt1 | contig 62611 bp, 61 predicted proteins | sample 1955291 | NCBI WGS metagenome assembly ULRI01 (sample SAMEA4835678, study PRJEB28245) | human gut metagenome | biome: gut microbiome; material: fecal sample | place: Denmark | collected 2008
TCGAACGGTATATTTTTTGTAATAGATATTTAGGCTAACAATAAATAATCAAATGGATATGAAAAATAGTCATTGAAATTGATTCGGTTTTATTGATTTGCGGTGCAGGGACGGTCTTTTCTCAGGTAAAAAAAGGAATTCCTAGCGATACTCTTCCAGAGTGGCAAAAGTGTTTAAAAAACCTTATTTCCGGTCCGTAAGCCGGCACTTCCTGTCTTGAGGGAAGCGGATTCGGGCGATTCTTTTTCTTCCCTGTTTAGCCTTGAGTTTGGGGCGAAGAATTGCTAGGATAGAAACAGGTATGGCATTGGATATGCAGGAGCGTCATGCATTTGAGCATGAAGAGGGGCGTTCCCCTGTTTGGATTGGAATGGCATGGGGTGCCGTGTCTTTGTTGGGGGGGGCGGCTCTTCTGGCTGCTATGCTGACATTTGATGTGCGAGAAATAGGCTGGAGTTATTTAAATGGCTCCGGGCTGGTTATACCGGGTACCTCCAATGTGCTGGGAACGGCGGGATTATATGGTGCGGGAATTTTTTATTGGATGCTGGGAGCCATGGCCTGGATGCTGGTTATCCTGTTGGAGTGGTGGGGGCTTTACCGTCTGCTCCACCATGGAAGGCTGCCCCGAAGCGTGGTTTACGGCGGTTTGTTCCTGCTGTTATTCGGATGCCTGTTTCTGACGGCCGGGCATGTGCCGGGTAATGAATGGGTGGCACGCCACCAGATTCAGGGCGCCGGGGGGCTGGCGGGCCATTTGCTGGGAACTGGTCTGTTTCTTCCGTTGGCCGGGAGATCCGCTGTGCTGGCTTTTTCCGGGCTGGGCTATTTGCTGGCCCTGGTTTATGCAGTCGGGATGCGTCCCCGTCCGTTTTGCCGGGCCATGCTGCGGGAATGGCGTGCCTGGCGTATGAACAGGAAGGAAAAAAGACTGGCGCGACAGACCGCTCTGCTTGCCAGGGAAGCTGCCCGCGTGAGGGCCAGCATGGAAGACGCCGCTTTGTCCGCTCCCAGACCGGTCAGAAAGGGCCGGGCTTCCGTTCCCCGTCTGCAGCGCACCGGGGACGATCTGGAAAGTTTGTATCATGAAGCGGCGGCGGTTGCTCCGTCCAAGCCGGAGGATTCTGTCCCGCCTCCCAGCGCCCCGCGCACCCAGGGCCGCCTTCCCCTGGCTCCGCGCCCCAGGATTACCGTTGCGGAACCGGCGGAAATGAAGCCTGCGCCTAAAGAGCAGCCTTTTTCCAAATTGTCCACTCCGCCCACGGAGGAATTCCGCGAGTATGAGCTGCCTCCCTTTGAACTGCTGCATTATGAAGAAAAGCCGGAAGGCCCTACGGCAGAGGACAAGGAAGAAATGCTGGAAATACAGCAGAAGATTATTGATACCCTGACGACATTCCGCGTGGACGTGACGCCTGGGGATATTACCCGAGGCCCGACCATCACCCGTTATGAAGTGTATCCCGCGCGCGGCGTGCGTGTAAATACTTTTGACCAGTATGCGAAGGATATTGCGCTGGCGACCAAGGCGGAAAGCGTGAACATCGTGGCCCCCATTCCGGGCAAGGATACGGTAGGTATTGAAATCGTCAACCGGAAGAAGGTGGCCGTTCCCCTGCGGGAACTTTTGCAGGATCCTGCTTTTTGTTCCCCCAAGAAAAAGATTCCGCTGGCGCTGGGGAAAGACGTGTATGGACGCACCGTGATCGGGGACTTGGCATCCATGCCGCACCTGTTGGTGGCCGGTGCCACCGGATCCGGGAAATCCGTGTGCATCAACAGCATCATTTCCTCCATGCTCCTGAAATTCCGTCCGGATGAACTGAGGCTTATTCTGGTGGATCCGAAAGTGGTGGAAATGCAGCCTTATTCCAAGCTGCCGCATCTGATTGTTCCGGTGGTGACGGATCCCAAGAAGGTTCCCAATGCCCTGCGTTGGTGCGTAAATGAAATGGAGCACCGCTACCATTGCTTTGCCAAGGTGGGTGTGCGAAACTTTGAAGCTTTCAACAAGCGCCCGCCGGATGTTCCTGCGCAAGAGACGGAGGAACCGGAAGACGGGCAGGTGGATGAAGCTTTGGCGGAATCCATTGCCAGAGACCTGGAATCCCAGGGGGAATGGCCTGTGGAAGAAGATGATGAACTGGAGCTGGAGGACGACGGAGTTATCCCTGAACGCTTCCCCTACATCGTCATTATTATTGACGAACTTGCGGACCTGATGCAGACAGTAGGAGCGGACATAGAAACGAATATCGGACGTCTTACCCAAAAGGCCCGTGCCGCAGGCATCCACCTTATTGTGGCGACGCAGACGCCCAGAAGGCAGGTGGTGACGGGGACGATCAAGGCCAATATCCCGACGCGCATCGCTTTCCAGGTGGCGAGCGGTACGGATAGCCGTGTGATTTTGGACAGGCAGGGGGCGGAGAAACTGGTGGGCAAGGGAGACCTTCTGTATTTGCCGCCGGGTTCCGCCCAGGTGGAGCGGGCGCAGGGAGCCTTTATCTCTGACGATGAAGTGGAAGCCCTGGTGGCCCACTGTGCTTCCCAGGCCAAGCAGAAATTCCATGAAGAGGTTCAGAAGTCCTTGGACGAGCCTTCCCGCGGAGGTGCGGACAGTCCGCTGGATGACGCGGAGGAGGAGTGCTATGCCAAGTGCCTGGAAGTGGCTGTTGTAGAACGTAAGGTAAGCACCTCCCTGCTGCAGCGTCGTTTGAGCATTGGATACGGCCGTGCAGCGCGCATGATGGATTTGCTGGAATCCCGCGGCATTATTGCCCCGGCGGATAATACCAACCGTCCACGCAAGGTGCTGGTGGAATGAAACGACGAAAAAACTCACCATGAGACGAATTGTTTCCCTGCCTGTTCTGGCGGCGTTTGTAGTGCTGGGCGCTTCCTGTTCCCAGCAGGTGCAGCAGCCCGTTAAAAAAGCAGCCCCTCCCCCCGTATATGTGGGCAAGGTGGAGCAGGTGTATCCCAATCATCATTATGTGCTGATTGCTCTGGCCGGGAATGTTTATGAACCGGGGACCGTGCTTATCTCCCAATCTCCGGGCCGGGAGGAAAAATGCAGAGTCGCCAACCTGATTGTGACGGAGGAGCGGATGGGGCGTGCGCGCATTCCTGCGGATATCCGCAGCGGCGCTGTGGAGGCGGGGGACCTGGTGTTCCTGTATCGGAATCTGGCTGTTCCGGAAAGTTCCGGAAAGATGGAAGAGCAGAAGCCGGGCAGTCCTGAACCGGAAACGGATGAAGACAACAAGGGTGTTGCTCCGCCGGTTGCCCCGGACGGTGGCAGGATGGCGGACGGGCTGATGCCTCTGCCCGGGGAGCAGCCTGTTCCGGCCTCTGCGGATCAGGAGCGGATTTCCCGGGAGCGGGAGAAAATACTCCGGGAGTTGGAAAGCGTTCCGGACAGGCTGGAAGAACCGTGGAGCAGGACTTTCTCCGGAAAACCGGTGGAAAGGTGACCGGATGCGGAGGTATCCGCAATGTTTCCCAGGGCGGGAAGGAACTCTAGAAGATGAGGCCGGGTATTGGGAATTCAAATACCAGTTTCTTTGAAACGGACGGATGACCTGTTCCAGTATTCCTGATAAACCCGATCCTCCTGTCCATCCAGATTCAACTGGTACATGCGGAAAGTGACCGGAATATTTTTAGGTTTCCACAGCTCTTCATAAGAATATTGGTAGCGCATGCCCAGCTGTTTCATGACGCCTCCGCTGCGGGGATTCCTGATATCGTGTGTGGCCGTGATGTAGGGCATGCCGTCTTTCTTCAACCGGGCGACAACAGCCCTGGCCGCCTCCGTGGCAAAGCCTCTGTGCCAGAACTCCTGAAGCAATCCGTAGCCGAGGTCATGGCTGTCGTCCGTGCCTGCGTGGATATACCCTGCCGGAAGGTTGCTGTTTTTCGGGCAGATGGCGTAATGATACCCGTAAGGCCGTTTGTACACTTCCTGGTACTTTTCTTTGAACAGGGACGCCGCTTCTTCCAGGGAGGTTAATGGAAACCACGGCAAATACGTGTTTACCTCTTCATTGCTGTAAATGTTGAACAGGGCCTCCAGATCATTTTCCGTGAATTTTCTCAGTATTAATCTCTCGGTTTCCAATAAGGGGGTATTGGCGGAATTCATGGATGGAGCTTAAGGGTTTTTTCCGTTTAATTTTACTATTTGCACAAGGGGTGTCAAATGATCCGGTTCATGCTTAGGCCTGATGTTGCGGTACGGGTTCCTGTCTGTTTCCCGGGATGCCGTTTTGCTGCCGGCGCGTATGGGGGACAGCAGAAGCGTGCATGGCAACAGTTTTCCCAAATGGGGAAACTGCCGTATGTTTTTCCGGATATGTCTATTTTTTAGATTCATTCAATATTTGCTTGTTTTTTCACGGCGTCTTATTAGGATGCTTTCGCTTACGCAACCAGATGACTAATTTATGAAATCCATCAAAGGAACAGAAACAGAAAAGAATCTTCTCAAGGCTTTTGCCGGGGAGTCAGAAGCGCGCAACCGCTACACCTACTTTGCCGGCGTAGCCAAGAAGGCCGGTTACGAACAGATTGCCGCTATCTTTCTGGAAACGGCCGACAATGAGAAGGAACATGCCAAGGTATTTTTCAAACTGCTGAAAGACGCTTGCGTTGAAGTAACGCACACCGTCTGCACGGCTCCCCTAGAATCTACGGAGGATTGTCTGCTGGCCGCAGCCGCCGGCGAGCATGACGAATGGTCCGACATGTATCCTGCGTTTGCCGAAGTAGCGGACAGGGAAGGCTTCCCTGCCATTGCGGAAACTTTCCGCAAGATTGCCTCCGTGGAGCAGCACCATGAAGCCCGCTACCTCAAGCTGGCTGAAAATGTGCGCGAAGGCAGGGTTTTTGCCAAGGAGAAGGAAATCCAATGGAAGTGCCGCAACTGCGGTTATGTACATACCGGTTCCACTGCCCCCAAGGTATGTCCGGCTTGTGCACATCCCCAGGCATTCTTTGAAGAACTGGCGGACAACTTTTAATAACCTTTTCTCCAGGAATATGATTGGGGCCGGTTTCACGAGCTGATCGTGCAATCGGCCCTCTTTTTAGACTACGGACGCCTTACGCTGATGGACAGGGAACGAACGGATGCGGTATGGAAAAAATATGGACGCAGCCTCTGGAATTTTGCCGGAAGCTACGGCTTGGGCATTGCCCTGATGCTGATCCTTCTGGTGCTGACCTTTGCCGGGACGCTGCACCAGGTGCGGCTGTCTTCTGCCATGGGGTCGGAGGCTGCCATAGAGTCTTTTTTCGGGGCGGCTTATGTGCTGATACCGCTGGGCGGGGAGAACTCCCTGATTTCCCTGCCTTTGCCCGGCATGGGCATTACCTGTGTCCTGCTGTTCGCCAACCTGCTCATAGGCGGGGTATTCCGTATCCGGTGGACCTGGAGGCACGCGGGCGTGCTGGTGGCTCATGGGGGAATTTTGCTGCTGCTGGCCGGCATCATGCTGGGCAACAAAATGACGGTGGCCGTGGAACAGGTGGAACTGCCCCAAGGGGACCGGGTGCATGAATATTCCCTTCCGTTTGATTTGCGCCTGAACCGTTTTGTGCCGGAGTTTTATCCGGGGACTTCCAAGCCTAAATCCTATGAATCCCAGATAACCGTTTTTCCGGAATCCGGCGGTCAATATGACGCCGTTATCCGCATGAACGAGCCTCTGCGCCTTTCCGGCTGGACGCTGTACCAGATGAGCTGGGGCCAGGATTCCCTGCATCCGGGCAGGCTCATCTCCATTCTCCGCGCTTCCCATAATCCCCTGGAGCAAATGCCCAAATGGTCCTCCTACATCATCGCTATAGGATTGCTGTGGCATTTTGCCTGTGTTTTTGGCAGATACCTGCGCCGCAAACCCGGTCTGGCATCTGTCGGAACGGCGGCGACGGTTGAACCGCAGGCCGCTTCCGTCCCCGGCGGGAAAAAACATTTGCGTCTGGCAGGCATTTGCCTGCTGGTAGCGGCAATCTTCGGCGTCGGCATGCTGGCAGCGCGTCCTGCCGCTCATCCTGTTCTGGTGAAAAATTATGTGCCCTGGTCTCCCGCTTTGGTGGAACGGGCCGGGGCCATGGCCGTCCAGGACGGCGGCCGCCTGAAGCCGGTTTCTACTTATGCGGGGTTCCATCTGCTCCGGACGCTGGGCAAAAGAAGCTTTGTTGTTGATATGCCGGAAGGGAAAAGGAAGCTTTCCCCGGTGGAATGGATGCTGGACTGCATGTTCCGTCCGGAACTGGCGGAACAATACCCTGTTTTCCTGGTCAATCGGGAAGAGGTGGTCAGGCGCCTGCATCTGCCGGATCAGAAAGACAAGCGTAAAAAATACTCCTACGCGCAGCTTGCGGAACGCTGGGAGGAAATGACCCGTGCCGTCCGGGAAATCCGTTTGCTGGGAGAAACGAATCTGACGGAAGCCCAGAAGGATATTTTGTCCCTTGCCCGCAACTTTGACGTAATGCGGGGATGGATGCTTGTCTCCCGGATCATGCTGGAAAACCCTTCCGCCATGGAACGGATGGAATTCCCACGCTGGTTTCCTTCTGCCGGCCGCGATGGAGAACGCCTGTGGACGGCTGCCCCGGATAAAGTTGCCGGAGCCTTTTTGGCAATGGCGTCCCTGCTGGAACGCAAAGCTATCGGTATGGAAGGGGCGGAGGCTTCCGCACTGCGGATGAAAGCGGAAGGCCTGCTGCTGGAAAAGCTGGCACAACCCAATGAAGCCGCCTCCGCCGGAGAGCGGCACAGCCTGGAAAGAGAAATTTTCTACTACCGTCTGGATCCGCTTTATATTTCCCTGGCCGTTTTTGTGGCGGCGTTCGTGTGCCTGCTGCTCTGTGCGCTTTTCCGCCCTGCCGCCAACGCTCCCCTCTGGCGGCGTTTTCTTCGGCCCGGAGGTTTCAGCCTGGCGTGGCTGACAGGCGCGGGCGGAACCGGAGTACTGGCCGCGGCGCTGGTCATCCGCATGCTCATCACCATGAGGTCCCCGGTGGGCAACACGTATGAAACCATTGCCTTCATCGCCTGCATGGGAGTGCTCTGCGCTCTTGTGGTGGAACTTTTCAGTAAAAAGGGAATCGTACTGGCGGCGGGGCTTTTGCTTGGGGCTTTCTCCTGTCAGATGGGTATTCTGTATGAAGCCTCCCAGGCTGTGGACCATATGGATCCCCTGGTGGCCATCCTGCGCTCCAACTTCCTGCTTTCCACCCATGTCATTACCATTGTGCTGGGGTATGCGGCCGGGCTGCTGGCGGCGGTGCTCTCCCATATATACCTGCTGGCTTCCCCCCTGCGCCTGATCAGTGGAAAAACGGAACAATCCCTGGACCGCATGGCTTACGGCATCTTGTGTTTTTCCCTGGTGTTTACGCTGGTGGGGACGGTTTTTGGGGGGATTTGGGGCAATGAATCCTGGGGGCGCTTCTGGGGCTGGGATCCCAAGGAAAACGGAGCATTGATGATTGTACTGTGGCAATTGACCGTATTGCATGTCCGGAAAGCCGGATGGCTGTCTTCCTGGCTGCTCCACTTCAGCAATGTAGTGGGCGGCGTTATCATTGCCTTTGCCTGGTGGGGCGTCAACATGCTTGGAGTAGGGCTGCATTCCTACGGTTTCACTTCCGGTCGGGATGCGTTAGACATGTTCTATTGGTTCGAAGCCGTATTGTGCGTTCTCTTCATTATCCTGCATTACCGCGCGCTCCGGCGCGTAGATGTCAGGTAGGGGAACAGGTTCCGGAAATAATACGGAAACATATTCCCGGAAAGGGACAGGAAATCCTTGTCTGCCTTCTTTCCATTTTCTGGAATTTGCGGTGTCCGGATTTTACAGTCATGGAGAACAGGGAAATGAGGACGCATTTTTTTCATTTTCTCCTTGCCGGGCCTGCTTTCCCGGTATATATTCCTTCCACCTCACGCACGGATAGCTCAGTGGTAGAGCGGCTGTCTTACACACAGTTGGTCGGGGGTTCGAATCCCTCTCCGTGTACCATTAATAAACCCTGCAAGTTTAAAGGCTTGCGGGGTTTTCTTTTAAGAAGGCATTATCATCATGCTGTATTCCGGTTTCCGTTCCCGTTTTGAGTGTATCTCCCTCCCTTTTTCAATTTGCCCGAAGTGTTGTTTAACTCCCCCGGATTTTTTAGTGAAAAACGGCTGCCGCACCTTTCGGCGGGGCAGCCCGTAAATGGAAGCGGTTCCTGTATAAGAAACGAATCTAGGCTCCGAAATCAAGGGTTTTAGGTTCTCGGCTCCAGACGCGGTGCTGTTTCATGGCCGTGATGAAGGTGGGCATCAGGGACTTGGTGTCCTTCGGCATGAGCAGCCCGGCGTCATCCATATCCTGGGGCAGGGAGGCTGCCTCAAGCATGGCTTTGGCGTTGCCGGGCAGTCCGATGGCCTTCAGGTGCCTGTAGGCCTGGCGCAAATGGTATTTGGCATCTCCGTCTTTCAGGAGCGTTGTGACGCTTTGTTCCCCTTCCGGGACGATGACGGAGTCAAACAGGACGGAAGGAGTGCCGGACAGGGTTCCGTCAACAGGCAGCTCTTCCCCTTCTTCCGTTGTGATGTTTCCCATGTGCGGGGCAATGATTTGGGGGTGGATGCCTTCTTCATGCAGGGCATCGCAGATTTCTTTCACGGATTTCAGGCTGACGCCGTCCGCTGCCAGTAAAGAGACGCGAAGGCCTTTGAGGTTGCCGTCCGTATGGGCATACAGGCTCAATGACGGATCTTGTTCCAGGCCGCAGACGGGCCTGGGAAGTTCCCTGCTGAGTTGTTCCCTGGTGAGTTGAATTCCCAGGTTGCGGGCCACTCCGCTTGCCAGGTCCGGATCAATGCGTGTCAGAAGGTCCACCACGCGTTCCCGGATATAGGGGCGCGTCACCTTACCCAGCTCAAAGCTGAAAGCGTTGATAATGTGCTCCTGTTCCACCGGAGTTTGACTCATCCAGAACAGCCGGGGGTGGGAATAGTATTCCGCGAAGGAGGGGCTCCGCAAACGTTCCTTGACACCGCTTACCGTCTGGGGGCTGGTGGTGAAGCCGCCTTTCTCCGGAGGCGTTTCTCTCGGCCAGTTGTTCCCGATGGAATTGGGATCATAGTTGGCCGGTGAGGCGTCTATCTGCATGCGGTGGAAGCCGTCCCTCTGGTTATTGTGGAAGGGGCAAATGGGGCGGTTGATGGGAATTTCCGTGAAGTTGGCTCCTCCCAGCCGGTGCCGCTGGGTATCGCTGTAAGAGAAAATACGGCCCTGGAGCAGCGGATCATCGGAAAAATCAATGCCCGGCACGATATTGGCGGGGCAGAAGGCTGCCTGTTCCGTTTCCGCAAAAAAGTTGTCCGGGTTGCGGTTCAGCACCATTTTCCCGACGATTTCCACGGGAACCAGTGCTTCCGGAATGAGCTTGGTAGCGTCCAGAATATCGAAGTCGAATTGGTCTGCGTCCTCTTCCGGGATGAGTTGCAGCCCCAGCTCGTATTCCGGATAATCTCCGGCTTCAATGGATTGCCAGAGATCCTTGCGGTGGAAGTCAGGATCGCGTCCTGTCAATACCTGGGCTTCATCCCACACCAGGGATTTTTTCCCGTACAGCGGTTTCCAGTGGAAACGGACGAAAGTGCTTTTTCCATCTTCATTGACCAGTTTGTACGTATGAATGCCAAACCCTTCCATCGTACGGAAGCTTCTGGGGATGCCGCGGTCTGACATGGCCCACATGACGTTGTGCAGAGTTTCCGGCTGCAGGGAGACGAAGTCCCAGAAGGAGTCATGGGCCGTCTGCCCTTGAGGCATTTCATTGTGGGGTTCCGGTTTGACGGCATGGACGAAATCCGGAAATTTGATGGCATCCTGAATGAAGAAGACGGGCGTGTTATTGCCTACCAGATCATAGTTGCCTTCCTTGGTATAGAATTTGGTAGCCCAACCGCGGATATCCCTTACTGTATCCGGAGATCCTCTGAAGCCCTGCACGGTGGAAAAACGCACAAAGACCGGGGTTTTTTCTCCCGGATCCTGCAAAAAAGCCGCTTTGGTGTACTTGGAAAGGGATTTGTACACCTGAAAATAACCATGTGCCCCGGAACCTCTTGCGTGAACCACGCGTTCCGGTATCCGCTCCTGGTCAAAATGAGCCATTTTCTCCAGAAAGTGGAAGTCTTCAAGCAGAGAGGGGCCTCTGCTTCCTGCTTTAAGTGTGTTTTGATCATCGGATATTTTAACTCCCAGGTTGCTTGTGAGGGCCTGTCCCATGCCGTTAGAGCGCATGGCATCCAGCTCCCTGATTTTTTCCGTAGCGTTATCCGGCATCTTCATGGAACCGGGCGCGGAAGGTTCCGCATTGAGCGGTGTAGGTTTTGGAGTGGGTTTAATCAATTCCGGATCAATTGTATCCATATAATGGGGAGCAGCTTCTTTTCCGTTGGGAAAAGGGGCGGCGCTGTCTTCCATGGGCGGTTTCTTTTTTTTCATTGGCTTATTCATGAGGGACCGGATTTTTCTATGTGGGTAATAGTTCGACTTCCCTTTTCCCGGGGATGTTCCGTCCTGTTTTGTCATCAGTGTTTCTCCGGAGCGGATGAAAAATTTTTATAAAAACTGGTGATTAATATTTTATGTAATAAAGAACGGGCTGTGAGGAAATGCCTGTTTGATTGGCATGGCTGCGATGCCTGCAGCCTGTGTTTCATTTGCGGCAGGAAGAAGCGGAGATAACCGGGGTACAGCCGCGGGCAGGCGGAAAACAGTGGCCTCCTTGTTAAGCGGTGTTTCCTGCATCTGGTTCCGAAGGAGGAACGGAACCGTGTTGCCGGAACGGCAGGGCAGGGACGGCATTGCGTACATGATATGGAACGGAGCTTCCACAAATTTTCATAGACGAGGGGAATAAATAGGTTATGATTTTTATGTCAATCGGGTATTGGAGAAAAGGCTCGCACCGTCCGGCGCGAGGCGGTTTTTCCGGTATGGAACCCTTTTCCTATTAATTTAAAGTAATGACGGTGCAAGAAATAGCTGAACAGAGTTTGAAGAGCCTTCTGGCTTCGCTGGGGTTTTCCGCGGATATCGAAGTAACGGAAACGGACGGCATCGTGTGCCTGAACATTTCCTCCCCGGATTCACAGTACATCATTGGGGGAGACGGGGACAGGCTGGATGACCTTCAGTATCTGGTCAACCGCATGATCCAGCGCAAGATGGAGGATGCTCCCCGCGTGAAGGTGGATTGCGACCATTACCGGGAGCGCAACGAAGCCCGTCTGCTGGAAAAGGCCCGTTCCCTGGCCGAACGTGTCCAGGAGAGCGGAAAACCGATGAAGATGCCTCCGTTGAATGCCTACCACCGCCGCTTGGTGCATAATGCCCTTCAGTCCATGGAAGGAATTGTGACGGAGTCCGAAGAAGGGGACAGCCGTTACAAGCGCATTACCATCAGAAAGGGCTGATGGATGGCAGTTTATTCATGAGAACTTTAGCGGTCATTGCATTTTTGGCTCTGGCGTTTCCGGGACGTGCGGAAATGGATGCCCTTTCCGTCTCCTGTTCTGCGGCTCCCTCCCTTCCATCCCCTGTTCTGGTTGTGTACGGTTCAGAGGAACCCGGTTCAGCGGAAGCCCGTTGGTTGAAAGTGCTCCAGCCGGGCACGGAAGAACGCCGCGCGCTGGATGAATATGTGCGTGACGTGCAGTTTGTCACGGTTCCCAGACATCCCTCCGTGAAGGATTGGGAAGAAAACGGCAGCCTGTCCCGTGCGGCGATGCATGGTGTGCGCATGCTGCCTTCCGTGGTTTTTCTTGACTCCAAAGGACGTGTGTTCGACCTGGTGGAAGGAGGGGCCTCTGCAGCTTCTCTGCGGGAAAAAGTGTCCCTGCTTGCGGAAAAAGCGCAGCGCGTGCGGCCGGTGACGCGGGTGAATGATATTCCGAAGGGCGGGGACCCTGCAGCAGAAGCCTCCGCCATCTGCCGGGAACTGGAACAGGTGCCTCCGGAGGCTTGGTTTCGGGATTATCCTGGCACCATGAAGCGTCTGGAAAAATTGAACTGTACGGTTCCGGCTTTTCTTAACGCCCGGGAGGCGGCCTTTCGTCTGGAGAAAAACAGGAAAACGGCCGAATTGCTTGGCGAGTCTTTCCGGGCTTGCAAAGCTTCTTCCATACGAACATGTCTGGAAGCGTGGCGTGCCTGCGCGGATGATCCCTCGTTATCCGTGGAGGAGCGCCAGTTAATTCTGCTCTCCATGGTGCATCCCCTCTGGGTGCGGCTGGAAGAGGTTCTGTACCGGGAAGCCCACACTCCGGAAAGCGAGGATGCCTTCAACCAGGCGGTTGCGGTTTTGGAAGAAGTCCGGGACATGAACCGTTCCAGCGTTTGCGGCAGACGGGCGCACCAGCTCAGGGAAGAGCTGAGAAGAGCCCGTCTGGCGGCTGCGCGGTATGATTAATGTGTCTTTCCTGAGTTGCCGGAAATGGACAGGAAGGCTCCCCTGCTTCCGTCACGGAATCAAGGGATGCGTTTTCCTCCGTGATTCCTCTTTCCACAGGAAGGACCGGGCAAATTGGCTTGATTTTGCCCCTGCCCGGGGCTAGTCTTCGAACCGTTATGACAGATTCATCCATCCCGGACATGATGGCGGAGGCTCGCCGAGGCCAATGGACTGACCAGCAACTGGCCGCCAAGGCTGTGGAACTGGCGGAGTCCATTTTAAAGCAGTCGAATGCCGGGATGAGAGGGAAAGAGAAGAGGCAGGCGCAGCAAATGGAGCGCATGATGAATGATCCGGCGGGCAAGGCGTTTACGCTGGCACTGGCGGATCGTGTGTTCCGTCCTTCTTCTCCGGCGCGGGGTGCTGAGTTGTTCCGCTATCTTTTGGACGGATATGGCGTTCCCCGTTATTTGTCTGCGGCGGACCGTTTCGCCATGAAAATGGGGGGGAGATTTTCCGCTCAATTTCCGGGTGTAGTCATGCCCATGATTACCAGCCAGTTGAGAAAGGAGAGCTCCAATGTAATTCTTCCTGCCGAGGATGGAAAACTGCGCCCCCACCTGCGCCGCAGGCGCAAGGGCGGCATCCGGATGAATATCAACCAGCTGGGGGAGGCCATTCTGGGTGAAAGCGAGGCGCACCACCGTCTTCAGCAGGTCGTGGACCGGCTGACAGACAAGGACTGTGACTATATTTCCGTCAAGATTTCAGCCATTTTCAGCCAGATTCATCTGGTAGCCTTTGAAGAAACCGTCAAATTGATTCAGGAGCGCCTGCGCATCCTGTACCGGGCGGCCATTACCAATGCGGTAACGTTGCCGGACGGTTCCAGAAAGCCCAAGTTCGTGAATCTGGATATGGAGGAATACCGTGATCTTCATCTGACGGCGGAAGCGTTCAAACGTACGTTGATGGAGGATGAATTCATGCAGCTGGAGGCGGGGATTGTGCTCCAGGCCTATTTGCCGGATTCCTGGGAGGAGCAGATGAAGCTGTGCGCCTGGGCGAAGGAACGTGTGGAGCAGGGGGGGGCGCGCATCAAAATACGCCTGGTGAAAGGCGCCAACCTGGCGATGGAGAAGGTGGAGGCCTCCATGCATGGCTGGGCGCAGGCCCCGTATGGCACGAAAGCCCAGGTGGATGCCAATTACAAGAGAATGCTCCATTACGGCTGCATGCCGGATAATGCCAGATATGTGCAGTTCGGCGTGGCTTCCCACAACCTGTTTGATTTGTGTTATGCCATGCTGCTGCGTGAGCGGGAAGGCGTGCGTGACCAGGTGGAATTCGAAATGCTGGAAGGGATGGCGAACCATCAGGCGCGGGTCATCCGCCAGGCGGCGGACGGTCTGCTCCTTTATGCCCCTGTGGTTTTGAAGGAAGATTTTCACAGTGCTATTGCCTACCTGGTCCGGAGACTGGATGAAAATACCAGTGAGGAGAACTTCCTGCATGATCTCTTCGGCATGACACCGGGGTCCCGGAGTTGGGAGGTCCAGAAAAAGAGGTTTTTGAAGGCCTGTCAGGAAAAGGATGAGGTGAAGTACGGCCCCAACCGCACGCAGAACCGCGCTGCGGATCCCATCCAGCCCTCACATTACCGGGACGCCTTTGCCAACGAGCGGGATACGGACTGGTCCCTGCGGCAGAATGCGGAATGGATCAACGGGCTGATTGCCGCGGAGAAGGAAAAATCCGGCGAGGAAATCCCTCTGGTTATAGATGGTGAGGAAATTACGACTAATCTATGGGGCGTGGGGCGCGATCCGTCCCGCCATAATGAAGTTTCCTATAAATTCGCTTATGCGGACTTTGACCAGATTGAACATGCCTTGGTCACGGCGGACAGGGCCCGCTCCTCCTGGGCGTCCAAAAGCATTGGCGAACGCGCTGAAATCCTGCACCGGGCGGCGCAGGAGCTGTCCAGAATCAGGGGGGAAGCCATTGCTGCCATGGTGAGGGATGCCGGGAAAGCTCCCACGGAGGCTGATGTGGAGGTGAGCGAGGCCATAGACTTCTGCCGCTATTACGCGGAAGGCCTGGACCGCGACGGAATGAACGACGGCGTGGAAATGTCCCCGCTGGGTATCATTTGCGTGATGTCTCCCTGGAATTTCCCCTTCGCCATTCCGACGGGCGGTGTAGCTGCCGCCCTGATGGCGGGAAATGCCGTGGTGTTCAAACCGTCCGAACTGGCCGTTTATACGGCTTGGCAGATTGTCCAGGCGTTCTGGCGTGCCGGTGTGCCTAAAAACGTCCTTCAATTTGTACCGATGCCGCGCAATGAAATTTCCCGCAAGTTTCTGATGGATCCCCGTTTGAAGGGCGTGATCATGACGGGATCTTACCGCACCGGAAAAATGCTGCGCGAACTGCGGCCTGACCTGCATGTGCTGGCTGAAACCAGCGGAAAGGATGCCATGATCATCACTGCTACGGCTGATCCGGACCAGGCTGTAAAGGATTTGGTGAAAAGCGCTTTCGGTCATTCCGGACAGAAGTGTTCCGCCGCCAGCGTGGCTATTGTGGAGGCTTCCGTTTATGACAATCCCGCCTTTTTGCGTCAGTTGAAGGATGCCGCCGCCAGCCTGAAGGTAGGCGGATCCTGGGAAGTCAACTCCGTGGTGACGCCGCTCATCAGGGAGCCGGAAGGGAATCTGCTCCGTGCGCTGACGCAGCTGGAACCCGGGGAGGAATGGCTGCTCAAGCCGGAACCTTCGGAAGACAACCCGTGCCTCTGGTCTCCCGGCATCCGGCTGGGGGTGAAACCGGGAAGCTGGTTCCATCAGACGGAATGCTTCGGTCCGGTATTGGGAATCATCCGTGCGGAAAACCTGGAGGAAGCCATTGACATCCAGAACGATTCCGAATTTGGCCTTACCGGCGGCCTTCAGTCCCTGGATGAACGGGAAATTGCCTTGTGGAAAACTAAAGTGCAGGTGGGCAACGCGTACATCAACCGTGTCATCACCGGCGCCATTGTCCGCCGCCAGCCGTTCGGCGGGTGGAATCATTCCTCCATGGGGCCTGGAGCCAAGGCCGGAGGTCCCAACTACCTTACCATGCTGGGAAGTTGGGAGGAAAAGGCACTGCCCCAGAAGTTGCGCACGCCGGGTGAACGTATCTCCGGACTGGTGGAAAAACTGTGTTCCGAGCTGCCGGACTGCGCCAAGCGCATCCGTTCCGCGGCCGGTTCCCAGGCCAAGTGGTGGATGGAGGAATTCGGCGTGGATCATGATCCCTCCCGTGTTTACGGAGAAAATAATATCTTCCGCTATACCCCGGTGAAGGGAATTCTGGCCCGTGTGGAAAACATGTCCGACGATGACGTCGCCATTCTGCTGCTGGGGGCGAAACTGTGCGGGGTGCTCCTGCACCTGAGCATAGGGGCGAGCCGCCCCTGGATTCAGAAAATGCATGGTTACTATGCTTCCCTGACGGTGGAAACGGAAGCGGAATTGATCGGCCGGATGCCGGAAGCCCTTCAAGGCGTACGGTTCCTGCGTGGAACAGATATTTCCGAGGCTCTGGTCAATGCCGCCCATGCCCGGGATGTGGAAGTGCTGGACCGTCCCGTGCTTGCCAATGGTCGGGTGGAACTGCTGGGGTATTTCCGGGAACAGGCTGTTTCCGAAACCGTTCACCGCTACGGCAATCTCATCCCGCCGCCGGGCAGTTTTAAAACAGACAGCGTGTGAAGGGTAGGGAAGGCCTGAATCCCGGCTTCCGGGTATCTTCGCCATAAAAATGAAGGGAAATCCTCCTGCCGGTCCAAAAGGAAAACATGGGTGTTGGGGGTGTTCCCCTTCCGTTTCGGAATAGCTCTTCACTGAAAGGAGGGGAAAATTTTTTCTTTGCAAGGAGGGAAGAGGAGTATCCTGTTGAATGAAATATGAACTTCGCCGAATGAGAAAACTTTCACCAGGCCTCACGGTGAACAATTCCGGCGGTGCGGGAAAAGGTTCCGTGATTCTTATGGGGGAAGAGGCGTGGAAGCCTGCAGGAAGCGCAGGCTTTCCCGAAGAGCTTTCCCCTGTTGCCGGGAGGGATTGGGTGCTTTTTGCTTCTTTTCTCCATTTGATGATAGAACGTTTCCGGGAAACGGGTATATTATTAGGAACGTTTGCGATGACGCGGCGCTTTTTTTCCACGTAACCATGAACACCAACCAATCATTGAACTCTCGCGGCAGCCACATCGCCTGGGTGGACTTTCTGCGTATTCTGGCCTGCTTCCTCGTTGTCCTGGCCCATTGCTGTGATCCGTTCGTTGGAAGTTTTGACGGTTCCTTCAACTTTAAATCCGCTGTCTTCTGGGGAAGTCTGGTACGACCGTGCGTGCCTTTGTTTGCCATGATCTCCGGAGTGTTGCTCTTTCCCGTCACCTTGGAAATGGGCGCTTTTTACTCCAGGCGCCTCAAGAGGGTGCTGGTTCCGCTCATTGTCTGGTCACTGGCGCTTCCCTTGCTCTACTTCGGATACTTTGCCGCAGGCGTTCAAACGTCCAGCCCCAACATCGTGATGGACACTTATACCTGGAGCGCCACCGTCGGCAAGCTGTATACCTTCTTCTTCAACTTCAACTATGATACCACGCCCCTGTGGTATGTATACATGCTGGTGGGCCTGTACCTCTTCATGCCCATCATGAGCGCGTGGCTGACGCAAGCCAGGAGGAAAGATGTGAAAATCTTCCTGGGCATCTGGATATTCAGCATGACTCTCCCTTACATCCAGATGCTTGCCCCGGCACTGGGTTATGAGGGCAATTACGGCAACATGGGTATTCTGGGTGTTTGCGATTGGAATCCGTACGGTATGTTTTATAACTTTTCCGGATTCCTGGGATACATGGTGCTGGCGCATTACCTGACCAAATACCCGCTGGCCTGGAGCTGGAAAAAAACGCTGTCCATTACTATTCCCCTCTTTTTGATTGGTTTTGCCGTTACGTTCTTCGGCTTTCTGGAAACGCAGAAGCACTTCCCCGGCCAGTATTCCAAGCTGGAAGTGCTCTGGTATTTCTCCGGAATCAATGTATTCCTGATGACCTTTGCCATCTTTGCCGTCGTCAGCCGGCTCAGAATCAAGGCTGGTCCAGTGCTGAGCAAGGTGGCGGCGCTTACTTTCGGCGTGTATCTGTGCCACTTCTTCTTTGTCCAGTGCTCCTATGACTTCGTGAACTTCATCGGGCTGGGAGGGTTGCCCTCCGCCGTGAAAATTCCGTTGATGGCCTGTCTGGCCTCCGCTGTCTCCGCGGCGTTGGTATGGCTGTTGAGCCTGAACAGGTGGACGCGCAAAAGCATCATGTAAACCACAGGTATTTTTTTGCCTGGGTGGGTCCTTGGAAATCAATACTTTTGGTGTTCCTTGCCGCTGAAAGAAGAATAGGAGGATTTCCGGGGAAAGATTCCCTATCCAATTTTCCTGCCGCCGCCAAGCCCTGTGGGAATTTTTCAACGGTCAGGAATGTTTTCAAATTATTATTTTCTGAATTATATATATAATTTTGTAATTTTAGGTGATTCTCTATCAGTGTGTTCAAATAATGATTATAAAGGGAAAATATCTGTTCATCAACGATTGGAAATAAATGAATCGGAAATATCGATTCCAACAAAACCAGAGGAAATATTTTTTTAATTTTGGGAGTTATGATTTATTTTTTTTCTATTTGGAATTCATGCTTTTTCCCTTCTTCTTGGGAAGAAAATTTTGAAAGAGTGGTAGGTTAGTTTGGGGTGCTACGGTTTCCGCATACTCATATGCTGAGCGGAGGAGAGCAGGAATAGAATTAATATAGAGGTTCCAAAATAATTACTATGCTGTTCTAGGCGGTTTGGACTGTGATCAATCTCTAATGCTTGGAAAATCATGAAATATTTTGAAAAAATATTTTTACGTCGAAAAAGAAAGGAGAGACGAAAGAAGTGGTACTCATCAATATCCGTAAGAGGTATTTGGAAATTTGTGAGAGTCGTTTTTATCCCATTTGAGATATGTTCCTTCTTCTGCCCCTTATGGTTATGGAGAGCTTTTCCCTTACCTCGTCATTAGTGGTTGTTCAGTATATTGTTTCCTTATAGGTAAAGCTGTAGAAGTTTGTCCTTATAGAATGGATCGTGAAAAAATATGATCTTATGAAATGGGAAATGTTTTTAACTGTAGTTTATTAAGAGTGCATTCTTGTTGAACGTATAGACATGACTTGGATGGCCGTTAATAATGCGTAGAGGCGCCTCCCACAGCCGCGGAAGGTGCCTCTGTCAGTTTCAGAGATTTAAATTCGTTAACAATCAATTTCTTCAATTGTAATTCCACTCGGAATCAAGGCACAGTTAACGATAATATCGTAGTCCTTGATGGATCTGGGAAATTCTACGTTTTCATGTTTGATAACGGATACGGCATCAAATAATTTATGTGCCGGGGCATTTCCCAGTTCGCTGTCATGTTTGAACAGAACAATTTTGCGAATGGCCATGGAACCGGAAGGCCGGGCGGCAGACGCATCAAAATCAAACAGGTGTACAAGTGCATCTTGGAAGATGTTCCAGTCTTTTTCCGAGAATCCGGTTTGCTTGGCCAGGAAAGGATTCAAACATCCTTGGGTTTTGTACAAAGCATAGGGGAGGGTGAATTTTCTTCCCATGGTGCGATTGTTTCCCTTTTGATTGATGGCTTCCGCTTCCGTTGTCACAGCACATCGTGTCACTGCAAATTCCGAGGTTGAGACGGGATCAATGGAACGTGCAAAGGATATCTGGATGGGGCCTCTCACTTGTCCGCAATTAACACCTGTGGTCATGACGGCCCCAAAGGTGCGTATGTCAAAAAATGTTTGGCACATCCAGGATTTTGCCTTATCATAATCTGCCTGTTTGGCATCCTTCTGGTTGATATCCAAGGCCTGATAGGCCCGGCTCTGTTGATTGTTCAGGATGGCTTTTTCCTTAACATAAATTTCGTAACCGGATTCTCCATCCCTGGTTAATTGGATGAAGTTGCGAACCTTGCGTTTCAAACATACATCCGTGATCAGTCCATGGCCAGATTCTGCATCCATGCGCGGCAGGTTTCCCGCATCCGGATCTCCGTTCGGATTTGCATCAGTCACGTCAAACAGAATGAGAAAGTCAATTTTATTCATTGTTGTTATGGTTTGGTTGATTGTTATTCAGGAAGCTTCTTTATCTTTGGAGGTAAAAAAATCATTCATCTGGTGATAGAACCCTAAATCAAAATAGGCTTGTTGTTCCAGCCCCAGATGTGCTGGAGGTATATCCGGCATATGAGATTTGATTTCCTGAACCAGTTTTTCCCGGTTGATTTTGGCGCCCTCTCCATGGTTTTGTTTAATCAGCCGCAGATGATGTTGGTATAGTTTGTTGACGGTAGGAAGAACGGAACGGGGGTGTGCTGATATGCTGGAAAAATAGGAATCGCGAATCGTGCGGTTGAGGTTATGCCCCAGGGCGTCTTCCTGGGTTTTTACATAGATGGCAAAGAGCCTACCCAGCAAGTATCCGATGTTGTGGTTGTCTGGATTAATTGTCTGCATGGCGGTAAGGTCATGATTGTTTGTTTTTCTGTAAAGCCACCCCTTGAGGAAGGAGCAACGGATATAATTGATTTTCTTATCAATGCGGCAACGTCTGATAATAGCCTGGGAGATGATGTCCGGATAGGGCAAACGGAAGAGAATGGATTTCATCAATACCCCGCTATATAGAGAAGGGATTTCTTTCGCATCCCTGACAGTTTCTTTTAAGATATCATAAGGTTTCGGTAATTCCGGATCCGGATGTTTACTGTTTTCTTCCGTCCACTGACGAGCCAAAGAAATATCCCGGTAATGAGCCTGGATGTTTTCCATCAATTCTCCGAAAGTCGATTGATTCCAGAAACGGATGAAAAGGCGGGAAGCATTTGGGGAAATACCCAGTATGAAAAAAGGAACGTCCGCATCATCCAGTTTGCTTTTTGAAAGTTCTCCTTTCCGTAATAAATTCGTAATTTTAGATATTTTGTCCAATGTGGTGCGATCAACGGCAGGAGGCAGAGGCTTATCTGCCGTCACAGATCCAAAAAGAAATGCTTCCATGTCCATGGTTTCCCTGGGGGCATCTGCCCAGAAAACCACAGTAGCGTCCCCCAGGCGCGTGTTGTATTGGGAATGGGAGAGCAGGTAGTTAAGGGCATTGCAATAGGAAAAAGCCGTGTTTTCTCCTACAGGTGCGTTGAGACTCTGTTCCTTGCCATAAGAGGTAAAGGAGGCGCAATTGAATGATACTATTTTGGCTCCTGAAACCTGGGCTCCTGGTATCCCCTTAATGGCAGGTTCGTGTAGAAGAGCCAGGGGTTCTTCTTTGCCGGAAACGAGGCAAATCCCTTGTGCCTTTTCTTTTTTGCTGCCCTGCCATTCCTCTGCTCCTCCATGGAACCACCATTTCTGGATTTCCGGGATTTCATGAACATCATGCATTTCTCCCGTGATACGGAAGATACCGTTGGATATCCACAAATCGGGAGAGGGAAGCAGGGAGGGCGTCTGGTCGGGATCCCATTGTTCCAGAAAACGGCATACCGCAGAAAAATGAGGATGGTTGACGGAGCTTTCCACGGAAAGATGTTTGTCTCTAAAGCTGGAAAATGCTTCCCGGATGCGCTTCTTTTCTTTTTCTTCTGTTACACCCTTATAACCCAACAAATATCCGCAGTTATCCCATAAAAAACAGGGGTTTAAGCCTGGCCCGGAAGGTTTGTTGGCCCCCAGGACAAGAATGGGAATGGAATGGGGTTTTGCCACCTTTTTCCCTAATGGTTCGTCTATGGCCCGGATGTCATCCATGCTTACAAGGGTTCCATCGGGCTTCAGGATGATGCGGAAAGAAATTTTCTGACGGCTTTTTCCCATCGTCGGCAAATCTCCTTTTTCCATCACCTCCGGATCCTGGGACAGTCTGTCATAAAGCTGGGTTAATGCCGGAATGATCATATCAGGAATTGGTTCGGTTTAGAGATGGTACATGCAGGATCCCGGACTTCAGTTCAGCCGGAAAAAAATGGGGCACGGCTGAAAGTTTCTTTCCATCAAGGGAGCTGATGATTTTCCCTTTTTTATCAGGAACGAATTCTATTTCATGGAGCATCATGCCCAGGTTCCGGTTTTGCTGGTCCGGAGGCAGTGAAGAAGGCGGGGGCGTTGACTGATCCCACCATTCAAAGGAAACGGGGAATTCCCTTGTTCCAAAGTAAGGTTGATGAAAAGACTGTCCTTTCATGGCCCTTCGTTTGAACATTTCATAATGCTTGGCTTGGGCGTTAATGTTCTCCTGTTCTTTAAGGACGGAAAAATGGGCCTCAATAAGATAGTCCACATCTTGCAGGATGGTAGAGGAACGCTGCTGCCGGGTTTCCTCTACCAGAAGCCCCAAGCGGGCTTCCCCTCCGTTTTTGATGACGTCGGATTTGGGAGGAGTTGCTTTGGCCGAGACTTCATTTCTCCGAATGGAAATCAGTTTTATTGGTTTTAATACATGTATTTTATCAATATGCCATTGAATTTCCGGTTTCCAATAAATGGCGCTTAAAATGCCTATGGCTGCTGATGGGGTCATGACTTCATAGGAGTACCTTTCTGCCTTTAATTCCGGTCTGGTAAAACAGGCCCATTCTCCCCAAACATGTAATAAAATTCCAGTTTCAGTCATGGTTAACAAATGAAACCTATATACGCCGGATCGCTTTGTTGCAAGGATAAAATTCCTTTATGTTCATCGTAAACTGACGGGGAGGGATGCAGAATATTAATGGTAGCGTCAATGTATGACTCCATTCCATATTTCTGTAAGGTAACCCATTCTCGATCATATATTTGTACACTATAACGCTGAATTTCACGCCGCAGGCTTTTGTTGGGGTAAAGTCCTTGGGAATCCAGAATCTTCAGACGTTCCCTGATGTGGCAAGCCTCCGGATCAATAGTGATCATCACGGAATGCGACGCATCAGGGATCATTTTGAAACTTTTATTAATATCTTTGAATCTGAGGGATTTGAATACTTTTTCAGATACGGGGTTCAGTAGAGCCATTTCCCTAATATTTTTACTATCCCATAAATTAGTTTGATTTTTACGGTTATTGTAATAAATCCTGAAAAAACGATTGGAAATTTCAGGGGAAAGAAGATCTGCTTCCGGTTCCTGAGCCAAAATCTCCCGAGTTGCGGAGGCGGATGCCCGGAGGTCATCCAAAATATCGGGAAGAGGAAAGTCTGTGGATTCATAGACAAAGACAAGCCCTTTTCCTTCTCTTTCACCATGTCGGTTGCAGCGGCCGGCAGCCTGGGCGATGGAATCAATTCCTGCACAAGCTCTGTAAACTGTAGGAAAGGAAATATCTATGCCTGCTTCAATAACTCTCGTGGCGATAAGAATAATGTTTTTTCCCTGCTCCAGTTCCTGTTTAGCAGTTTGAATGACTTTTTCCCGGTGAATCGGGCACAGCCTGGCGGACAGGTGGAGAATATGGGAGGCGGTCTGGGAAGAAAAAGCGTCAAACAGGAACTGGGCTTCCTTGGTCGTGTTGACAATGAATAGAGCGGATTGATCCGGGAGTGTATTCCAATGCCTGATAAGGGCATTTTGATCCATTCTGCCCAGATGCTGTATGGTTACACGCTGCATGGCGTTTTCCAGCCGGCGTTCGAAGTCGTTTCCGAGCAGACTGGTAAGTTCTCCGGCTGGCCATCCTATGGGGAATTCCTTCTTGTGCTTCAGAGCCGGCTGGGTGGCTGTGCAAAGCACCAGGGTACATCCGTAATCTTTTTCCAGGGTTCTCATGGCTTCCAGGCATGGGGCCAGTAAGTGTGAAGGAAGGTTTTGAGCCTCATCAAAAATAATGACGGAATTGGCAATGTTGTGCAATTTTCTGCAAACGGACGGCTTGTTGGAAAACAAAGATTCAAAAAATTGGACACTGGTTGTAACGATGAGAGGCGCATCCCAGTTTTCCGACATCAACCTGACTCTTTCTGTGTCTTTGTCTGCCGCCAGGTTGGAGTGATGTTCCAATACGCATTCCATTCCGAATTTTTCATCCAGTGGAGCCATGACTTCCCTGAACGTTTTTGCTGTTTGGTCAATAATGCTGGTAAAGGGTATCACGTAAATTACACGGCTCAGGTGACAGTACTGCGCATGGGCAAGTGCAAAACTGAGAGAAGAAAGGGTTTTTCCTCCGCCTGTGGGGACATTGAGCTGATAAATTCCCTGAGGGACTTGGGCCCGGGAAAGGCATTGATGGTGTATCTCACTCCGTAGACGTTGAATAGAGGTGCGATTTTGCGTACTTTCCATGTTACGCAAATGCGTTTCAAGCCTCATACTCATTTGTTTCAGGATATCTTGAGGCCAGGAAGGTCTCATGTCCCGTTTTTCCTGGCACATGAAGTGTTCCGTTCCTAAAAAATCACTATCTGTCAGGAACGAGAAAAGCATTCGTATCTGCATGGCTACAGCAAAACCCAGATTACGATCCGGGGTGTGCGATTTTTCGTGCCAGAGACGTGGAGGGGACGGTTCTGTAAAAGAATATAAATCAGCGGGAGTATAGGATTCCCAATCAGGAATTTTTTTATGGAATCGTTCGAAAAAAAGGTCAGGGCCATTGGGAAGTCCTGCATGATGGCCGGCAATAATATAGGCCAGCATATCACCGTATGGTGCTTTGGGAGTACCCCAGTGGGTACTGGCATGTTTTGCTCCAGCGGTGGAATGATCTACTTTTTTGCCGCCGTTCTGCTCCACTATTTTTGTTGAAGTTAATGCAAATGTTTTATTTTTAATATGTTGTTGAAATTCTTGGGAAAATTTCCCTAAATCATGCCAGAGTGCGGCGGCTTTAACCCAATGGAGCCAAGCTCCACGCAAGGACACAGGCAACCCCTTGATTAATTGGCCAGCATAATACTGTACCATGTTCAGATGCCCGGGGATTTCCTCCTTATTATTTGAAAATGTATAGAGAGGTTCGTCCTCGCAGATTTCATTATCCAGCCATTTACGGTGGGCAATAGGGCAATTTCCATCATTCATAGGTCACATTATGTCGTGTAAATGTTGGAAAAATCAATATATATTTATTTTTTTATATTATTGGTTGAGTCTGTTGCTAAGGTGTGGGATGTTTTTTCCGGATTACTATGAGTGTTTCTCTTCCATATTCTGTTCCTTTGGCAGCATTGCAGCATTATCTGTACTGTCCCAGGCAGTGTGCGCTGATCCATCTGGAATGCTCTTGGGAAGAGAATCAGTTCACAGCAGAGGGAAAGGTGTTTCATGAACGGGTCGATTCTGGACTGACGGAAAATCGGGGGAGAAAACGGGTGTTGCGTTCTTTGCACGTTTCTTCCATACAGTGGGGGATTCATGGTATTGCAGATGTGGTGGAAGCCGTCTATGTCCGAAAGGAAGGCGGCGTAGTATCCATGACGCCTGTGGAATACAAAGTCGGTAAACCCAAACCGCACCATGCGGATGAAGTTCAGGTGTGTGCCCAGGCATTGTGTTTGGAAGAGATGTTTGGGATAAAAGTGCCTTTTGGGTTTCTTTTTTATGGGAAAAACCAGCGGAGATTTAAGGTGTTATTTGATGAAGAATTGCGTTTCCTGACTGCTCGGGTTATTCGTGATGCCAGAGAGGTTTTAACTGGAGTGGTTACACCACTTCCTTATTATTCCAAAAACTGCAAATCCTGTTCTCTTGTCAATGATTGTCTGCCGTCCGTGTGCCGAATACATAAACTGACCATGAAGGAGCGGGTGGACGGAGTGTTTGAGGACAGTTTGACTGCGTTGGAAGCAGAGGAATTATGAAGAAACATTTGAATACATTATTCGTTACGTTGGAAGGGTGCTGGCTTTCCAAAGATGGCGATACTGTAAAAGTCAATGCGGAAGGAACGTGTCTGCTGCGGGTTCCCCTCCATAACTTGGAGGGTATTGTGACGCTGGGATGGGACATAGGAGTTTCCCCTTATTTGATGGGAGCCTGTGCGGAACGCGGCATCACGCTTTCCTTCTGCAATCCTTACGGTAAATTTCTGGCTGGCGTACAGGGCTTCATGAAGGGAAATATCCTGTTGCGCCGGGAGCAATACCGCTGGGCTGATGATGAGGCAAGATGGGTTGGCGTTGCCCGGGAAATGATAGGAGCCAAAATTGCGAATTGCCGCAGTCTGCTTTTAAGGGCGCAAAGAACATACGGGAAAGATTTGTCGGAGGCGATCGATCGTCTGGCGGCTTTTTGCCGCATGGCCCGTGGATGCAATTCCGGAGACATGTTGCGGGGCATTGAAGGTTCCGCAGCGGAAACCTATTTTTCCTGCTTGTCCCATTGCCAGAGGACGGAAGATCCGGAGCTGGTGTTTGAAAGCCGCAATAGACGTCCTCCCAAAGATTGTTTTAATGCTCTTTTATCTTTTCTATACAGTTTGTTGTGCCATGACGCCAGGTCCGCCCTTGAAAGTTCCGGCATTGATGCCGCCGCAGGCTTTCTGCACCGTGACCGCCCGGGGCGTCCCGGAATGGCTTTGGACCTGATGGAGGAATTCCGGGCTCCTCTTGCCGATCGCCTGGCCCTTACCCTGATTAACCGCAAGCAGATATCCTCAGATGATTTTGACAAGGAAGAATCCGGAGCCGTTTTTTTGAAGGAAGATTCCCGTAAAAAAGTATTAAATGCCTGGCAGGAACGGAAAAAGACCGTTCTGGTGCATCCTTTTCTTCAGGAAAAAACCACCCTGGGATTGCTGATTCATATTCAGGCCCTTTTGTTGGCACGCCATTTGCGTGGGGATCTGGATTGCTACCCTCCGTTCATCGGCAAGTAAAACGAGCTGTTGTCATGTATATTCTCATTACGTATGATGTAGCTACGGATGACAAGGCCGGGCAGCGGCGGTTGCGGCAAGTTGCCCGAGCCTGTGAAAATGTCGGACAGAGAGTGCAGAATTCCGTATTTGAATGTGAATTGCCTCCTGCTCAATTGGTTGACATTAGGAACAAGCTGCTTAAGATTATTGATAGCGAGAGTGACAGCCTCAGAATTTATCATATGGGGTCCAATTGGCATCATAAAATAGAACAATTGGGTAAGGAGAAAAGCTATGACATCTCCGGTCCCTTGATTATTTAAAGACTGTTGAACATGGCCTGTGCGCCAACCTCAAGCTCACACGAATTCCCCGGCAGGTCGGCGATTGGTGTAATGCATTGGGAATAGAAGATTGACAGATAAATACTCAGAAAGAGCAACCGTGCAATGACGGTCTTTTTAGGGAGGTTGGCGCAAAGTATGATTTGCTCTGTTGAGTAGCAATGTATAAGGTCGGGCGCAGTCGCACTCCGCAAGGAGTGCGTGGATTGAAACCCGTCTTTTGTGCAGTTTGCCTATGATGTGCAGCCGTCGCACTCCGCAAGGAGTGCGTGGATTGAAACCTGCATTTTATCACCCGCCCAGGTTTGAACCTGTGTCGCACTCCGCAAGGAGTGCGTGGATTGAAACCCGCGGCAGCCCCCTGGCCGCCGTGGAAAGATCGTCGCACTCCGCAAGGAGTGCGTGGATTGAAACCCCCGGAATCCATTAGGCCCTGCATCAATAATAGTCGCACTCCGCAAGGAGTGCGTGGATTGAAACAAAGGGGAGCAGGTTTAGGCACGGAGCCGGACTGTCGCACTCCGCAAGGAGTGCGTGGATTGAAACCAGATATTTCACGGCGGCTTTCAGCTTGTCAATCGTCGCACTCCGCAAGGAGTGCGTGGATTGAAACTTCCAGCAAAGCTTTATCCTCATTCCAAACGGCCGTCGCACTCCGCAAGGAGTGCGTGGATTGAAACTGTTTATGCGGGAATCGGAGAGTACACTTATTACGTCGCACTCCGCAAGGAGTGCGTGGATTGAAACTTGCCCGCTGCCCCGGAGGGGTTGCCGGAGGGGGTCGCACTCCGCAAGGAGTGCGTGGATTGAAACGCATCCTACCCAGACTTGCACGGCTAATCTCTCCGTCGCACTCCGCAAGGAGTGCGTGGATTGAAACAATGCATGCGCTAATTCCCCTTGCGCCCCTTCAGTCGCACTCCGCAAGGAGTGCGTGGATTGAAACATCATCCCACTTGAGGGAGGCCACCCGCATGAAGGTCGCACTCCGCAAGGAGTGCGTGGATTGAAACTCCTGCTCCCTCAATACGCGCGCCAATTCCGCTTGTCGCACTCCGCAAGGAGTGCGTGGATTGAAACGCCGTACAGACCTAGGCGTTCTCAACCGTACAAAAGTCGCACTCCGCAAGGAGTGCGTGGATTGAAACCCTGATCCGCTCATGCTGAACACGGACGGCAACAGTCGCACTCCGCAAGGAGTGCGTGGATTGAAACAACCACTGTGCTAAACTTCACCATGCAGGGAAGGAAGTCGCACTCCGCAAGGAGTGCGTGGATTGAAACGCTTTATACTCAGCATATGGCGGAGCGGGTGGTGGGTCGCACTCCGCAAGGAGTGCGTGGATTGAAACCCCCTTTCCGGGCCGCTCACCCGCTCCCAGCTTGGTCGCACTCCGCAAGGAGTGCGTGGATTGAAACTCCCGGTCAAACACATAACAGCAGGCATGGGCCTGTCGCACTCCGCAAGGAGTGCGTGGACTGAAACATGACGAGGGCAAGCTTCGAGAAGATGCCTCCCGCCGTACTCTCCAGGGGGTACGTAACTTATCTGGAAAAAAAAGCTCTCCAAGCTTGTTTGGTCTAGAGAGCTTTTTTGTTCCATCATCCTGTTAAGTTGTCAGGAAGAGGGGTGATTATTGAGATTGAGTTCTGCCGGGGGGAGGGACTGGAGCAGAGCCAAGATGGGGTCCTGCGGTTCGGCGCCCATTTCCCGCTGGCGTTTGAATTCCTCCTCTTCCTGCTGCAGGGCTGCCAGTTTGGTGTCTTCCACCAGCGCTTTGAATTTGTCCGCCTGAGAGTATTCTCCGTCCTCGTCCCGGAAAACGCGGGCCAACCAGCGGCGTTTTTCTTCCGTACTGAGCAGGGGATTTTTCATGTGCCGGGGAATGTATTTTTGTCCAGCAGGTTTCCGGCAAGCTGTTCTCCATCCGCAGTGGGCCGGTAAACATAAGGGCGACCGTCTCCAATACGGTTGACATATCCCTGCGCAATGAGATCCTGCAGGATATTGGTGACGGTATTAGGGTGCAGCCGTGTGGCTTCCGTAATGGTGCTGTGGCGCCTGTACCCGGCAATGACGGCCAGGATGACCTGGGCACTGCTGAGGCGGAAGTCCAGCCTGCGGACGTTGGAGGCAAATATCTGTATGAAATCCAGTGCTTTCATGAGCATGTATTCACAACTTATTATTATGTTATTTGCTTATTATTCTCATGTTATTCACATTCTTCCGGGCAAGAGGGCGATTTGATTTTTCTCAGCAAATCCAGCAGCGGGTGGGAATCATTGGAAAAGCACTGCACCGCATTGACGGTAGCCGCCTGCGGAAGAATGATTTTATGGAATTCCTGGTTAAGATTCTGGCGCAGGCTTTGGTTGCCCGTCAAGGGCATGGCCAGTTTTTCTGCCAGCCGGGTGGCCAGTGCGTCCATGAAGAGGGGATCGAATTGGTCGGCGTTTTCAATATCGGCAATGTAGCTTAGGGGCAGCGGGGCGCAGGAAGCATGAATGCGGCGTCCCTGCATTTTCCATTCCGAGCATTCCACATCCAGCACGCGCAGGCAGTCTGCGGGCAGCGTGAATTGATAGGGGGTCAGGGAATTGGGCGCCTGTGCGGAAACGGAGTCCAGAGTGGTTTGCGTGGCGGCGAAGGTCCAGCGCGCCATGCAAAGGGTTTCCCTGCGGGCCGGATGGTAATGAAGAACGCAAAGGCGGGATGCCGTGGATTCATTGGCAATCAGCGCGTCCAGAGGTGCCTCCCCTATTTTGGAGAGGGCCGCGTTGCAGATGTCCAGCGCGGATGGCGTATCCGGCTGAAGTAAGGATTCATTGATCATAGCGCCCTATGTTTTGGAGGAAACGGATGCGGAATGCATCACGTTTGGAGGCGACCTCTTTGATGCCACCAATGGCATGTATGCGTCCGGTTTTTCCTCAGGTGCATTTTTTGCCGATTTGTTTATTTGATAAATGCAAGCACTTGCCCGGATTGTTCGGGCAGGTGGGGAGAGTTCCCTTTCCTTCCATGGGAAAAGGACGCCCCCGCCGCATGGATTGTCTGTGAGGCGGGCGTCCGGCATCCTCTGGAGCCTTATATCCGGCAGAAGGGAAGGGGAATCAGTATCAACCATGAATAGAAAGCAAAAGAAATTATGGGATTTATGAAACCGTCCACACCTTCCGCTTCTGCTCCAGAGCAGACCATCCCGGTCAAGGCGGAGAGCGTGGAACAAGAAGTAGGGGAAGATTATCAGGCCCGGGAACGGCAGAGGCAGGGAATGATTTCCACCATTCTGGCGCGCCGTCATTCTTCCGCCGGGCAGGGGGAGGTTAATCCGCGGACTCTGCTTAGGAAAACTCTGGGATAGGCGTTGCCATGGAAGAAAGAGTTGCGGAATTGAATTCCGTGTACAAGTCCTTGGCCGCCCAGCGCGCGCCATGGGAAACGTGGTGGGACCGTCTGAGGGATTACGTGCTGCCTCGCCGCCTGAATCGGGAAGGGGAGGTTTCCCTACCCAACAGGGACGCTATGGACCGCATGACGGATACTACGGCTGTGGAGGCATGCCAGAAGCTGGCCAGCGGCCATATGTCCTATATTACGCCCAGCCATGACGTATGGTTCAAGTGGTCGGCTCCGGATGACCGGGGAGGCGACGAGGCGGAGGCCTGGTATAACCAGTGTTCGGAAATTGCCCTGAAAGAATTGTCCGTTTCCAATTTTTATACGGAGATTCATGAGTGTTTTCTGGACCGGGTGGCTTTGGGGACCGGAAGTCTGTTTACGGGCACATCCTCGGACGGAAGGCTGTTGTTTACCAATATTCCGTGCGGACAGTTCGCCTGTGCGGAGAATGCGGAAGGCCGGGTGGATACCTACGTCAGGGAGTTTACCTACACGGCTCATCAGGCACGCTCCATGTTCGGGGTGAAAGCTCTGGGGCCCAAGGCTCGGGAAGTTCTGGAGCGCGGAGGCAATCCGTATGCCACAACTCTGAGGTTTCTGCATGTGGTGCGCCCGCGCACCCGGCGCAGCCGCCGCAGGGAGCAGGCCTCCCACATGCCGTTTGAAAGCGTTTACCTGTCTCTGGACGACCAGGTGATTGTGGAGGAAGGGGGATACATGGAGTTCCCTTATCTGGTAACCCGCTTTTTGAAGTGGGGCAGCGGCCCGTACGGTCTGGCTCCCGGCAGGCTGGTGTTTCCCGCCATCCAGCAGGTGCAGTTCCTGAACCGTATTCTGGACACTCTTGGCGAGGTGGCCGCCTTTCCCCGTATTCTGGAGCTCGCCAACCAGATTGGGGAGGTGGATTTGCGGGCCGGCGGCAGGACCGTCATTACCCCGGAGGCCGCTTCCCTTCACCTTCCCCGGGAATGGGCTACGCAGGGCAGGTATGATGTTGGGATGGACCGTCTGGCACAGAAGCAGGATGCGATACGCCGTGCCTATTATCTGCCCATGCTGGAGCTTTGGAGCGGGCACCGCGGCAATATGACTGCCACGGAGGTCATGGCGCGGGAGAATGAGCGCGTCTTGATGTTTTCTCCTTCCTTCACGCTGTTTGTGAGTGATCTGTATTCCACAATGACACGCATTTTTTCCCTGCTGTTCCGGATGGGCAAGTTTCCCAGGCCACCCCGTGCGGTATTGAGGGTAGGGAGGGACGGCTCCGTTGCCGTCGGAGAACCCAGGGTTGTCTATCAGTCAAAGATTGCCCTGGTGCTCAGGCGCTTGCAGAGTGAAGGGATGGACCGCAGCCTTCAGCGGCTGAATATGATGATGCAGGCTGCCCCGGATTTGGCGGATCATGTGGACTGGGACCACTGTTTCCGCCTGTCCGCCCGTGTGGACGGCGCCCCGGAGAGCATGCTGAGGCCCTGGGCCGATGTCCGTGCCATGCGGAAGGAACGGGCGGACCTCCAGCAGGGAGCCTCCCTGGCTCCGGCGGAAGAGGATCCTTATGCTTCCCTCAATCCCTTGCTTGACCAGTTAACCGCGATTCAGAAATGAACCAGGATACGACATTGCAGCAGGAGGCCTCCGTTCGGGAGGCCCGTTTCAAAAGGCGCCAGCTTCTCCGGGTGTTTGACACCCCGGACGGGCGTGAGACTCTTTCCTTTCTGGAAGCCCGTTTCCAGACTGATTTGCCCGTTTTTCAAGGAAGTCCGGGGAATTACGACCCTCTGGACGCCATGAGGAGGGATGCCTACAGGGAGATCTTTCTGTACATCCGCCGCCAGCTTCAATTAGCCATTAAAGAAACCACAGAAGAAGAGAAAAATGATTGATTCCATTGATAACAGCATGGCCGCTCCTTTCAGGGATGCGGAGGGTTCCGGGGCCGTTTCCCCGGAGACGGACGCGCTGTCCGAAACCGCAGTTCAAACTGAACCTTTTCCTCCCCTTCTGGGTGAGGACGGAGGTTTTGCTCCGGATTGGTACGCCCGGTTTGATGAGTTGAAAGGGATGGAGAAATCTCTTTCCAAGTTTAAGACGCCGGAGGCTCTGGCGAAGAGTTACGCGGAGCTGGAACGCCTGCGACGTTATCCCGGTGTGGAGAATGAAGAACAGATGGCGCGGTTCCGCCGGCTGGCCGGATTGCCGGAGTCGGAGGAAGAATACCGTCTGGAACGTCCTGAATCCACGCCGGAAAGCGAATGGAATGCCGGGCTGGCAGAGCGTATGGCCCGCACGGCCTATCGTTACGGAGTACCGCCGGAGGCAATGAATGCTCTTCAGGAGACAATGGCCCAGGCATATGACGAGGCCCGTGAGCACATGGAAGATGCCCGGATGGAGATGGAAATGCAGGCGGAACAATCCCTTCAGCAGGAATGGGGCGCCAATTATGAACGCAACATGGGCAGGGCTGCCGCCGTTCTTCGGCGGCTTGCCTCTGAAACAGGGGTGGATGCGGACGCTTTACTGGATAATCCGGGACTCGGTTCCAATCCGGATGCAATCCGCCTGTTGTACCAGGCATCACGTCTGCTTGATGAGGCTCCTCTCCATCATACAGGAAATGCGGCGTCTTCTCCCGCAGAGGAAGCCATGCGGATGGAATCGGATCCATCCCATCCTCTTTATGAGGCGTATATGAATGTGAACCATCCCAATCATAAATATGCCAATGAGTTATATGATCGTTTGACTACCCGTTAATTTCCCGGACGTTTTAACCGGCGGAGTCTTATAAAAAGCAAGCCCGGCGGAATGCTTTCCGCCGGGCTTTTAATAGTCATTGTTTCATCAGGGAAGGAGGGGGTAAGGGCTGGGGCCTTAAGCTGCCCTCCTACCATTAGCGTCCCGGGAAGGGGCTTGTGTTCAAAAAAAGTTGGAAAAACATTTTTCCCTGTATGGGAGACTAATGAGGTTAAATGCTCATCATATCTTTCACTGTAAGTGAGTAAAGAGGGAGATATCCGGTATTTTTTCTTATCAGCGCAAACTTCTGCATTAACCGTCTCTTTATGCCGGCATTTTTCAATTGAGCCTGTTACGGGGGAAGGCTGATGCTATGTCTATTGACTGGAGGGAGGCAATGAAAAACCCCGTCCGGAAAGGAACGGGGTTTTAAGAAAAATGGTACGCGGTAGAATTATATTATTGTTGATTATAAATTATTTATAATTTATTTACATAATTTTTTACACAAATAATATTATAGTCTGCCTAGTAAACGGTGCATATTTTGATGGCGTATTTTGTCGCGGTGTTGGTAGTGGACTATCCATTCCGGGCCGTAGGCTGATGCCAACGGAAGCAGGTCAGAAAGGTATCCTATGGCATGCTCTACCCAAAGTGTTCGATCGCCTATTTCCCATGCGAAAAAAACAAGGTTTGGTGTCCATATACAGAGGCCCTTAGTGTTAGTAGCTTTTTGAATATCTTTGTAGAGTAGTTTTTCAGGGGAAGTAGAAGAATTTGTTATTCGACAATATTCAGTGTAATAAGCTAATGTTTTTTTTCTAGCGTCATATTTCACTGATTTTGATTTTTGTTGATCGGCATCATTAACTTGTTCTTGTTCTATTTCTTCGGGACAAAAGGCTCCACATGCCGGCGTATCAGCTGGCATTTCATCAAACAAATGTCCGGATTGTGAGCTGATACAGCATCCGTCAAAACTGTCCCAATATAGGCATTCTTCACAGGTTTTCATATTTTATGTTTATGCCGGCAATTCACCGTTGGTTACTCTGTCCCTTACTTCCATCTTGGAAATCCCCATGGAGATCATCACCTTCTCCATATCGACTTTCTGAACCGCTTTCTTCCTGCCGCCGGGCTTGCCGATCAGCTTCTGCCCCTGTTCATTTTCATCTTCCCATTCCTCGTCTTCCACATCCTCTCCATTCTCCTTCTTGGGATATAAATCATGCACCAGAATAAACGCGGAAGCGAACTTCTTACGGAACCGGGCCTGTTCGGCTTTAATCCGCTTGCGCTTCAAAACGCAAAACCTCGCACCATATTCACCGACAACCTCCGCATCAGACCAGTACTTCAAATTTTCCTTATACTTGTCATTGCACTTCCTGAACTCCTGCCGGAAATGGGGCAACAGCAGATCATACATAATCATGGCCCTGACGTAATCCTTCCGGGAAACTTTTAGATACACCGTCTTGAAATAAGGCTTGTATTCAAAAGAACCGTAGGAACCCCGGCACACCGCCGCAATCTGGGCGACCAGCTTCATTTCCATCTGGTTTTTATACTGCATCTCAAATTCGCCGATTATTTCATCATTGAAATCATCTTCGCCGAAACCGTGTGCCCGGCAAATACGTTCAAACGCCACTCTTGCGGACTCCTTTTCTCCGTCTATTCCCTCCTGAACAAGGGCGTAAATCTTTCTGGCTTTCTCAAAAGCCTTTTCCCGCTCAGTCATTGTCCTGTTCCTCCTTTCTCGGCTTCCAGTAAACAGGCCATCCCATAGCGGCGCACCCTACACAGCACTTGTACTGTTTTGGGTCGTGCTCACAATTCGAGCATCTTCGCCGCATAGGATGCCCCCACTCCCGGCACGCGGCCCGCTTCTGCCATGCGTTAAGTATAAGCTCATGTTGATGAGTCTCGTTTCTGGCTTGCCTCAAGAGTTTTTGGCGAGTTTTCCCCGGCAACGCTTTGACGGTCGATCTGATACCCTTGTGAGTTAAAACAACCTGTTCCCATGCTCCGCCGTACTCAAAAAAAGCTTTCTGTTCAAGTGTCAGTTTCATTTTCCTTTTATTTTGAATATAATATATTGAATGATAATAATAACTAACAATATGATTAAAATTGAAAATGTTAAAATATCGAATAAATCAATAATTATCATTACCGGTCTCCTTTCTTGGCTCTTGAATGTCTTTGTGCACAAAATCCTTGCATCGAAAACATAAATCAAGGGAGGCTAAACCTCGCGTTTTTCGGCACTTAGAAACATAAGAAGGTCCATTCCCCAAGCCGTAAACCGTGCCTATATAGGCATGTTTACAGTTGTCTTCTCTTTTGGCATCGAGTTTTTTTAGCTTCATTCTTCTTCCTTTCTTGGCTCCCAGTTGACAGGATCAGCCCATTGAGAACATTCCGCGCAGGGGGAATTTGATTCAGGTGATTTGAAGTGCAGACAGTTATTGCAATATCTGTCTTCCATTGGCACCCATGCCCTGCATGCCGCCCGCTTCTGCCAAGCGTCCCTAATGGCTTCTTCAACACCGTACATTAGCCGGGGTTCGCCGTGATAATAGCTGCATTCCCCGTAGCCTTCCGTGAAGCGCATGAGGCTTTTCCGCTCTTTCAGGATGCCGCGGGCTTCCCCATAGGCCAGGATCGCTTTCTGTTCAGGCGTCAGTTTCATGCGAGCCTCCTTTCCAGTATTGCCGCTTGCTCGTCAGTAATGTACTGCCAGCTCTGCGGCGGACGGGTCAGTCCAATATCAGACAGGGGCACGGCAAGGGGAAGACGCACGGGGTCATAAATGTGCCAAGCGTAGCAAGGGAGATAGGAGCGCCCACGCTCTTTCGTTATGCAGGCGTCTTCAATTAACCCGTCAGGAATATAAGAAATCATGCGGATAAGATACTTTAACTGGCACTTGCCGATAATAGCCCGTTCCCCGTCCTTGCCGGATTCATAGAACCACAGCGTTACAGGGCCGCACCGTCTAAAGATGGGTTTGGTTTTCCGCAGTTCCCATTTCTTTTCCCCGGACAAAATTTTCTCGGAGAAAGGCCGCCTGACGGATAGGAGGATGTTAATCATTGACGGCCTCCTTTTTTTCTGACACGAGGATTTCATACACGTTTTCTTTTTGGTTGTATTCTTCCTTGTAAAATTCAATGTATTTTTGAGCAGCACGCTTTGTTCTCAAACCTTTAGCAATTAAAATATCTTTCGGCTCAATCAGGTGCGTTTCTCTGTTTATCGTGGCAATCCAAATAATAACATCGTAAGTCGTTTTCATTTCCGGCCTCCTTTCTGCCGATATTCAATCATGTTATCTATAAAACGATTTAAGAATGTGCGGGTAAACCTCCCCTTGACTAAACAATACCGTGGAATCCACCAGACCAGTCCCCGGTAACCGTACACGGCGGCGTTTCTGTACCCGCTCCAACGACGTAAGGCCCGCCGTCTGTTCCTTTCCAGTTGGTAAAAAGTTTTCATTATTCGTTCCCTTCTTTCTGATCAAGCTCCCAGGGCCATTGATCCACGTCATCCGGCGTGGCTATTTCCACATCTCCACGGCAGTTTTCTAGATATAGTTTCCCTCTGTCAGTATCTTTTCCAATGACGGTTAAAATATCGTCGTTAAAATCCAATTTGAGATTGTTTCCCTGATGTACCCGCATGAAGGGGGGGAACTTGGAAATAAGATTTTCGGCATATTTTAATGCCTCTTCCGGCGTTGTTGCCCATTCTGTAGATAGTGGGCAGTCGGGGCATTCATAAAAATATGCCGTTTCATATTCATGACAACCATATCCCATGTATTTTTTATGGTAAAGAAAGTCATTCAGATCTAATATTTTTCCGCACAGCGGACATAAAAGCTTTTTCATTTAATATCTCCGTTAATCGTTAAAACCTTGAACTTAATAACCCATACCCACGGATTCATTTTAGACGATCCGGCTCCCTTTAATTTATCCCACAGGGAAAAGAAAGACATCCGGGCAAAAGCCAATCCATTGGATTTCCCTGAATAATCCTTCCATAAGTGGGCATCAGTTATTTCGTCGTGCCAGACGCTTTCAATGCCCTCCATTTGGGCATCCTGCGGTGTAATGTCTAACAGCCGCTCAATTCTTACTTCCGTCACTTCCAGTAAAATCCGGGCGGCCCGACGCGGCATGTGAATACTGGGTTTCCATGGTGACGCATCCGAGCCATCTTTGTTAATTTTGATGCATCCGTCGTCGTCCAAGACATTTACATAACCTTGTTGAGTGGCGGCGTAGCAATATTTCCCGGTGGGCTGGAATTGATCATTGTACACCTCGAAAAAAGTTTCTTTCACCCACAGTCGATCACCCGCTTTCCCATAGGGGCATCTTACCCACGGATCAAATATATCCGGGAATTCCCCGTCTTCGTCGTTGGAGACAGCCAGCCACAAGCCGGGTTCGACTTCGATGAATTCCTGAATCTCCCAGCTTTTTTCTTCCAGAAATTTCGGGAAATCATTAAACCGGTGCAGGCCGTGCGTGGTGCGCGTCTGGTTCTTGTACTGGCCGGGCATGCTGTATTCCTGCAATAGCGCGCGGATCATGTCCCCGCCGAACAGGACGGGCCGTTCTTTCACATTGTTATTCATGGTTAGAAAGTTGTGGTTTTGTTTTATAATTCATAATGGCTGTAATAGTGGTTTCTCCGGAGGGGGTGAGGGTGTAGTGAGTGTTGTATGGCCAGATAGTTTTTCTGTGGCTGATAATGAGATTTTTTTTAAGAAGATTAGAAATATTCCTTTGAATGCTCTTAAAATTCAGGTGCAAAGAATTCGCTATTTGCTGGGTGGTGTTTACTCCAATAGCTATAGCAGACAGCGTAATAGTTTCTCCGTGGGTAAGAATAGGGTTGGTATTGATATTTCTTGTGATGGTTAAGTAGGCTTGAAAAATGTTCATTGCATATGGCATTAAATGTTGAAAATGAATGATAAAAATTGTATCGCCGTGAGGACGTAAACACTACAGCACAATATCCAGAACCAGAGCGGCCAGTAACCTCCCTGAAACAGGGCTTTTTCCATAGAATTTAATTCCTGTCTGGCTTCTCCGGGGGACATGGTGACGGAGGTTCCTTTGACAGCATGCCGTTTTCGGATGCCAAATTTGACAGCGACGCGACAACAGCTTCTAACGCCGTCGTCAAAAATCCACAGGCGGCTCAAGCGGAGTTTACAGGGGTGTATGTAGTATCTCATTTTTCCAGTTGTTTAGTGCGGGTTTATTTCGTTAAAAAATTGTTTAAGCTCTTCGGGGGTAACGGGAACGTCCGTTTCCTGAGGGGGAGGGATGGCAAGGTTACGTTGTGGCGGCGGCTTGTTAGCCGGGGAAATTTTTGGTTTCCAGCGCGTGTCTTTCGCCCATAATTCCGCCTTGGTAAGCACATCAATGATGTCTTCGTAGAATTTCAGGCGGGAGGCAGGACAGTAGTATTTGTTGTTGTGGCTGTCTCTTGTCTGGCCGCGTTTGTAGTAGCCGTTATAGTAAGCTTTTAATAGTTGCCAGTCCCTGTCTCCGCATGTGATTGTTTGCTGGTATGCCTGCATGGCGGCGGCGTATTCTTTTTGGTTGAGGTCTTTGCTTTGCCAAGCATCCATAACGCAGGTGTTCCGCAAAAAGGCCCAGAATGCGAGCGGTGGCGTTTTGTTTTCCGATTTCACGGAGTGAGGCGGGGAACTGTTGTTTTCCGGACGGGGGGAAGGTTGCACGCCGGTATTGTTAGCCAGAGTTTGACGCTTTTTATTGAGAATGGCTTGTTTGTCGTGGGGATAGCCGTAAATATGCAGGTCTTCCCCGACCATATTCCAAAGGGTGGATTTTTTTCGGAGAGTGGCGGGATCTACGTTCAGCGTTTTCCGGATTTCAGCAGGTTTCCAAGATGCGAAATTTTTAATGATTCCGTTATTTTCCTGACTGGTGCAATATTGCAGGAGTGTAATCCAGATTCCGCGCTGGGATAGCCGCGCAGACTTGAATTCCCGGCTCTGGGTGTGATGATGCTGAACGGGCGAGTAGTTCACAGGGCAGGTCAGTTAATAGCTGATTCCGTGATGGTGGCGTCCAGATAACACGCGAGGATAAACAGCAAGTCTTTACCGCGCTGGGTAAGATGAATACTTCCGTCTGTTTGCTGTGCAATTCCCACATTGATCAAATGGGCAAAAAGCATACTGCCAAAGACGGGGTCTTCCTGATGCACTTCGGAATCAGCAAGGGAAGCGTAGTGCGTCAGTTGCTCTAATGTGTGAACAAGGCGTTTCCGGAGTTCCGTTTCCGGCAAGGAAAGCAGGTGCCGGCTGTATTTGGTGTCCAGATTGAGGATAAGGCGTTGATTTGCGTTCATGATTCCTCTGATTCATGGATTATTTTTTTGATGTAAGAACGGCTCCAGAAGCGTTTTCCGCGTTGGTCGCAAGGATTGTTTTTTACAAGGCGGGAGCATTGGGGATGGCGTTTGCGCTGGTTATAAAGCCATTGCTTGGAACACCCGAATTCATGGGTGATTTGATCCGTAGAAATATAGTCATCCGGCGTAGGCGCCGCGACAGGGGAAGGGTTGGCGGCTGTAGAACGGAAGATACTAGCCGCGCCAACGACAGCTAACTTGTCCCAGATTTTCTCTGTAACGAGTTCTGCTAGGGTGTTGAGTTCTTCCGGAGACATAGATGAAGGTGTTAACACCTTGGGTTAAAAAAATTATTTTTCCTGAACAAGATTTTCCTTTTCAGGTGTTAACACCTTGTGTATAAAAAATAAGCATTGTCCGGACACGGAACGATGTTGTTGTTTAGCTTGATTGAGTATTTTATGGTGTAGTTCCCTAGGCATGCGGATGCTAACGGTTTTTGTTGCGTTTGACCGCTTTTCTAGTTTCTTCTGCGATTTGTTCATAGTCTTCTGGGGTAAGAACAGTGTTTATGGTTTCGCGGATAAGGATTTCTATAATAAGATTTTTTACTGTAATTTTTCTTTCCTGGGCGAGTTTCTGTAGCCGTTTATGGAGAGTGCGCGGCATGCGAATTCCCACTAGGTGTTTGTCTGGGTCTGGCATGTTCGGCATAGTCATAGAGTAGAATTTGGTGTTAACACCGTCAACAAAAAATTATTCTTTGTTGATTATTCTTCATATGTATCTGATTTAAAAAGTTTAGCTAAGGGCGGTTAGTCGACTTTATGGGAATTAACGGGTGATTGCATAGAGTGATGGATTTGCTCTTCGGCCATCATTACTGCTTCCCGCATTATTTTTTTGTTTGTTTCCCTCATCGGATTATCAATTTGCTTGATGAGGTCATGAAGAGGGGTTCCCTTGATGCTTTCTAAAGATTGTAAACGTTGGTGTTCTTTTTTTTCTTCCTCTGCCCTTTCCAAGTCTTCTTGCAAGGGATTTTTTATGCCGGGAATAGTTGGGAATGTCGGACGCTTTGGAGCTTTAGTGAGCTGTTGTTTTAGTTTTGCTGTTTTATAGCGATAAATTTTTGTTAATGTAGTTAGGGTTATAATTATTATTAAAATTAGAATAATAGTGAGGAATGGGTTTATCCACATTGAAAAAAATCCTAAAAATATGAAGGAAATCGCAATGTATTTTGGTAAGTTTGAAGCTTTTTGAAATGCGACAATGGATGATTTGAGAATATTCCAGAGAACATAACCAAAAAATATTATAACTAAAATAGATATGATATTGAAAAAGAGGGACTGTAGATTATTCATGATAGAGAAAGCTATTTATGATTTTGTTCTTTCTTTTCAGTCGTCAATTTTTCTAACTTTTTTTTCAAGCGTTCTATTTCCTTTTCAAGTTCATGAATTTTGACGGTCTTTTCCATGTGAAGCATGCTGTCGTCCGGGCATTGCTGGGTGTGAGACAGCCAACGCCAGATAGTCAGGTGGCTTTTTTTCAAGAGTTCTTCCGCTTTGAGCACGGCGCGAGTGCGATTTTTCGCGCCGTACTCATTTTTAATCCATTCAATAAATTGTTCCGGTGTCATTCGTTGAACTGTTCTTTAACAAATTGTTCCGTGCGCCAGTTGATGAAAGCCTGCCAGACGCCAAGGCGCGGAGACCAGCGGAAGCCATATGTTTTCAATAAGGTACGGATTTCTTCTTCCGGTTTTCCGGGGAAGTGTATTCTGATTCTATTGTCCTGAGGGCATTTTTCAATGCGAATTCCTGATTTTGTTTCAGTTTCTTCCGGTGCTGTTTCCTGCGCTTTTTTGACTTTGACAAGGCGGCTTTCCAACCTCTTTATTTCTGCAAGATTATTAGAAAGTTGCCAAGAAGGGAAGCCGATTCTGCCGCAGTAGTCCGGCGTAAGCATTTGGGCGGCGTTCTGTTCACTTATTCCCATTTTCAGCAATCCGGCACGCGCCTTTTCCTTGTCGCCTTTCGCCTTGCGAATGATGGCGTTTGCGGCTTTCATTGTTTCCTGCCATTCCCGGTAAGATGCAATTTTGGCTTCCAACCGCTCCACGGCATCCGGATCGCTGGATTTGATAGGGGCTTTCGGGTCTTTATAGTAGCGGCGTTTGATCGATTTTTCCGCACGTTCTACAAAGTCCTGTATTTCTTTAGCTTTAGCATCTGCACAATGGTAACGTTTTTGCATGCGTGCTACCGGGAAGTTAGCAGGGCCGGTAATAACGGAAGAAGCGCAATTAGAATGAGAATGCAAATAGGCAAGAGTACGTGTTTTAAGACCTTCCCGGAAGCGTTCAAGTTCTTCCGGGATGTAGGCTTCATTTTCTCCGGCAAGGTATTTTTCAAGATGTTTGCGGAATTGTTCAATGGTATTTGCGTAATTTTGCCGTTCCATTTCTCCCCGTTTTTCAGGGGAGAAAGAAGTCCAGTAAAAAGCATTCGTTGCAATCGTTTGGGGAATGTCGTCAATATAAGAGTTCATCGTATAAGGCTTTCTTGTTTAATTGTTCGTTGAATTTAGGCGGCGTATTTTTCGTTGTCCGGAATAATAATACTGATGTATTTGTCTGCTTTGCAGAAGCGGAGTTCGTAGCCGTCGAAGCCTTTGAACGAAGATGTCAGGGAAGCCAGTTTTTCCAATAGTTCATTTATTTTTTTCGGAGAACGGAGGGAGGCAATTTTTATAGAGATTTTCCATGCGTTAGCGTCAGGGGTTTCCCCGAACATAATAAATGAAACGCTTTGAGGTGCCACTTTAACACGTTTGTTCCAGCAATTTCTGATATTGACAAGGCCGGAATTAACGGCGGTTGCTGTAATCAAGGTGATGATTTTCTTATTGTCGTTTTCTGTGTTCATGATTTTGTTCTTTCAGTTAATTATTAGTTGTTTGTCATTGGTTCATTGCTCCCTTTGACGAGTTCTTTATAATATCGTTACGACAGTAAAGCAAGAAAAAAGTTTCATGTTTCAGAAAAAAATTGTTTTTTTGAAGGATGTGTGACAAAAGAAGTCTGTTCTGATTAGTTCTTTCAGGACATTCATTGCGAAAGGGCGGTTGCTTCGGCGGCCGCCCTTTTTCCGTTTTCAGATAGTATGACAAAATATTTTCCCTTTTCAGGTTGGCAGGAGTGAAGGCCCCTGAGGGGGCTTTGCGAGCGCCAAGCAGGCACGGAAGCGGGCAAGGCGCGACGATAGTTTTTGCGCGGTTTTCCAATGGATTTCCGCAAGGTTTCTGACGGATTTCTTCATTCTGTGTTTTTGCTGTGTATTGCCGTTGAGATTGTTATGATTTTCGGCATGCTCCGATATCAGGATTTATCCATTTATTCTTTCCAATAAGAGAGCTTTTAGACGTTTGTAACGTGGTTGGCTCATCCCGCGCCAACCGGATTTGATGCTCTCTCTCCTGTTTTTTTTGAATGATTCCAGAGCTGGAACCATTATTTGGGGACTATTTTTTTCTTGCCGTCCTATGCTAAGGAGTTCCGCATGGAAATGTTGTTGCGAGCATTACGCGGTTTTTTCAGGCGTGTTCATTTATCCGCGCTGAATCAGGGTCAATTAACGGTCATGGTTGCTTTGGCTGACCGGGAACAAACATGCATGGAGGTTGCGTTAGAAACGGGTTTTGACCGGGAATATACGAGGCAGGTTCTCCAACGCCTGAGGCATCAGGGTGATGTTGTTTTGAGGCCTTACCGGTCTTCCGGTCATGGTCAGGTGGAATATATTTATACTTTGACAGAAAAAGGGTCTGATACTTTGCAACGGTGTTTCGGAGAGTTTGATGGACTGATGGCTTGCCTTGCCCGGAAGGAGAATGTTGAAGCCTTGAGGAATGCCGGGGGGACGCAAGAAGAAGAGAATACCAAGCCAAAGAAGAGTGAGGCTTTACAAGATTTGATATAAGTTGTTGTAATGTAATTGATTGTTAGGAAATGTTAAGTGAGCGTGACCATATTTTTTGCGAGAAAGTAGCCTCCGGATTGATGGCGTATCAGGCTTATATTGAGTCCGGGTTTTGTTGCACCAGCAATGAATCCGCGCAGGCGGCGGCTTCCCGGAAGATGAAAGAGCCGGGAATCAAGGAAGAAATCAGAAAAATCCGTGAGCGTCTTTGTGATGAAAATTGCCTAACGCTGAAGGAAAAGAGGCTCAAGCTCGCGGAAATTGCGCGAGGAAAAGCGTTGTTTTCCGGTGATGAATCTTTGTTTGAGGTGCCTCCCTCCCATGCAGAGCGGATGAAGGCGATTGATTTGGATAACAAGATGATGGGTGATTATGCTCCGGAAAAGCAGGATGTGAGCATTCAAGGGCTGTTCTTTGAAGATTTGTTTGAATATGGAGAGGGGAGAGAAACAGTATCAGGAAGTTCTGAACTTTTGGAAGAGCAGGTTGAATAACCGGCTTTGGCGGCTGGAACATCTGTATTGGATCAAGAATGTTGACGGCATTGTTATTCCTTTCCGGCCAAATGAAGTACAGCGGAAGTTTCTTGAAAGGCAACATGGCCGCAACGCTATTTTGAAGGCTCGCCAGTTGGGCCTTTCTACGTTGGTAGGCGTGTTGATGGCGGATTTTGTTTTCTGGAATGAGAATAAGACTGCGGCAATTATTGATTGGCGACTGCCGGAGGGTCAGAAAAAACTTCTTGGCGTGCGGTTTCAATGGGAGCATCTGGATTATGAGCCGGAAGGGGCTGAGCGTGAACGGCGCATTATTGCGTGGCTGATGCGTGAGAAGAAGAGGCGTTTGGGAACGGTCAAGAAGGATGGGTCTATTGTGCCGGTGACAGCTACAGCTAATAAGCTGGCGTTCCGGAACGGGTCTGTGATTTACACGGATAATACATTCCGCGGAGGCACAACACAGTTCATGCACGTTTCCGAACTGGCCAAAATGGCCAAGCGGTTCCCGGACAGGGCAAGGGAAGTGGTGAACGGCGGGTTTGAGTCCGTGCCGACTAACGGAACAATCATTGTAGAAAGCACGCACGAAGGCGGCAGGAGCGGCGTGAATTACAATTTGATGAAGACTGCCATGTCAAAACGGGGGAAGCCTCTTCTCCCGGTGGATTGGCGGTTTTTCTTTTTCCCGTGGTACGAAGAAAGCCGTTACCAGCTGGACGTGCCGGAAGGGTATGTATTCAGGGATGAAACCATTGAATATTTCACCCGGATGAAAGAGGTTTATGGCGTGGATGTACCGGAATCCGCGCGGTTGTGGTGGGAATGGAAGAACGGGCAGTCTGATTTCAACATGGGGGAAGAGTACCCTACTGTGCCGGATGAGGCTTTTGACGCGATTGGGGACGATGCTATTTATTGCGCTCAATTCCGGAAGCTGCGCCGCGATAACCGTATTGGGTGCCGGTTTGTGGTGCATTCCTATGCTCCTGTTTATTGCACCTGGGATATTGGCGTTGCTGACCACATGGCAACGGTGTTTTTCCAGAAGGTGGGAGGGGAAACCCGCATTATTGGCGGGATTCAGGCCAAGAAGTCATGCGTGCTGGATATGCTGGCAAGGGTCAGGGATTTTGAGCAGACGCATGGGTTTAAGGTGTTTCGCCATTTGCTTCCCCATGACGGCGGGCATCATTCCACTAATGACCGAAAGACGAATCAACAGACTTTGGAAGAAAACGGATGCCGGGATGTCAGGCTGGTTCCGAAGACGGGAAGCGTCTGGCTATCTATCGGCGAAGTGCGTTCTTTTCTCCCTTCCACGGTCTGGCATGAACGATGCGGCGAAAGGATTGAAGACGGGAGTGAGGAAGGTCTTCCGGGATTGCTGGATTGCATGGAAAATTACCATGTGGATCAGAACGGGAAGATTGATCATGATGATTGTTCCCATTTTGCAGACGCTTTCCGGATGTTTATTGAGGCCGCCTGTCACGGTTTGATTGAGGGGTTTGAAAGTTCCATCGTCGGCATGGAATGCCTGGGAACCGCGTCCTGTTACGATGCCGGCGTTGCGGATATGCCCTGATAAGGGTGGGACATTTTGCGGTGGGTGTATCATCAGCAGGATGCTTTTTGAGGCATTTCTTTTGCATAATGCCGCGTATGGGAAAGATTTTTAGTCCAAAAGCGGCTCCGATTCCTCAGCAGAAAGAGGTGGTCAAGGAACCGGAAATCATTGATACGAGCGAAACGGCGGAAAATACCGTTAAGGCCCGCGCCCGAAAGCGTTATGGATTTGATAAAACTTTCACGGCAAAAGGGAATGGCAGTTCTGTTTTTGGTCAGTCTTCCGGAGCCAGTTACCGGAAGACGCTGGGTTAATCAGTTCAGGGTGTGAGTTATGAACGGGGAAGAAGTCATTTCGCTATATAACAATTTGGAGAGGGAAAAGCAGGATGCGGCAAGCTGGGCCTCAGAATTGAAGAAGTTTGTTTATCCTTTTTCCCCTACCGGGTTGCCCAGCAATTTTTCCTTTCTGGGCGTCGGTTTGAAAAACCTGCATGATTCTACGGCTGTACGGGCCAATCAACGGCTTGCGGCGGCGCATCAGAGTTTTTTGAGCGATCCCGGAAAGCTCTGGTTCAGTTTTGAGCCTTCCGCCGCTCTTGGTTCAGCGGTGCAAAAGAGCGGCCCGGTGAAGAAGTGGCTGAGAGATTGCGCGGAAAGGACGTATCAGGCATTGGCCGAAAGCAATTTTTATACGGTCAACCATCAGGCGTTGCTGGACAGATGCGGGTTTGGCACGGGGAGTTATTACGGCGGCATCAGCAATGAAAACAGGCTGATGTTTGCCTATGTCCCTTTTGATTCTTTCGTTTTCGCGGAGGATGAGCAGGGCATGCCGAATTTGTTGATACGGAAGTTTGAATGGAATGCCGTTCAGGCGGCCCGCTGGCTTGGCGGCGCGGGGAAGCTGAACCAGCCAATGAAGGATGCCTACAGGGATGAAACAGAGCGCATCAAAAAGAAATTTACCATTCTCCATGCCGTAGGAAGAAAGGAAAATTATGATCCATTAACAGAGAAGGAATATTTTTCTTTTTACGTAGAGAAGGGGAACAAGGACATTCTGGAAGAGGGCGGGTTTGACGAATTCCCTTACATGGTTTCCCGTTTTTTGAAATGGGTTGGTCCGTGGGGATTAGCCCCGGCCCGGCTGTGCTGGTCTAATATCCTGTCTTTGCAGTATAGCCGAAGGATTACCCGGACGCTGGGAGAACTGAAGGCTTTTCCCCGTCTTAAGATTTCGAAAGATCTTGTGGGCCGCGTGAGTTTGAGGCCGGGCGGCCAGACTGTCGTCGGTCAAGGGGATGCTGCTTTACCGGCTGAGTGGGGTACGGTGGGCGATTATCGGGAAGTGATGAATGAAATGGAAATGGATCGTCAGGAAGTGCGGTCTGCTTTTTATCTGGATATGCTTGATTTGTTCGGCGCGCAAACAGGCCAAATGACTGCAACGGAGGTGAACGCCCGGCTGGAAGAAAGGCTGTTGGCGTTCAGCCCTACGTTCTGCCAGCACCTGAATGATTTTCGGCCTATGATGCTGAGGATTTTCCGTCTGATGCTGGATGCCCGGCTGTTTGATCCGAATATACCTTCTGAGTTGATGAGGCCTAACGGGAAGGGAGGGCAGGAATTTAATCCCAAGGCTTTGCCTGATGTCGTTTACAATTCCAAGTTCGCCCAACTAATGAAGCAGGTTCAGCTTTCCGGGCTTGTCGGGTCTCAGGATACTATTGCCAATATGGCCAAGTTTGACCCCGGCGTGATTGCCCGGTTTGATTTTGATTTTGCGGCTCAGGAAGTTGTGCGCGGCATGGGCGTGCCGGAAAGTTTTATCAGGAACGATAAGGAAAAGATGGAGGCTTTGCAGGAAATGCAGGAGAGGATGATGATGGCGCAACCTCCTGCCGGAGAGGGATAACAATTAACAGTTTTTGATAATGAATGATCCTTTTGAGTTCGACGAAGAAGAGGAATTAGAAAAGCAGAAGAAGCTGTTGAGTGATGCTTTCGGCAAGCTGGACAGGGCTTCCATGAAGGCTTTGGAAGAGTGGTTCCGTGGGGAATTCGGCATTCATCAGGCGGCTTTCCGCGTTTTTAACGGTGAATGGAATCCGCTGGACGCGATGAGACAAGACGCATTCCGGCTGGTCTGGAACAGTATGGTCGTGAGCTGGAAGAAAGTCCACGAACCGGGCAATACGGAAGAAGTATCATATTTTAACGATTAACAATCAATTTTTTCTATGAGTGAAAAACAAGAAAACAATAATGATGGGGCTGTGACTGTACAGCCGGTTTTGGGAAATGACGGTCATTCCAATGCGCCTTCAACACAGGGAACCGGTGCGCCTTCGCCTTCGACTCCCTCCGGCGGCATTTCCTCCCCTCCGGTTCAGGGAACCGGCGATTTAATGCCTCCTGCCGGTGGCGATGCTTTTCCGGATTTGGCGGATTACGCTACCGGGCTGTTTGAGGGGGTGGAGCCTGAGAGTCTGGATTACAAGCTTTTTGAACGCGCCCGCGTGGCGGCTCATAAGGCGGGGATTCCTCAGGATGCCCTGTCTTCCGTGATGGGTGATGTCCGGACGTTCATCAATGAGACGGAAGCGCAGATTGAACAGGCGCGGATAGATGCCAGTAATGAGCAGTTAAAGCAGTTACAGCAGACTTACGGAAGCAAGTTTCAGTCTGTGATGGAGGCCTGCAATAATACGCTCAGCAATTTAGCCGTAGAGTTCGGAGTAGATGCCAGCGTGTTCAATCTTCCGGAAATCCGGAATAATCCGGAGGTAGTGAAGTTTTTTTACGGCCTTTCCCAACGGATGAAAGAAGCCGGGTTTGCCCATGTAAACCAAATGGCTTCCATTGCTACTGCGGAACAGGAGCTTGAATCCATTTACAATGGCACGCATGAGTTGAGCAAGGCTTATATGGACAGTACGCATCCGGATTGGAAGAGGGCGCAGACGCGCGTGAATGAGCTGACCCGGATGACGATGCAGGGGTAATTTCAGTTAACAGTTAATAGTTTTTATTGGTATGGCGACGGGCGCGACAGGGTTTCAGGGGTTCATGCGCGATCATGCGAAGGAGTTTTCCTTGTTTGGCAATGGCGTGAGTTTGGCCGGTGGGGCCTTGTCCGCCCTGAACCAGTATCAGGCCGGGAAAGCTCAGAAAGCGGCAGGACTGGCAACGGCGGATAATATGCGGCGGGAGGCTCAAGGAGCGTATGATTCCGCGCTGGCGGATGAATATTTGCAAAGGATGAACCAGAATGCTGACGCGAGCACGGCGCGGGCGGCTCAGGCGGCATCCGGTTTCATGTCCACCGGAACCGGCAATATGAATGAATTAACGCTGATGAAGCAGTATGAGCATGGCATTGCTCAGGCGGCTACTCAGCGGGAGAACCAGCGCAGGAGTGCGCTGTATCAGGCTGATTTGGCAGAGTGGCAGGCGAGACAGGCCGCGCGGGCCTCCAAGCGCGGGGCTTTGGGGACGATTTTAGGGGCAGTAGCCGGAACGGCTCTTTCTTTAACCGGTTTCGGCATGGCGGCAGTTCCGGCCATGAAGGCCGGGCAGGTGTTGAGCAGGTAACGACGAATAGTTAATCAGAAGAGAGTTATGAAAGTTGGTCTGATGGGAGATAACGGGTTCCGGGCTGGGCATGTGAATGGGAATGCGGCCGCGGCTCCGGCGCTTGCTACAGCCGAAGTATTTGGACAGGCGGCTAAAATTGGGCGGGCGGTGGATGATTTGGGGCAGGATTTGATGCACAAGGAGAATGTTTTGCGGGATGATGAGAGTTTCCGGATGGGACTCACTAACGCCCGCGGATTGATTGCCTCCGCTGAACAGGATATTGACAATGGAGCGGATTGGGAAGAAACGCTTGCCAAGAAGCGCGAGTTGGTGGATGAACCGGAGTTTATGACTCCGGATGCGGCTGTACGTTACCGCGCCGCCATTGAGGATTTGTTTCAGCGCGGGGGGGAGGCGTTGCAGGATAGACAGCGGAGAGCGAGCGCGAAGAGGGCCAGGGCGGCTTTTTCCGCAGATTGGGCCGCCGCCGTGGAAAGCGGAGATATGGAACGCGTTCAATCCGTGCTGAATTCCGGGGTGGGCGTGTATGTGGACGGCATGAAGGCATCAAGGATGCTGGCTTCCGCAAAGAAACAGATTGGCACGTTAAAGGCGGCCAAGGATTTTGACGAGAATCCCGACCAGTTGGCGGCGGATTTGATTGACGGGAAATATCAGGGCGTTTTGTCCAATACGGCTATTGCCTCTTATGGCCGTTTGTTGCAGGGGCAGTCCGGGGTTCCTACGACTGTCAGCTTGTATGATGTTACCGGCATGCCGCTGGGAGAAGGGGGCCGGAAGCTTTATGACCGTGTTTTGCTGGATGAACCGTTTGAGGATGCTGGAGAGGGCGGGGGAATGGTTGAAAGAGAAGGAGTTCATGAGCAGGCCGGGAGTGTTGCCAATGGTTTTTCCTCTTCCGGCGGAATCAAGAAAAAGAAGCCGGAGTTCCGTAGCGGCGTGGCTGATCCGGTGGTGGATTTAATGAGGATCAGGGCGGCTGAGGGACAGTTGCCGACAACGGAAGAGATTGGAGTAACCAGCATGAATGAGGTGCTGGCGGCGGATGTGAGCGGACTGGTGAAGGATGGCGGCGTGGGGTCTCCGTCGTATATGATGTATCTGGGAGAGTTGAAGCGGAGGTGGAAGGAACATGGAGTAAGTAATGATTTTCAGGAAGCTATGGAATCCACTCTTGAAAATCGCGTGCTGTCCATGCAGGGACAGAAGACGGACAGGATCAGTTTTAATGTGGATGACGTTGTGAGAACGATGGAAGGAACGGGGGAGTTTGTTACTGCAGACGCTCTTAAGAATTTGGAGTGGCATCGTGAGGCATTGAGGGAATTTGAGATTGAGAAGGCGGGTTTTGCCGGAACTGGCGATAAAAAGAGAGAGATGGCACGGCGTGAGAGCGGGTTGGAACTTAATGTGGAGCGTTGGAAGAAGGAAGCGGAGATTCAGAGTAAAAGGAATTCAATGGAGATGCGCAGGTGGGTATTTGAGTGGCAGGCGGCGCATCCGGGCGAGAAAAGTTCTGTGAAGTTTGTGACCGCCATGAAGGAAAAGATGTATCAATTAACAGGAAGACATGCTTCTACGCTGGATTTTCTGCTCCGGCAAAATGGAGAACATGCGGATTCCGTGAAAGATGATGATACGGATTTCGTGCGGCGCAATGAGGCCAGAAAGGGACTGGATGATTTGAGGAAGAAGGCTCTTGCCTTGCCAAAACCGGATGAAAGTCTGAGCGTGAGGACGAAGGCAATGAATATTCCCGTAGCGGATGTGCGGGATGCTCATGTGAAAGAGGTATGGAATGATGAGTGTTTTATTGTCGGAGAAGATCATCTGTCACGCTATCCGCAGTTGAGGGAACAGTATGTGCCGGATGTGAGTTTTGAGCTTGCGGATGGCCGGATTTATCGTCCGCAGAAGGTTGCCGTGGTGCCGGGCCGCGCGTTTGGTTTTTCCCGGAGGGCCGCTATTGCGTTGCGGCTGGTTCCCGGGTGCAGGTTCAAGGCGGCAGTCCGGTTTGATTTTCCGGATGCGGAAAGAGCCGGCAAGGAAGGCCGCAAGAGGCTTTTTGAACATGGTATTCAGGGGATGGAAGAGAAGATTTCCGGATTGCTTGAAAAGGGTAATATTGATTTGACGAATCGTCCGGTTGTGAAGAACAGGGATGGGTCTATTAGCACCGTGCGTTCCATATCTATTGGCATGGATGGAAAGGAATATTTGATTCCTACGGTGTCTGATGACGGTTCCATTCTTTCTGATGATGAGGCTGTAGAGATGTTTAAGAGGACAGGCAGGCATTTAGGCGTGTTCCGGTCCCCACAATCCGCAACGGATTATGCCAAGAAGTTACATGAAGAACAGGCTCGCGCCTATGTGCGTTAATTTGAATTATTTAATAGATTTATGAATATTGCATTGAATGTGAATGGGCAGAAAGAGTTGAACAGAATGAATGTTCCGGATGAATCCGGGCATGTGGATTTGAGACCTCCGATTGTGAACAGGCCGCAGGCGGGGCCGGAAATGCAACTGAACGTTCTGGATGATGAACAGGTCGGGAATGTGGCGGTCGCCGTGGAAGATGAGGGGCGGAGCTGGGAACCGGGGCAGGTCATTACAAATGACAGGCAGTACCGGTCCGTCATGGCGGATTTTAATTTGATGTCCGTGGACAGTCCGGATTATGACAGAGTGAGGCAGTCTTTAGATGAATACTGGGACCGGAGAGGATTGGGGAACGGCCATGTCGCGGAGGCGGCGGATGTCAGGCGAGGACGGGCTTATCAGCTGATGGCGGAGCTGGGAGACGGCTCGGAGTTGGATCAGGAACAGGTGAATGAGGTGGAACGCACGCTAGGGAAGGGTGTGGTGGATTTTTATAAGGGCCTGAGCCAGGAAGAGAAGGATGAGGTGCTTGTGGATGGTTTTGTTCAGTCTTTCGTAGGTGGCGCACCCGCTTTGAGCCGCGTGTATCTTGCTGAACGTCTGGGACTGGACACGGATGAGGCGTCTGTTATGGCGGCGGAGTTGCGCCGTCAGGCCGGAGTTGGCCGCGCCAGAAGGGAACAGGTGAAGAAGGACATGGGGGAAGTATGGGGGGAAATGGTGACGGCAACGGGAAGCGGGAAGGAGTTTTCTTTAGATCCCCATGATCATCAGGGGCGTAGTCCGGAGTTTCTGGCGGGCGCGGCCAGTCTGGCGGATAGCCAACGAATGGCGGCGGCTTTCATTAAGGACATGGTTTACGGTGAAGACGGAAGGAGCCCTCGCGCTCAGGGGATGCAGACGGGGATTGACGGGTTAAGGACGTATGGTTTTTCCAAATATGAGGAAGGCCGCTGGGTTGTGGAACTGGCGAATTTGCACCGTAGAAATGAACAGGCGTATGAATTGGCTGTCAGCGCGATTGCCGGGCTGGTGGATTATCAGAAGGGAAATGAATCTGCTTTTTCCCGGATGCTGAATAATTTTTCCGGAATGGCGGTTGAAGGGCTGGTTCATGGCCCTTCCCGCTGGCTTGAATCCGGAGTGATGGATTTTTTACAGAGTGCCGGGCTGGTTCAGCGCGGGGAAGAGAAGTTTGACGATCCTCTTTGGATTCAGCGGGTGAATAAGGTGGCGCAGGATATTCAACAGGTGAGGATGGGGCAGTATAAAGCACGTTCTTCTCATGGGATGGTGAATTTTCTGGAAGAGGCTTCCGGTGTTTTTGGTGGAGCTGTACCGTTTATTATGACAGGCGGGGTGGGGTCTTTGCTGGAAGCGGAAGATACGGCGGAAACCGGTTATCTGGCTAAGGGTGTGGATGGTTTGACGGCAAGAAACGCGGCTTATGGAGAAGGCATGGGAATGTGGGCGGCCAATATCTGGGGGCTGGGGAAAGGCGGGAAGCTGGTTGGGAAGGCTTATGACAAGCTGATGAATTGGGCCGGGCGGAAAACCGGCATGAAGGGGCTTTTGGGCCGCGCTTTGGAGACAGACCGGTTCTGGGGGCGCGGGCCGCTTTTTGTTGGTCTGGAAGGGGGAGTGTTGCATGCTCAGACAGTTATTGAGCCTTACGCACGTTCCGTGGCTTCCAATATGTTTTCCTGGGGGAATGGGAAGAGCTGGGATGAAGCGGATGCGGAGGCCCGTGAGGCGATGACATGGAGGAATTTTCTGGTGGCCCTTCCCATGTCCCTGTTGCTGGGGTATGGGCGGTATGCCAAGAATAGCCCGTTCCGGGCGGCGGCTATTGCTGATGAACGTATCCGGGGCATTAAGGCTGAGTGCGCAGAGTGCCCGGAGGCGATGAAGGGGTTACATTTTACGGACGAAGAAATTAAAATGATTCTCAATACGGAGAATGACAGGGATAAAATCAGGCTGTTTGATTTGACGCTTCACAGGAAGATTGAGGGGAAGGTAGCAGAAACCGTTGGGGAACCCATAGGGGTGTTGATGACTCCGGATGTTCCGCTGGTGAAGTCCCTGATGGAAGAGAGGATTCTTCCCCGTGCGGAGGTGGTGAACGGGAAACTGCGCGTTTATGATGTGGAAACAACACTAGGAGCCGTGACGTGGGATAAGGATGAGAATTTTGTTCAGGGTTCGGAAGGAAGAGAAGGAGCGGCCAGAAAGAGGGAAAACGGGAAAGAGTTTGTGGAAATGGATTTGGAGACAGGAAACAGGTTCCTAACGGCGAAGGTTCGGGATTGGGCTGTGAATCAGGATTTTACCTTGAGGAATGCGGCGTTGAATGATGCGTCCGTAGATTATTTTGCGGAGAGGTGCGGCGTGGATTTCAAGAAAGAGGGTACTACTATTTCTTACCGGGCCTTGAAAAGGATGGCTGATGATGCCCTGATGCGCATTGCAGAAAGGAGCCGGAAAAAGGAATGGAGCAATGATGACCAAAATGCCCATGAGGAAGATGTTTTACTGGCTGTTTTACCTAATAATTTCCGCGACCGCGTGGAGATTGCCTTGAAACGCGGAGAACTGGCGCGCGGAGAGGGGTTTTCCGGAGAGGTAACGGAAGAAGAAATTGCGGCTGTGGCTGAACGGGAAGGGGTGCATACCCCCGCCTTTAATTATGAGCTGGAAATGGGGAAGAAGGTGATCCGGTATTATGAGGGTGAGGCTACGTTTCTGGATCTGGTGGAGGAAATGGCGGAATTGTATGTGAAAGGGGAAATGAAGGCCGGCAGGGAATTGACGTGGTTTTCCCGGAATCTGCTGGATACTCAGAAGGCTTTCAAGGATCAGGGGGTGAAGAATTGGAAATTGGTGGATGAGAGTTTTTTTGCTGATGGGGCGGATGCCGGAAAGAGGGAGAAGGCCGTGATTGAAGGGATGAGCAAGCTGATGCAGGCGGTGTTTATGGGCGAGTACCGGAAGAAGGCTTTGCCTGCGCCCGTGAAGCGTTTTTTGGAGGTGATGGAGGCTTTGAGCCGGAAGGTCGCAGATATGGTCGGTCTGGCCGGGGCATTCCGGAAGGCGGTGGATTCAGGAACCGTGAAAGGCGATTTTGCGTCTTTCGTGTATGATGCCGTGGGTGCGGATTTCGCTCAGAGCCGAAGCGAGCTGACGAGAAAGAAATTTGAAAATCAGTTGAAAGAATTGAAGGAGAAGCCGGAACGGCTTTTGCAGGATTATGGTTTTCATTTGATGTACGCGGAAAGGTATGGTTTGGAGAATTACCGCCAGCAGGTGATGGATGATTTGCTTGCGAATGATAAGGAACAGCGAGAAAGGGAGTTTGCTCAGGCCGGAGTAGATTTTTTCCAGCTAATGAAGGGGGCAACTTTGGAGGAAGCAAAAACGGTTTTGTCTTTTGTTAAAGAGGGCAGGAGAGAAACCGCTTCTTTTTCCGTAGCGGATAAGCTGGATGAAATGGGGAAGGATGCCGGGAAACGGAAGGTGATGGATTTTGTGGATATGGTGGTTTCCAGCAATGTTTCAAATAAAACAGAATTAGGGGTTGTAGAATACAGGAATGTCACAGCACAGGAGATTGCTGATATTAAAGCAGGTCTGGGGATTGATGTGACGGGTATGGTTCATGAATTTACTGCGGGCGGTATTGTTCATGCACTGAAAAAACATAGTCATGATTCCAGTGCACGGAAAGGTCAGTTAGATTTAACGAAGGAGGATATTAAGTTAGCCCTTGATGTGCTGGATAGTTATGACCGGATGGAATTCAAACCGAAAGGACGGAATCAATCTTCTGTCATTTATGTGAAGCAGTATCCGCATGGAGAGATTCATACGGTGGAACAGGTGATTGAAACAACGGGCAGGCGTTATAGCAAAAAGCCCAGACTGACGTTTAAGACAGCCTGGGTCAAATCGACGTCCTCCGGAACCGGACCCGGAATAGAAGGGGTTTATACTCCCCAACGCCGCAAAAACAGTATGGCAAATGAAGGGGGAAATGTCAATTCTGTCGCGGAAGCACAGGAACAGGGTCTGTTTCGGGACGGCCATTTTGAGGCGGATAACGCTGTCATCACGGAACCGGGGGTGACGTTTTCCATTACTGCCCTGCATGCTTCCCCGCATTCTTTCCGGAAGTTTTCTACGGATTATATGGGGCAGGGAGAAGGAGCGCAGGCGTATGGCTGGGGGTTGTATTTTGCGGAGAGCCCGAAGGTGAACCGGAGGTATATGAACCAGTTCGGAAAGGGATTGCGTCAATTTTGGAAGGTAAACGGAAAGAATGTTCCTGTTAATGAGTTGTGGAAGGTTGTTTCGGGCGTGAGAAAAGGAGATGTGCCTACGTTTTACAAGGGGCTGAATTTTTTGGAGTCAGCACGGAAGGAAGAAAAGACCCTTCTGGATTTTTATAAGTTTAAGAAGAATCTGTATGCTGTCTTGGCGGAGAGGCGTAAGACAGTAGATCAGGAAAAATTTGAACGGGATATTGCCAGATTTACGGAACGGACCCAGAAAAAGAAGCGCAAGGAGAGGGATGATGAGTTGAAGCGTCTTGTTGAGGGTGAGAGAAGAGAGCTTGAGGATATACAAGAGTATGTGCGTAATGCCGGACTGACGCGTGAGTGGGCAGAGGCCGGGAATACGGTGGAGCCATATGCCGCTCTGCCTTCCAATTACCGCGTGGAATTGAATGTGGATGATTCTGTTCTTTTGAATTGGGATAAGCCGTTTTCCGAACAGAGCGAGACGGTGAAGGAGGCGTTGGCCGAGGAGTTGGCGCAACGGATCGGGTGTGCGAAGGAGGTTGCGCTTGAGTCTTTGTTGATGGAGGGCCGCCAGTTTAACGGGGAGCAGATTTATGTTGGTCTCTGCGAAGGTTTTTCGAGGGATTGGAAGAAGGGTATGAAGAAGGCTTCTCTTGCCCTGCGGAAGTTTGGCGTTAAGGGCATCAGGTACGCAGACGGTTTTTCCCGCAGGAAGGCGGAGGAAGAGCAGACGTATAATTACGTGATTTTTGACGGCAACGATATTAAGATTACAGCGTTTGCGGATGAGAGCACCGGGGGAGAGTGGGCGGATTATGTGGATGGGTCGGCAACGTTTTCCGTGAGGGAAGATCTTCTTGGAGATATGAAACGCCAAATGGAGAAGACCCGGAGTGATGCCGTGCGTGAGTATTGGAGACATGTTACAGAGCGGGTAGAAAAAGAAGGCCGTGCGCTGGACGCTTTGTTCAGGGGCCGCGAAGCTGGTACGAATGATGTCCGGGTGAAAATTGCGGAGGCGCGGAGTATTATGAAGGTTGCTGTCTCCACACTACCGGAGAAGGTACGCGGTAAACTTGCGGGGCAGGAAAAGTTGCTGGATTATTTGATGTCCGCATTGGAGACAGGGCGTTTTTCTGCTACGGATGCCCTGACGGAAAAACAGCTTGCGGCGGCTAACCGGAAGATGGAACTGCATCCGGAGTTTTTTGATGATTTGGTAGGTAAGACCGTGGAAAGCCTGTTGCCGAAGGTGTACCAGCGGTGCGGGGAGGTTATTGATTTGTATGTGCGCGATGAGTTGTTTCGGGAAGTGAGAAGTATGATTTCCGAACATGAAGCGGTGATTGACGAGAAGACGCGGAAATTCAAGGTAAGCCGTCTGGGGGCCTCTCCTACGGAATTTTTACGGCGGGTAATTAAACCTGCGGTATATTCAACGGGGAGAGATGTTCAGGAGAGGGTGAATGAGCTGAGCGGCAGGATTGCGGCGATTGAAGAGAAATTGAGGACGGATAAGTTCTGGAATGGAGAATTGGGTACCGGCGGCTTAGAAGCGGAAGGCGGCCTGTTGATGGAAAAGCAGAGACTTTGCGGGGAATTGAATTGGTGGATTAAATATTCTGCCGCAGGTTCAGCGGATGTGAATAGAATGTTGGATATTCATGAGGCGGTGGGTTCATTTATCAGCCGTAGCGCGGAGGTTTGGCAGGTGCATTTACAAGAGAAGGTGGACGGCTGGAAGAATGATGGGGCCGCCCTGATGGAAGAACTGCCGAAGGCTGTGAATCAGAAGAGCCTTCATCAGGCCCAAATGGAAGTGAGTGATTTGGGGGTGGATAGTGAGACCGGACGAGCGAAGCGCGGGGTGATGGTGGGATGGCTGGATAATCCGGTCAGGTTTTTGCAACGGCTCTGCGATGGACCGGGAAAACAGTTCTTTTCCCGCTTCAAGAAGGAATTTATTGGGGCGACTGACCGGGCGCAATCTATTCGCGCAGAGGAAGTGGATAAGATGAACGGTGTGTTGAAACGCCTGCTGAATACGAAGTCTGACAGAAAGGTGAACGAGTTTTTGAGTATGTGGAGCACTCCGGAAGATTTGGGGCTGTCTCTGTCAGAAAGGGGAGTAAAGAAGACGAAACTGACGATTGACCAGACAGCAAAGCTTTTGGAAAGGCGAGAAAAGAATCCTTGGTGGGGTGTGGATATGTATTCCCAGAAGGCGATTGATTTGCTGAGGGAAGAGTATGAAGCATGGGGACGCGGCGAGAATCGGGCGCGGAAATGGTTTGAAGTGGAGGAATGGTATGATATGGCACCTCAGCCCATGCCGAAGCTGAGCCGGGATCAGGCCCTTTTTGTGCTGATGTGCATGGATCAACCGAACGTGTTTTATTCCAAGATGGATGATTTTGTCCCTCCGTTGCGGAGACGTGGATGGACGGATGAACATAAGGCTAAGCTTGAAGAGTTTATAGGCCCGGTAGGGATGGCCTTGAAGAGTGTCCTTTTTGAAGAGTACGCCCTTGTGGGCGATAAAATCAGGCCGCTTTACGAAGACCGCTACGGGGTGCCTTTCAGTAAACGCCGGAATTATTCTCCGCTCCGCTGGATGGTTGCGGAGACGCAGGAAGATAGTGAACTGGCTTCCATTCTTGGGGATGACGGCACAATAGCCGTAGGCAGGTCTGACGGTTTTCTTTCCACCCGTATTTTTGATCATAAGAGGTATCTGGATACTACTCAGGGTGCGCTTGCTTTGTTCTGGAAGCATCATGCGAATGCTATTAATTGGGTCTGTACTCAGGAGATTGTGGAGAGGTATCAAGGGATTTTGAGTGATTCCAAGGTTGCCCAAAAGCTGATGACCAATATCGGGGGGCTGGATTACCGCGGTTTTCAGGCATTGATTAACCGGCTGGAACACGGCGGCAGGGATGCCGTAGCCGAATTGGATGCGGCTGAGAGGATGAAGAACGAGATCATGAATGCCCGCGCTCTTTCCGTGATTCTTGGGCAGGTGACGAGTTATCTTAAACAGACGACGGCGGTATTTAATGCTTTGCATGGATGCGATTTGAGTATTTCAGATTGGGTTCATGGTCTGGCCCGTGTGGTAAGCGGGAAGTCTGTTCTGAGCGTTCAGGAGTTGTTTTCTTCCGATTTGTTTCAGGCACGGAAGGATGGGTTTATGTATTCAGTCCTTTTGGGGTACAAGAAACAACTTGGGGGACGTGTCGGTTTGCTGGATGAGGTTACAAACCAGTCCGGGAAGATTTTTGGTTTGTTGGATTCCGGAAGCAATGCGGTAAGTTTTGCCGCGGCTTTTGACCATTATTTCAGGCAGGGCGTAGAGCAGGGCATGACGAAGCCGGAAGCGATGGAGTATGCACGGGATGTTATTGAGGAAGGGTTATCTACGGCTCAGCCTATTAACTGGATTCAAATGCCGAAGATGCTCGAAAAGACGAAGGGGATTTTTTCTGCGGAATGGTTTTTGATGTCGGAAACTCTTCAACGGAGTGCTACGGTGATTCATTATTTAACACGCGGGAATATGAGGCTGGCGGTGCGTAGCTGGCTTATTCAGGGGGTTGCTATGCAGGCTCTTGGGTATTTGATTAATAATGTCATGAGACCGGGGGGCGATGATGATGAGAAGAAGAATCCTTTGAATTATCTGCCGGGAATTGTGCTGGGGCCGCTGAATGGGGTACCTTTATTGGGGAATTTGACGGATTCCGCCGTTGATACGGTATGCGGCTGGTTGGGATTGAAGATGCAGAACCAGACGGCAGTAATGGGGTCTCAGGTAGATTTAACTGTTAAGGATTTGATGCGCCTAATTCATATTTTTGAGGCTGATAGCTGGCGTGATGTGAGACAGCAGAGCCGGAGTGTGGCAACGCTGGGGAGTTTGGCCGCCATGTTCGGGGCATGGCGGAATCCGCGTGGCGGGGCTATTACTTCCGTCAGTCTGGGCATGGCAGTTATGGCTAATTATTTCAAACATCTTGCCGGGATGGCGGAGAAGTGGTTTGGCGAGTAAAAATCAGTAATGGATAGGTTGGGACATTTTGCGGTAGGTGTATCATTAGCAGGATAGTTTTTTATTTTGCCTTCCGTCATGTTTCAGGCATGGCAAATGAATTGACATCAGAAGACATAAAGACGATTCAGTACAGCCGTAGGCTGCGGGCAGACCTGCAACAGACGGCATCGAAACTGAGAGGATTGGTGACTGTGCATACAGGCATCAGGGACAAGATGTTTGAGATACCAAGAATAGGTAAACGGGCTTTGTCCAAATCCACCGGAGGGAAAGCGGATACGCCGGATAATGATAATACGTTTTCCAAACGGTATATGGTTCCAGAGTGGTGGGAGGACGGTTATATACATGATCGTCAGCTGGATTTGCAAACCCAGTATGGGGATCAGATTATTACACAAACTCAGGAGGCTCAGTTAGCCGCTTGTGAACGCACGATTGATGCACGTATTGTTGATGCGTGCCTGTCGGATGCTTTACAAGCGGGAGAGTCCGGGCCGGTAAAGGTGGCTTTACCTGCTTCTCAGCGGATTGCCATGAATGCCGTTTATGGGAAGGCTCCGGCAGAACCGGTAGATACCGGTTTGACGTTTGACAAGATCCGTTTGGCCCGCGCAAAACTGGTTAAAGGAGAAGCATTGAAACGCGGAGATAAGGCTATTTTTCTTGTTTCTGTCAATCAGTTGATGGAATTGCTTGGCGACGAGAAAGCAACAAATGCTCAGTATGTTGCTGTGAAGTCCCTGATAGAGGGTGATTTGAAAACTCCTTTCATGGGGTTTGAATGGGTACAGACAGAACAGTTGCCTTACGATGAGGCAACGAAAAAACGTACTTGTGTGGCGTATGTGAGGGAAGCCATTGATTTCGGGTTCTGGGAAGATTCCCGAACAGAGATTTCCAAACGTTCGGATAAGAAGAATTGTACGCAGATTTTTACCACTATCGGTTTGGGCGGCGTGCGATTTGAAGATAAGGGGGTAGTAGCTGTGGAATGCTACGAAGAGCCGGATGAAGCGTAATGAAACCGTCCTGAGGATTTTTTCCCTCAGGACGGGTAATATAAATGGTTAATAGTGAATAAGAGAATCAGAAAAAAGAAGTTGAAAATCATGAAAAAGTTTACTGATGAAGAGAAGAAAGCGGCTATTGAGGCCGGAAAGCAGGGCGTGAAAGATGCCTATCAGAAGACGGAAGGCAAAGGATTGAAATGGTGGGAACGGCTGTTGTGGCTGGTTCTTGCCTGTCTGGTTTATGCGGCATCTGCGCTGTTGGGCGGTTGCTCTACTTCTGCCGGTATGAGCCTGTCTTCCGAACAGGGGATGCTGGTGGTGTCCCGTGACGGGAAGACGGGGGCTGTGGTGGTGTCCGTAGTGAAGTCTCAGGATGAAATAGCTCCTGTTGTTCAATCGCTAAAGAAGTAAAAGGTTATGTGTAAACTTTCCGAAGTGCCGGCACGTTTTTTGGAAATCGCTAAGGCGTCTCCGGTGATTGCCTGTGTCATGATGTCTTTGGCTATTTGCGGCGGGGCGTGCTGGTACATCGGGGAGGTGGTCAGCCACCACAATGACCGGCTTTGTGATTTAATGACCATGCAGACGCAGGCTCAGGTAGAAACGGCTAAAGCCATTCAGTTGTTGGCTTTAAGGGTAGAAGATATCGAGAGGAAGTTTGAGAAATAAATAATGTCTTAAAGAGAGATAGTTATGGCAAAAAATAAGAAAAATAAAGGGAAAGGATGCGGGAAATGAAGGTTGTTGCTTTGAGCATCGGGCATAGCCCGCAGGATGGCGGGTCTGTAATGACTTCTCGGAAGCATTCAGAGTTTTCTTTCTGGACGGCGCATATTGGCAAGGTGAAGGATGAGTTGGAGCGGCTGGGTTATGAGGCTGTGGTGTGTAACCGGTCTGAGGCTGGGGGAACGACACCGATTTACGCGGCCCGGAGGTGTAATGCCGTTGGCGCGGATTTGGCCGTGGAGTTTCATTTTAACGGCGCAGATACGGGAATTGGTGGGACTGAAACGTTGTATTGGTACGCCTCCAAGAACGGGAAGAAAGCGGCTGAACTGATACAGGCGGCGATGTGTGATGTGCTGAGGCTCCCTGATCGCGGTTTGAAGCCGGTTAAGTGTAAGAGTGACAGGGGGTATTATTATTTTAAGGACACTCGGATGCCGGCGTTGATGCTGGAACCTGCGTTTGCGTCCTCACACGTGACGGATTGCGACAGATTAGAAGAGCGGATTGACGCGCTTTGCGTAGCGATTGCCCGCGCCATAGATGGGTATTTCCAACAAGTGTAAGATATGGTTGAGCTGAATACGTGGGCTGGGCTGGAACCCGCCGTGATGGATATTAAGACGGTGAGCGGTCTGGCTCAGGTGTTTGAGCTGACGCTTACAGATTCTGCGGGGAGTGTGGTAGATTTGGAAGGCGTGACTTTCAGGGGGGCCGTGAATACGGCTCCCCTGCGGGAATTGATGTGTTCTGTAGAAGGTGGGAAGGTATTGTTTGGATGGTCTGGCCTTCCAGCCGGGCGGCATAGTTTCGATTTGTTCTTAGTGACGGGTCAGGTGGAAAAAGCGTTGGTTCGGGGGGCTTTTGTGGTTTCCGGACGTGTAATACCGCCGTTGGATCAAGAAAGCTATTCTGTTAATCATGCGGCTACGTTGGTTTTGCCAGATACTACGGATGGCATTATTCTTGTTGATTTGTCAGAAGTTGGGCTAGTAGATTTATTAAGCCGAAAAGCCGGGGCGTTTGCCGAAGAGGCAAGAGACCATGTTTCTTCTGTTCGGGAACTGAAAGAATTTATTGTACAGAAAGTAGATGGTTTTGGGTATGTTGTAGATACAGCTACCACGGCTATTACGGAAGCTGGAAAGTCCGCTGTGGCAT
>ULRI01005884.1_pt1 | contig 47643 bp, 44 predicted proteins | sample 1955291 | NCBI WGS metagenome assembly ULRI01 (sample SAMEA4835678, study PRJEB28245) | human gut metagenome | biome: gut microbiome; material: fecal sample | place: Denmark | collected 2008
GGCAGCCGCTGCTCCGCTGTTCGAACTCCTACCAGTGTTTCCAGAATTGCTCTTACTGGAGGTCTTAGTGCTCGTGGAAGTGACTACCTTTTTAGCCTGCACAGTTACTGCATACGCAGCACTTGCATCAGGGTTGCTATCACTTGTTGCAGTGATTGTTGCAGTGCCAGGAGCAACGGCCGTAATCTTACCTTCAGAGTCAACAGTTGCAATTGCCTCATCGCTGGAGGACCAAGTCACAGAGGCATTGGTTGCCGTATCGGGAGTGACAGTTGCGGTAACAGTCACAGCATTACCTACCGTGAGCACGCCCTCTGTCTTATCGAGAGTAACACTCTCCACGTTCGTGGTAACTGTAACTTTGGTCTCGGCTTTCAGGTCCTCAGGAACAACGCCGAACGCAGAATCCATTGCTGCCAGGTCTTCAGGCATCGTGGCCACGCTGTCGTCAGTTTCTTCAGAATCTGCTGCTTCAACTGCAACAGCACTCAGCTCAGAGGCTTCAGCGTCTTCGGTTTTCGCAGTGACATAGGTTGTGATGGTGCATTCGCCGTTGGCCACCGCAGTCACCTTACCGGTTTCATCAACGGTAGCAACAGATTCGTCACTGGACTCATATGCGAGCTTGACATCAGTTGCGTCTGCGGGAACCAGCTTAGCGTCCAAGTCCTTGGTGTTCTCGCTATTGGTGACGAGGTCAATAGACTCAGGTGCCACGACACCGGTGGGAGTGACGACAACTTTGATGTGAGTGCTCGCGGCGATGTCGGCGTCCTTTACGGAAGCCGTAACGTTCGCCTCACCGGCCGCCACTGCAGTAACAGTACCGGTCTCATCAACCGTTGCAACACTCTCATCGGAGGAGGTCCACTCAATGGTGAGCTTTTCGGCAGCCTTGGTCACCTTTTCGTCGGTTTCGGCGCTTTCACCAGTTGCCGCAGTCTCGGGGGTCACGGCCGGAGCATCGTCGGTGCCGAAATTTACAGGAAGCGTGATAGTCTCCCCTTTTTCAACGACGGCGGTCTCAGGAATAGCGATGTTAGTTACTTTAACGCCACATCCTGCCAAGCCGAGCATCATGATAGCAGCAACTGCGGCTGCCAACACAAACTTCTTTTTCATGTCTTACACTCCATAAAAAGGCGGTGAGTTTACCCCACCGCCTTTTACTCTATACACTATTTATGCTTGCAATTAGTCGAAATGACAGCAACGAAGAGTTAGCATACCCCTCCAGCTTGCTGCTCAGGAGTACAGCCATTATCAGTCGGAGAAGAAATAACAGGTCCGCCCCATTCCCATCCGTGACTCGGGTCCCAATTAGAACTATCAATGCCCCCCCCGCTGGGTTGTTCGGGCTGAGGGTCCGGTGCAGGCTGAGCGGGTTCCTCGTAAGTCGGTTGGCTCGGCTGTTCGGCCGGAGCAGCAGGCTGAGCCGGTGCAGGGTTACTTGCAGGAGCAGAGCTACCTGTACCGGAGGAAGTATTACCCTTGTTGGAACTCTTGTTGGAGGTAGTGTTCTGCACAACTTTCTTGGCCTGGACGGTCAGTTTGTAGGTTGTGCTCTTTTCACCAGCGTTAGCGGTGATGGTTGCCTCACCTGCTGCAATTGCCGTGACTTTACCATTCTCATCGACGGTAGCAACTTTCTCATCAGAAGAAGTCCAGGTAACGATAGTTTCATCTGCAATCTCTTCGGGAAGCACGGTCGCATTCAAGGTAACAGTGTTACCAGCGGTAAAGATGCCTTCGGTCTTGTCCAGTGTGATACCTTCAACTTCGTAGAAAGCCTTGATGTGAGTCTTCTTTTCAACAACCTTCTTGCCTTCCTGAGTGAGGGTTGTCACGATGTCGCATTCACCAGGCTGCAGAATCTGAACCTTGCCATCCTTATCGACGGTGGCCACCGCCTCATCAGTAGAAGCATAACTCACCTTCACATCGGTGGCATCAGCCGGGCTTACAGTTGCCTCGACAGTGGTTTCGTTTCCATCGTTGAGCTTGACATCAAGGTTATCGGGAACGGTGATGTCTTTCGCGGCCACTTTAACCGTAACCTTGCAGACAGCACTCATCTCAGAATCCGTGACGCTTGCAGTGATGTCAGCTTCACCTGCAGAAACAGCAACCACCATGCCAGTAGCATCGACCGTCGCAACGCTCTCATCGGAGGAGGTCCACTCAATGGTGAGCTTCTCGGCAGCCTTGGCTACCTTCTCATCCGTTGCAGCACTTTCACCGGTTGCAGCAGTCTCAGGAGTTACGGCCGGAGCATCGTCGGTGCCGAAAGCGACCGGCAAAACCACCGCCTCGCCTTTCTCGACAGTAATTGCGTCAGGAACCGCGATGTTCGTGATTTTCACGCCGCACCCTACCAGGCTGAGCGCCATCGCAGCGGCTGCTACCACTGCTAAAATGATAGTCTTACGTTTCATATTCATTTCTCCTTTACATCCCGGCGTCTAGTGCCGGGGCCACAGTCAACTAATAGGTTCGACGTCAGCCCTACGCAGCTTTGGCGATGCTGTGGACTCTTTTGCCGCCTATCCTTCTGTACAATTGCATAATACCATCTATGTGGTAATCACACAATACGAACCCCGAAAAGTTCACAGATTGTTAATGCGGTCTATCGAATACCTTTATTTTACCGACAGTGTTTTGAATTGTCAATTTCATGATTAACAAAAAGCAACAAATACTTTTATTGATTATGACGAAATAAAACAACGTCCGATATAATACCAAATAAATCCATAGAGGTTCATAGAGGGACGGTTCTTCATGCAAAAAAGAAAGCGTACAGACCGGTATAGCCTATACGCTATTGCGATATTTGAGATATAGCTTTCTTGGATTGCTTTACACGTTCTGAGCTTACGAGGCGTGAACATCAGTCAAAGCCCGTTTTACTCACTCTCATCCTTTTGGATAGTATCATAGCCCGGGATTGGAAACGGAGAAATCCCGGCACTTTTGGACAATTCTTCAACAAATCGCTGCATATCTTCATATGCCAATGGGATAGCAGTGTTTTTGACATCTTGCATAGCATCTTCGCGATTTTTCCATTTTTCGCCAGACTCATTTTGGAATGTGCTTTCTCTGCACACTTCAAAAGCAACATTCCCAGAGTCTGTAGAGACAGAAATTTTAATTCTAACTTTTACGGTTGACGGTTCCACAACACAACGCAGTTTGAGCTTTGTAAACAGCTTGAAGGCTATCCGCATATTTTTCGAGTCGATTTGGATGAGACGTTAAATATATATCGTCTGGCAATCTGTCATATTTCGTCAACTCAGATACTGTCTTTTTTTCGAACTTTTCACTCTCGTTTTCCCAATCAATGGTAAAGACATATACAGTTGCAGACGAATCAAAAGCATTGCCCAAAGTGACTTCATTTTTTACCATCTTCAAAAGTTGAAGAGTATTTACTGGATATATAGCCCATTTCTCATATGTGCGAAATTCGGTACAATTACAAAAGTAGCGGTTTCCCTCTTCATCTAGGCACGCACACAGCAGCGGAATCTCGTCATATTCCAGGAAAGTACGTTCAATTGTCAAGTCTTGCTTAAAATAAGACTTAAAATTCGTCCCCTCGAACAGCAGCTCTCCTTTGTAACTCATTCTTTCTCGCCTTCTTTCTCAAAAGAAATGATAGAAAAATTAGTGAGAACCTCGGCGTTAACATCAATGTCAGAATAAATCCACCAATCAACATGTGAGCTATCTATTTCTGGCTCTCTATTCAGCTGGATTAACATTTGATTTTCGCGCGTCCGTATGGTAAAATAACACTGAAAATAAATTCAGTGAAATTTGCTTCAGTGTTATTGGAGGTGTGCTATGTTTATTGGCCGCGAGAAAGAGCTGGCTCTTTTGCAGGAAGATTATATCGGAAAGGCCATTATGGTTTACGGCAAGCGCCGCGTTGGAAAGACTACTCTCATTCGAAAAGCACTTGAGAGCTGCCAGTATCAGAAGGTGTACTTTGAGTGCTTGAAAAGCATAATGCAGGACAATATCAATGGCTTTGTGCAGGAGCTTGTCCGTGCCAAGGTTCTGCCTGTGCCTCTGAGCTTTAGCACGCTGCAGGATGTATTCACTTATCTCAATGCGCTGCCCCAAAAGATTGTTGTCGTCATCGATGAGTACCCCTATCTCAAATCCATGACGGACTCCGCTGCGGTTGATTCCATCTTCCAGAGCATTATCGACAACCGACTCTCTAACATCGAACTTATCCTTTCTGGTTCTCACATCGGTATTATGAAGGATGCGTTGCAAGAGAAGAACGCTCTATATGGTCGGTTTGCTGTCACAATCAAGTTAAATGAGTTGAGTTATCTGGATGCTGCCAAGTTCTATCCTGACAAAACACCCTACGACAAAGTTGGCCATTATGCCGTTTTTGGCGGTTCCCCATTTGTTAATCAAGCACTAAACCCTGAAGCCACTCTCCGAGAAAATATTATCAACACCGTTCTCAATCCTACGAGCGCAGTGTATCTGTATGCCAGCCAGCTGCTGCTTTCGGACTACTCGGTAAGCATCAATGCAGAACGTATCTTTTCTGTCATTGGAAATGGGAAGAAGCGCTATACCGAAATCGAAGATAAACTGGATGCGAGGAAGACCGGCAACCTCGCAAAGCAAATCAAGCCCCTGCTTGACTTAGAGATTCTTTCCCGAAATAATCCCATTAACAGGCTGAACGACAATAAAAAGTCTGCTTTTGAAATCAACGACAATCTTCTGAGATTCTACTTCACCTTTGTATATAAGAACAGTAGCGCACTCCAAGTGCTAGGAGCCAAGGCATTCTATGACGAGTACATCAGTCCCGTTCTGACAGACTTTATCTCCCGACGTTTTGAAGGCATCTGCCGTGACTATTTCAGCTTGCAGGTCCGTTCTGGAAAGTTGAAAGGTGTACGCAACATTGGCAGCTACTATTACGATGACCCAGTCCACCGCACGAACGGTGAATTCGATGTTGCTTTAGAGTTTGCTGATGGCTATGAGATTTTCGAAGCAAAGTACTATGCCCAGCCCATGACTCTGGATGAGATTCATCACGAGGCCCAGCAAGTAGAGGCTATCAAAGAACTCAAAGTTAAGCAACTCGGTTTCGTTGCCATCAACGGATTCAACGAGCATGAAAAGCCTTTCATTTATCTCGATGGGAACGACATTTTCGGAGCCCGGGAAAGCCATGAGAAGTAATCTGACATTTTTAGGCTTTCTTCGTCAGTATGTGAAAGAGCTTTCGGGAGAAAGCACCCATATCCTGCAAAAAAAGCTGTCTATTTGTGGGCTCTCTCTGAAGAAAATGCAGAAAAGCCCATTCCAAAACCTTTTTAGGCAAACGGAATCGTCGCAAAGCCCGGACGAATCGTCACACTCATTAGACTGACCTTGGATTTCTTCAGCTTGCGAGCCATTATTCAACCTCCTCAATTTCGACATTGGGAGCCGCGCCATATTTTCCGAGGAGATAGCCCTTGCGAACATTTTCGGTCGTGCGAGTGGAAAAATCGCTGATGCTGTAGAGTTCTGAAGCACCATCTTCTTTATCCTTGTCCACAAAATACAACTGGTCCTTACGAAGTAATTCCATGCTCAACAGGTCAGTGTTGTGTGTCGTAAAGACAATTTGTGCTCCATTCGGGTTTGTCTTTTTGCTCTGGAATTTGGCAACTATAAGCTCAACCAAAGCAGGATGCAGTTCTTTTTCGATTTCATCTACCAGCAAAAGGCCACCCTTTAACAATACAGACTCAATCGCGGGAGCAATAGCCATCAGCTTCCTTGTGCCATCAGACTCATCTGCCAGTTCCATCGAAAACATATGGCTTGTTCCGTCCTTGTTTTGGCCTTGATGCATGGATGTTGCGTTAACCTGCCCCATCTTGAGGTGTGTTTCCGAATTATTAGAGGTTTCCGAAAGCACATGCATGAACTGTACAAGTGCAGCTTTAACCTCTTCGGGAATGTTTGCAGGCAAATCAGCTTCTTCGTTAATTTCTTTACTATTGATTTCGAATTTCATATCTTCGATACCAACATCTGCAGCCTTCGCATAATCGGAAATCGCTTTCAGCATATTAGAGTCGTTCGAGTATTCGAGCAACTGCCGGGGAATATCCGAATAGTCTCTTGAAAAATAGATTTTCTCCCGGAACCAAGTCATAGCTTTGGAGCAGGCAACGTCGTTCATGGTACATGCTACAGAAAAGAACAGTTGATTTTCGGCAACAACCTGACTAATCAGATTTCTACGAGCCTTCTCTTCGGAAAAGGTGAATTCCTGTCCTTCTCTAGCAAAAACCAGTGCCTTCTGCCCTTTCGGTGCATGATACAACGACTCAGCATATACCTTTTCTTTTGTGGCAGAAAAGGCATACCAATACTTGATTCCATCCAAGGTATATACAAACGAAAACGCTGTCGGCTCAGATGCCGAGTAGTCATTCAATGCAAACGGAACAACGGGGATAGCTGCTTTCTCATGCTGTGTCTTTTGTGCGTTTCTGATGAATTGAACCGCAAGCCAAAAAGCTCGGATAACATTGCTCTTACCGCCACCGTTCTTTCCGTATATGGCAGCACCCGGCAGAATTCGCATCCCGCCATATGGGATAAGCACACTTTTCAACGTACTTGCTCCCGTAGCTTCCATCGAAAGAGTCGCTTCGTCTCGAAAAGACCGATAATTTTTCACAGTAAACTCAATCAGCACAATACCACTCCCTTCCTTCTAATAGTATACCCTGCAAATTAAAGAAATTCAATCGAATTTATCAAAATTCATGATTTTTTGTTACTAATTTAGTGTAAACAAATCGATACAGAAAATCACATTAAATTTTATCAAGCAAAAAGATGCCCCACCAGGCAACTGGCAGGGCAGTGAGAACGCAATCAGCCAATATTTAGGTTTGCTTTAAGTGCTTCTTGCAACACCCCGGAGAAGTTGATGTCTGCTCGCTCAGCCATATCATTCAGGCAGCTTGGAATCGACAGAGTTTTCTTGACGGCCTTGTTGTGAATCCTCCCACGACTAAAGTCACGAGAATGCGGCGGCCAAATTATTCAACATTTTCACTATTTTCCTCTTCCGATACAGCTTCTTCGCTACTGTCTGTACTTCCCTCTGTGGTTTTTTCTGTTTCACTCTTCTTACTTAACCGTCTACCCACCAGAACAAGGCGGCCGTTGTTGATGCTGTAATCACAAGTCACCAAGAAGAGGTACTTGTCCTTTTCGAGGTTAAAGGATTCCCCTCTAAAGATAGACGCACGGTCTGCAATCGTGTTGAGCATGTCGGCGGTTTGTTCTTCATCCAGAACGTTGTTCCAGGCTTGAAGGTCGATAAAATCAGGGGCTGTACTGTATCCGGGTAAAACCAAGAGCGCAAAAATCTGATAGTACTCTTTACCCTTCTCACTTTCCCAGCAAACTGTTCCATTATTATCAAAGAACTCTTCATCCTCAAACTTATCAAGAGTTCCGAACATGGTTCCGTCGTTCATTTTATGGCCGTAAATGATAAGGTTGCCATCCTGCGACAGGTCAGTAGTTTCATCGAGGAATAGGGTTCCTGCCTCGGCATGTTCGCCATGGATGTTGGTGCGTAGATAGGTTTCGTTTGTTTCACCCTGCACGACAGGTTCGGAGATTTGGGTCCCGTAAATTGTAAGCCAGCCTTTATAGTCGGAATTGATATCCAGCATTCCCTTGGACCAATCCGTGTTATCTTCTTCGGTTTCTGCTTCCTGGCGCATCTCAACCAGCTGAACATTGAGGTTCTGCGTTTCTTTTGTTTGCTTTGCATTTTGAAACAACAGATAGCTGATTCCAAGCACAGCTAGAAGTGCAACGATGCTGATAAGCCGGAAGATACCCCCAACAACCAGTCGGAGAACCCCGACCCAAGTCAGTTTTGTTTTGTTATCTGTATGCATTTGTACACCCCACAACGGCGCAAATTACGATATTGTCTATTTTTATTGTATGAGAATCGCACAATCCGGCAACTAACCACTGACCATCATACCAATTCTAAATTACAATATATTTTCTAAATTCCTAATATTTCTTACATTCGTTGTACCTATCGCGAATATGTTGACCTCAAATATGTGTCATGATATAATGAAAACAACACAACGCCAACAGAAGTCCAACAAAAAGGAGTGTTTGAGATGAAAGGGTTAAGGCGTTTACTTTTGGTTGCAGCAGCAACCGCAGGACTTGTACTGTCACTCACCGGCTGTTCTAAGACTGTTGATTTCCTGCAATATGCGGATGTCACGTTCGACGGGATAAATGGTCAGGCAACTGCGACAGTCAATGTGGATTACAGCAAAATTGGAACAGACGTTTTCGACAAAGGCAAAAGTCAGACAGACATGGACGAAGCCCGTACGGAAGCAGCTATGATGGGCGAAGTGAACTATGAGGTCACGCCGTCCGAGAACCTGTCAAATGGCGATACCGTCACTTTGAGTATTGAGATTTCCGATTACTTCCAGAAAGAATACAAAGTCACCGCCAAGGCTGCAAGCAAAGAAATCACCGTATCTGGTTTGCAGGAACCCGAGATGGTTGACCCGTTCGATGATTCGATATTCACAACAATTTTCAGCGAACATGCCGAAGAGGGCAAAGTTTCGTTCGAAATCATCGGAACAATTCCCGAGCTAAGACTCAACCTCATAAATGATGCTCCCAAAGACAGCCCACTCAAAAAGCTGCAATATTATGTGGATGATTTCGGAAAATACGTAGAGTATCATGAAGACGATACTATTGCCTTACATGTCAAACCATCCGCTCCACAAGATTTTGCCAAAAAATATGCACTTACCCGCGACACGATTGAGATTCCCGTCAAGGGAGCGCCCAAATACATCCGTTCTGTGGATGAAGTAACCCAGGACGTTCTGGATGCCATCAAGCCCATTGCCGCTGCCAGATTGGAAGACAGCGCCGGGTCTGACTATAACGTCCACAAAGAATCGGTGTTTGATGCTGACCACAATGAAATTGGTTTTTCGAGAGAAAACGTCGGTGAGCCGCGTTGGGCAGATGTCGGATACATGATTTCCTGGAGAGGCGGAGACGGTGAACGCAACTTCTCTAGCGAATACAACGACTTGTTCATCCCCTACGAAGTCGAATACATCGATGACAAAACCGAAGAAACCGGAACAGCAGTTCTCGGCTTCTGGATTAAGAATGTTATCATCGATGAAAACGGTGAGGTCGATGTAGACGGCCATGCATATAGCATCACGATGACAGCATATGACAGTCCGGAAGCATTTAAGAAGAACGAAGTTGACCGTTACTCGAATGAATACGATATTTATGAATTCCCGGTAAACTGGTAATAAGCCTCCTAATATAAAGAAAATCCCCGATGCATTTCAGCACCGGGGCTCTTCTTATGCGTTTTTCAGTTCCGCAGTCTTTTTAGGTTTACGGCGTCCACCCTTGCAAGCGACAGCCACGCCATCGCTCACAAGATAGCAGCCACCCGCTACCAGCAGGGCCTGGAGCAGGGATTCCTGAGGAATGCCGGTATCGCCCATCTTAGGAACATCCTTTTTAATAGGAGGAACCGTTTCGGGGATGTCAGGCGCAAGATACAAATTGAATTTTGTACCCATATTCGGCTTCTCATCGTAAGCCTTATCGGTTTCTTCAGAGACCATAGCCTTGTCAACCGTGCCATGCTCACCAGGATGCGGAGAATCGGCTGCAAAGCCAACGCCCAAACACATCGTTGCGGCCAGCGAAAAAGACGCGAGAACTTTCGCAAACTGTTTCACGAAAATGCCTCCTTTGCAGCATCACAAGTTCCAAAAAAGCCCCGGGGCAAACCGAAGTCTGCACCGGGGCGAATCGTTAAGACAGCACAGAAATCGTAATCTTGGCAGCAGCAGTGCCAACCTCGATAGGATTCTCGGCATCGGTGGTATCATAAGCCGTGAAGGTAGCGGTGCAGTCATAAGAACCGGCAGCCAGGGCCTCGGACAGCTTATCTGTCTGGATGTGATAGTTAGGCTGGATAAGTCCACTGTTGTAGATTTCCTTGCCGCTATCATCCAGGGTGATGCTCACAACCTGAGCGTATTTATTGCCGGGAGCATTCTCGATTTCGAGAGTGCCTTCAGAATCGCCGGAATCAAACACCGGATTGACGTTGATGGAGATGGCCATTGTACCCTCTTCCACGACGCGGTTCAGCTCTTCCTGAATCTCTGCCTCGCTCTTGCCTTCGAGCTGGCCAAGCTGTGCAGCGACCGAATCTTCCAGGCGGTTGTCGGAAGCAGTAGCATTTTTATTGTGCCAGAAGAACAGACCCACGCACAGGAGAAGCAGGAGAATCACACAAATCGTAACGGTCCGATGCAGGAGCTTGTTACCACTCTTCTTCGAATTTTTTTCAGGGGTCGTCATTGTAGTTGCCATGATATTCAATTCCTTTCCGTCAATTTCTTGACTGAGCTGTTATTAACAAAAGTTGGCCGCCGAGCGGCAGGTCACTCGACAGCCAACCCTTACATTTGGGCTTGCTTTATATTAGGTCCGGAGACTCTATCAGCGGTTGCTGGAGACGCCGCCTGCGGTAGCAGTCTGAGTATCGCCAGTCTCGAACATCGGGATGATGCTGTAGGTCACGCGAACGACAGGAGTGCAGCCAGCGTCGTTGACGTTGGAACCAGCAATCTTGGCGGTGGTAATCAGCGGCAGGGCCGGAGCATCGTCATGCTTGACAGCATCGGTGCCAGCGCCATCCTGAGCAACCTTGGCCTTTTCAGCACCAGCGATGAACCAGCCGTTCTCGGTGATGTCCAGAGGAGCGGAGCAGGTGGACAGGTCGATAGCAGAAGCGTTGTACATTGCAGAAGCAGGAGCAATGCTCATAGCGATTTCGCCGCGCTTCAAGGCGCTGTTGCTCATAGGCACAACACGCCAGGTTGCGGGCTCAGCCTGCAGCTCAGAAACCTTGATGGCCAGACCTTCACGCTTGGAGTTGTCGGTCTTGCTGTCGCCAACGGCGAAAGCCTTGCCGAAGTTGCACTGAGTATCGCCATCACCGATGATGAAGTCCTGAGACAGCTGATGGTTCTGGTCGATAGCCTTCACAGTCTGGCGCAGCTCGTCGCCGGTCAGAGTACCAGCGGCCTTGAAGTCCCACTCGCCATCGATGTAGATGACGTAGCACTCACCGGAAGCGTTGATATGCTCATCAGCCAGGGTCTTGTAGATAGCAGGCTGCTGCCAACCCTGAGTGGTGGAGGGGTCGCTGTACCAGTAGGTGTAGGTCTTGCTGGTGGCATCGTAAGCGATGGAGAACAGCTCGTCGTTGGAGTGGTCGGCATCGTAGATGCGGCTGTAATGGGTAACCTTCACGATATCGGCAATGTAGGTGCGGCTGTTCTTGTCGATGGTGGAGTAGTTACGCAGCTGGTAAGCATCCTTGGTCGGGGTAACAACGTTGCCGGTGGAACGGAAACCGTACATGCAGACGTACAGAGGAACAGTAGCCTTCATGTTGACATGGTTCACGGTAGCAACGGTGATATCGTACTCAACGCGGCCGTCATCGGTCTTCACGCCAGGATGCTCTTCCTCGGTCGGAGGAGTCTCGGGAGGAATCTCGGTGTCGTTGTCCAGGTAGATGTAGAACTGGGTGGACATCGTCGGGTCTTCGTTGGTGGCGGTGTCGGTGCCCTCAGCCTTGGTATCGTCAGAAACCTTAGCTTCATCAGCAGTGCCGTGGTTCCAGTTCACGCCACCCTGAGTCTGCTGGCAGTCAGAAATCTTGACGTAATGCATCTGGAAGGTGCCATCAGCCTTTTTGGTGGTATAAACGCCGTACTCTTCGTCATCGTTATACTGGCTGCCTGCAATATAAGCGGCAGGAACTGCAGTGTAGCCTTCGGCATCCTGGTCGGCGTAGACAACGGAACCGTCGTCGTTCACCTTGTAGAAGGATTTGGCGCCGATGCGGTAAACGGGAGTGCTGTGCAGCATGGTCTCGTTATTGGGATGGTTGGCAATAGCAGTATTGTCAGTGGGCTGTTTGGTGTCTTCCATTGCGTAAGCGGTGATAGGAGCCATGCAGCTGGCGGCCATTGCCATACCCATCACAGCGCTTGCAACGCGCTTGTAACATTTCATTGGGGTAATCTCCTTTCAAATAGTGGATTCGAACTAGGCCATCTCTTTTGATTCCTTTGCTCCTGCATGCATCGGGTCAAAAGTCAAGCCATGCATATCCGCGTCCTCTCGACGCTGACTGCATCAAAACACGATGTACTTGGCAGCAATGAGGGATTCATCGCTTCCCTCGCCTGACCATTCTTGCAACACCGCAAGGCCCGTCAGTTTACCATGTGATGACTTGATGACGCAGATATGCACCATGAGTTCGCCCTTATCAGGGAGCTCTGGGGCTTACTGCTCTGAGCCACTGATTTTATTATCTGCGACTCGCACACCCACGCAAGCACAAACATCATGTTTTTTTCGCATTTTTTTCACTTTTTTTCAAATTTTTTCTTGCCTTCGCGTTTTTTACCATATATTTGATGGCTTTACCACCTTTTGTCATAGTCAATTCATAAATATATGGTATAATTTTCTCATAAAAAGTCGGAGGGAAATGATGGTTGCAGAGAAAAGGATTTACAGCACCACGGCATTGCAAAACTGCTATCGTGCATTGCGTTCCGCTCGCTGGAGTGTGAGACGTAAAGACGAGCATATGACCCGCTGCTGTGAAGTGCGTGAGCTGTATGCCAAGTGCCAGGTAAATTTGGGATGTGTTCTTTTTGACCCGGATATGTCTCCAGCCAAAGATTATCTCGACATGGTCAAAGGCAAAAAGGTGACAAAACGGCAGTTAGACATTCAGCTGAGAAACTGCAAGCGATATCTGTTGTATCAATTCGATGAGCTAGAAAAAAGCGTTGCGGGCATTCCCACTGAAAAAACATCCTAACAAAGAAAAAAGCTGCTCTCCGTTTTGAGGAGAACAGCTTCTTTTTTATTGATTTTCCTTGCCAAAAATCAGGTCATAAATGCCCGGAATGTCATAGGGACTAACAATGCGCGGCGCAGGAGTATCCTTATCCGTCACCTTGAACTTTTCAGGTTCATCAGATACGATAACACTTGCGTGTTTCCAGTCGTCGCTTTTCAGGAACTGTGCATAGCGCATACCGAGCATTTCCTTGATAGACAGGCTCTTCAGCTGCATCGCGTAGGTGCAGGCTGCTACTGTAGGTGCATAGTCTGTCACAACATTCCGGCACGCCAAACGGAACTGAGCCACGCTCTTATCCACCGTAATGACCTCACGGGTCATGAGGTCTATAACGACCATAACGAGCTGGTCAGAATCCGTAGTGAGAGCAAAGCGGTCCTTGACAGTCGCAGGTTCAAACTGCTCACCCGTCTTGCCATCCCGAACCATTACGCCGCAGAAAGCGTTCTCCATCTCAGAAAACTTCTCCCCAGAGTAGGATTTTACAGTGAGGGCGGCATAACGGAACCCATTCTGAAAGCACTTCTTGATATCGAAATCTACATACTCAACGGCACCATTCTTACCGCTGCAGCGGCGGTCGCCGGAGTGGATTGCGCCAAGTGTTTCGTCCTTGGGATTCGCGTAGTACACGAACTTTGCTTTTTCCTCTCCGTAGAACACAACCGAGAGGTCCAGGTCGATGCCATTCCACAGGTCAGGGCCATCGTTTCCCTTCCAGTAAAGGAATGCACGGAGCACATTTCCGTCCGGCAGATTCGTGCGAGAACCGCAGGCTGCAGCACGCACGGCGGAAGTGACCTGACGGGGATTATCCGGAAAAATCAGCTTATTGCAATGGCAATCCGGGTCGATGTACACGCTCTTCGGTTCGGTGTCCTCTGCGCGAAGGACCTGCCACAGCTGGTTAAAGATATCGCGTGCCACACGTTTGCAGATATCCTCAGACAAAGGTTCAATGTCCCGTTCCAGAGCTTTGCTGGCAGCGCCGTTTGCCTTGCCGGTTGCCAAATGCACAGGATTGTTGCGATTCCGAAAATGGTTGATGAGCTGGACCAGGACACGCGGTTCAATACTCTTGCATACCGAGATGAATCGGAACAGAACATTTTCCATCTGCTGTTCATTGGAGCAGTTGCGCAGCGCAAAGTCCAGGTTTCGGGCAAACATACCGGGCCGCATCATCAGGTGAGCGGAAAGCAGTTCAGCATTGACCGGTTTCTTCATAAGTTCTTGGAGCTTGGAATTGTAGGTTTCAATCTTGACACCATTGCGAATCTTCGTAAAAATCTCATAATCTTCCTTGAAGATATAAGAGTAATCACCCGGATGCAGGCGTTCGCCCAATCGCTTGAACTCTTCGGGATGCAATGCAAAGCCCTCGTTCTTATCAGTGTGTTCCAGAAGTTCCAGCAGCTGACGACGTTCACCGCGCTTAAAGTTCCGGAATTTCGGGGCTTTCGAAAGACTCACATCCTGGTCGCTCATTGCTGCGGCCAGGCGCAGCACATCGGTAGAGCTCTTGAAATCCCGGAAGCATGCCTGTTCCCGCCATTCGGGCCGAGAGATAATGCGAGACACATACAGAGCAAGATTTTCCTTGCATGGAATATGCTTGGGTTTCATGCGGTCCATCAGCTCAGATGTGAAATCAATATCATGCATCAGAGTATCGAAAACGCAGGACGCCTCGTCAGGAGACAGAGGAGAATGCCCGGTAATGCTCTGTACGGAATAGCGGTAGACTTCCTCCTCATCACACGCCGGAATCTGTTTCACAGCAAGAAGATGGCTGCGGTCCAGTGCCGGGCAAAATTTTGTCGGGTCAAAGTCTGGCTGCCATTCGCCGCAAGTCAGATAATTGAGGAAGTTGACAATATACAGGTCCACAAGGTCGGCTTTCATCGCATCGTCCGGGAAATTCGGCCAGATGGGAGAAGTCTGAGAAATTGCCTTGCCATCCTCCGTGACACAGTCATACAGCGCAGACCAGGTCTTGAGGAAATCATTGTATTCGGCCTTGCAGCAGGCATCAAAGAGGTCTCGCGCCATAATATAGCCGTATTCCATCAATTTCATGTTCGCTGAACAGACATAGCGTTTCTCCACCGCTTTCTTCCCTTCTTGTGCGGACATGGGTGGTACGATGCCGCGATGATGTGCAAACGTGACGCGGTTAAAATCATAAACAGTCAGCATTCAAATGACCTCCTAACAAAACAAAAATCCCGCGCCGAGAAAAACTCGACACGGGTGGATGAGACACGTAATAGATACGGAGAGCATATCCGCTAACGTGTTGAAGTCAGCAGCACAAAAAATGCGAGCCGACTTCCTTGTTCTTCTAGAAATGAAGGAAGCGGATATATAGCCGTATTGTTATGTTCTCGAGCCGTGACGGAGAGCGAAACCGCTGACATAATTTCATATTATCTTCAAGTAGAAGGAAGCGGTCTCATAGCCATACACGAAAATGCTCAAACTTTAGGTTCTTTGCTATCATTTGAGCCAGTAGATATATTGTACCACAATATATGGTATATTACAATACCAAAACACAATATATTGTGTCTGCTTTTTATGCCGGAAACAAGATAGGCCATAGCCGCCGTGTTCAGAACGCACAACAAATACCTAGCAAAAAGCCGCCTACCCAAAAAGAGCAAGCGGTATTAACCTTGGTAAGATTTATTGCATTGAACACTCAAACGTCACCGTACCAGTCCAGTTGCCAGGAGCGAGAACTGCACTCACGGAATAATCAGAGCTTGTTCCGTTTCCCAGCATATCGGTGCGATTCCATTCGATTTTTGGCGTTGTGATGGTCATAGATACGTCCGTTGCACCTTTCGATTGCAAGGGCGTGGCGGTGGTTTTGACTTGAACAGTTCCCTTGAGAGGGATGTCGCCAGTTAAAGTCACCGAAATCGTGCCTGCCTTGATTCCTGTGCCATCAGTACCGCTCAGCGTGATTTCTTCCGGAACGGTCAATGTATAAAAGCTGTCCACTTCTGCTGTGACCTGTGTTGCTGTATCTTTGGAAGCACTTAGCCAGGCAACATCGTTAGAATCAGCATTCGAGGCAGGCGTATCTATCGTCATCGTCTCATCTGTATCGGGCACAGAGTCGTCGAAATCAGCAGATTCAGAGAACGCCAATACAGGACAGGCAACCATCAGCGCGGTAAATGCACTTGCTATAATAGATTTCAAGCGCATACATTCTCCTCCTTTCCCAAAAAATTATTTATACGTTTTCTCACAGCTGAACGTTGCTGTGCCGGTCCAGTGTCCGGGGTCAAGCTCCGCAGAGACTTTGCAAGTTGCGCTCGTTCCATCGTTCAGCAAGTCTGCGCGGGACCATTTACTTTTGGTCTGATTGGATACTGTGACAGCAGCGGTTTTGCCCGCAGTGTTGGTCATGGTTCCACCGTCCACAGATACCACAATCACCGCATTCTCCTCGACATCACCTTTCAAAGTCATGGTGATGTCAGCCGTATATGAGCCAGGGCCACTGTCAACGCCTGTCAGCTTAACAGTTTCGGGAACCGTAATCGTATAGACCGCCGTTGCGCTCGCAAGCAGCTGAGTGGAAGCCGTTTTCGGCAATCCTTTACCTGTAGAAGTAGCAGCGCCCATCGTACTCAGACAATTCGAGCACAGAGGCTTTCCGTTAATGGTCGTTGCATAGACATTTGCATCCGTAATTGCGGTATAAGTAGCGCTCTTATCCGACTCAACGCCTTTAATCGAGTTTACCTTGTTGTACGCCTCGAATGTTTTGGCGTCATCAGCGGCCGGGGTTGTCACAGTGAATTTCTGCCCACAGACCGAACATGTCCGTGTAGCGGTATCGGCAAATCCGAACGACACATTCAAAAGAAAAGGAGACAGCACTGCCAAAAGCATAGCAAAGCGCTTGATAGCCTTCATGTTCATAATTATGGAGCAGGACACCCCATCTATAGCCGTAAGGCTTAGGTGGGGAGGAATGCGCTTCTTAGAAAAGACTAAGATACAGCATTTCCTGCTTACCTCCTTTCAACATTTAAATGATTTGTATCCATGCTCCCGCATGGCAAACAACTTGAACTTTGGAAATTGCTACGGACTTACTTTTCCCATTAGCAGGAATCAAAAGTCTTGTGCCTTTGTTATGGCACCCGCTTGTAATGTATGTTTTACTTTCGAGACGCACAGTGTCGTATGGCTGAATTGCATAGCGCTGTCTTCTTATAGAGCGACGCCCCTTCGACACCTTTTTGCTGCGGTACTTGTGCAGGTCTTCAGAATCCTTTTTGTGATTACGACTAATTCTGCCGTTAAAAAGTTCTTTACCTTTTGCTTTGTTACCGGTGCGGGTGTCGATATAAGTGGCATCGTAGAATTTTTCCAGCACACGATTGTTTCTGCATCGTTTTTGGTAATGTCCAAACTCGCAACGGTGTGCCGGATGATAATCTCCCATTGCATATGCATCATTATTATGGCTTTTTTCAAGATGAAGAGCAATCCGCTTTTCTTTGGTCATCGCACCATAAGTGAATGTGACGAACGGCTTGCCAAAAGCGGCGTAGAGTTCATTGACAATTTGCCACCTAACGGTGTTCATGAAAGCCGCACCGGAAAGGTTGGCGAACTTTACATCTTCTCCGAAACCATAAAGCTTACCGCTTTTTTGGTGATTGGCAGGCGTATGGCACTTTTCACATACTGTTAGAAGTTCGTCCAGGCTGTTGCCGTGACGACCTTTCCAGTAGAACATGTGGTGCATATGTAAAATGGCACCATCCGCGATTTTGCGTCCACAAACTTGGCAGGTGTAATTATCACGGTAGAACACCGCCTCACGCAAGGTTGCCAAGTTGTAGCGGGGACCTTTCTGGTAGTCTGCACCTTCCGGTTTTGATTCGCCTTTCTGGATGGCTTGCAGCAACATTGTGTCAAAAGAACCAACTTCAACCGTTGCATGAGTAATCGGGATTACAGATACATACCGTTCGACAAGACGGATATTCAGCTGCTTCTTATGTTCCAGAGAAGGTGCAAGCCAACCTTCGCTGCGCTTGCGGTTATCGAAGCGCGGTTTACGGTAACGCAGTCTGTTTCTGCGGGTACGGCGATACTTGCGGCAATCATCGTGATGTTCCTTCTCATCCTGCAATGTATCATACTGGGCAGACACATATTCGTGAGATTCGCTTTTCACACTGATGCCGATGTAGTTGTAGCCCACGTCTTCGCAGATTTCGATGGGTTGAGTGTTTGTTTTGCTGTCATACAGCAGTTGAATAGTGAAAGGATGATACTTAACGATTTTTGCTTTTCCGTCTTTCAAGAGTCGGCGTACCTTGCCAAGACGGAAGGTAGGCATTAAGCGTTCACCACTGTTGCTGAGAACGCAAACGCAAGTGCTCATGCAAGGTACTCCTTTCGTAAATAATGAATCGATAAGTCAGGGCTTGCGCCCTGTGGTCCACTTCGCCAATGTTGTTGTACTGTTTTACCTTTCGGTATGATGTTTGCACGTCTCCTACCCTCAGAGATTTTTAACAAACATCCGCAGAGCTCACCACTTGTGGAGCATGAGTAAGGTGCCTATATTATTAGTACACAACGTAGTTTCCTGCCGCCGGAGCAGCAGACTTAGGCTAATCAACCGGGCTTACGGGTTGCCCCGCAAGCCCCGTCTATAACCGGCGAGCCGGTTTAGGCGGGGTTGTTGACCCCCTCCTTATGCTGCCGTAGATGTATCAGGTTGTGTGTTTTCTGAATCCGGAGTTTTAGTTTCGGCTTCATCCTCTTTGGTTTTTGCTTTGCTTTCAGCTTGCTCGGAATTTCCCTCAGACGAATCCGCATCAGTATCAGTGTTCTCTGTATCATTGGCTATCTCCGGTGCTTTTTCGCACAGTGCGCCAGCAAACATGTTCTCTTTGTTCGTCACGCTGCTGGTATCCCAGCCATCTGTCGGCGAAGCATCCGAGAGAGAAAGACAACCGGCAAAAGCTTCACTCATATCAGTTACTTTCGAGGTATCCCACTTCTCCATCCCGGCAATAGACTGCAAAGCCTCACACTGATAACACATCCTGTTCATCGTAGTGATGTTCGACGTGTTCCAGTTCTCTAATCCACCAATGCTAGTGAGCTTCTTCATCCCGGAAAAAGCAGATGCCGCAGAAGTCACCTGCGAAGTATCAACGTTCTGATACTCGATGTTTTCAATGTCGGCAAATGCCTCATTTTCATCAAAAGAAATGCTGTTTCCCTCACCAAAGACAAGTGTTCCGCCAGCCGAATTCGTGACGTAGAGCCGGTTCTCACCTTCTTTTACAAAAGCCAGAATTGCACTGGAGCCGGTTCCAGAGACATCAAATACTTTGGCCGATTCCGGGACCTGATAGCCGCCAAAGGAAATCGCCTTGATTTCAGTCCCGGATTCCTTGAGCTGCGTCATTGCCTGCGCCAGGTTTGAAACGTTCATCGAAGCTGTCGGCGCAGGTGCCACGGTGCTGTCGGAATCCTCGTTCGGAAATTCATTATCGGACTCATCATCAGATGCGGTAGAAGTATCGTATGTCACGGTACGGTTATCGGAAGTGAAATTATAGCTGCTCAAAGCGCTGGAAGGGTTTCCGGCAATGGTAAGACCCATCTTGCTGCTCACGTAGGTAAAGCCCGTGGAAAAGCCCGGAGTCGGGAGATAAGCTGTCGCAAAAGTATCCGCGACCGTGATTTTCGAAAGACCCGTGCATCCATACATCATGCTGGAGAAATCCGTGACATTTTTGGTGTTAAAGCTGCTGAAATCAAGGCTTTTAAGTCCTGTGCATCCCTTGAACATGCTGTTCATCGTCGTGATTTTACTGGTATCCCAACGGCTGAGTCCAGTAATTGTAGTCAGTGACTTCATGTTATAGAATGCGTAAGCAGCGGATGTCACGCGAGTCGTGTCAACTGCATCAAAGTTAATGGTCTTGATATTGTCAAAAACCCTAGAAGTGTCAGACGCACCGCTTTTGAAGCAAATGCTGTTACCGGAAGCAAACGCCACCATATCACGGTTCGTATCTGTCACTCGAAGCTCTGTGCCATTCTGAACGCCCCACCACCAGCCGCCGTACATCGTGGTCGGAACATACGCGACAATCGATTTGTCACCCTGGCCGGATACGTCATAGGTCGTTGCATTGCCCGGAACTGTATAATTGCCGAACGAAATAACGGTGATGTTTTTTCCCTGAGAGGAAAGAGTCGTCAATACAGAAGCAAGACGGCTCACATCCATCAACGGCATCTGCGCCGTGACATTGATGGTGTATTTGGACGAATAGATGACGCGAGTCCCGGTACTGTCATATGCGGTCTTCGTGATGTTCGCAGTTCCGATTGCCGAAGCGATAATATGGCCGTCCGAACTAATGGAAGCCACGGAGGGGTTATCGGATTCAAATACAATATGAGTTTTATCCTCATAAGCGGGAGAAAGCAATACAGAATTGTCTCCTACCTCAACTGTATAGGTATCTCCTACCGAAGCGTAAAACACCATATTGCCGGTCCATTCGCCTGGAGTGAGGTGCGCAGTCACGGAATAATCGGTTTGTGCAGTTTTCCCTTTTACAGCAGTTGCGTCCCATTCTGTTGCAGTGGTAGCAGTGGCGGTGCAGACAACATCGGTGCTGCCGTCGCGGTGCATGGTCGGAGCAGAGGTATTAAAAAATACTTTCTGGTTTGTCAGCAGTTTGCCCGTTGCCTTGATAGAAACGGTGTTAGCATAATCTCCAGTGCCACCGTTTTCATTGCTTAGTGTCACTGATTCGGGAACGGTAATGATGTACACTGATTCATCAACTTCACCGCCCGTGCCGCCTTTGTGTTCGCTGATAATACGTTCAACGCAATTTGTGCAGATAACGCCATCTGCGTTGCTGACAACGTACATATTTTTCAGGGCATATCGTTGAGTTGTGCTCGATGTTAGGCCCTCAACTTCTTCACAGTTGTAGAATTCAGTGTACTTCTGTGTGCCACCATATGTAGGCATAGGCGTTACCAATGCGCCGCACAGCACGCAGTTTTTGTAGCCCATGCCACCCCAGCTTGCAAATGCCATGGACACATTACATACCATGGCAAAAATCATAAACAGAAAACTCGCAGCCGCTTTTTTGATGTTCACAGATTTTCACATCCTTTCAAATTTGGCATTATGACATCGTGCAGGAAAATGTAGCTGTACCCTTCCAGCTGCCTGCTGTCAGTGTCGCGGAAACCACATAATTGCTTGTAGTTCCGCCATTCAGCAAGTCGGAGTATGACCAGACCGTTTTCGGTTTTGCCGTGAATGTCACGGGAGTCTTAGTCCCAGACGCATCGGTCATATCGGTCACTGTGGTAGTCACCGTCACTTTTTCGTTACTGCCAACGCTGCCTTTGAGATTTACCGGGATTGTACCCGTATAAGTACCGGACCCGTCCGTACTCTTCGACAATGCAACAGTTTCCGGCACCGTAATCGTATACCCGGAAGTCACATCGGCAACAAGCGCCGTTGTCGCAGTCTTATCCACTTCGGCCAGAGCAGTTCCGGTATTGAAACAAATCGCCAGAAGGGCTGCCAGAACTTTCTTTGATGTCTTCATGATAATGCCCTCCTCTGCATAGCGGCATGATTCAAAGATTTAAGCCAAAGTACAGGTAAAGGTCGCGGTTCCGGTCCAGCTGCCGGGGGTGAGGGATGCAGAAACAACATAGTTACTCGTGGTGCCATTGCCCTGCATGTCAGTCCGTGACCATTTTGTCTTGGGGGTAGACGTAAAGGTAGCAGCAACGCTGTTTCCTGCTGTATCTTTCATCGTAGGCGCAGTTGCCGCAACCGTTACCGTTTGATTGGCTGCTACATCTCCCTTGATGTTGACAGCAATCGTACCCGTATACGTGCCGGTTCCTGTAGTCGTGCTGGTCAGCGCGATTTTTTCAGGGACAGTGACTGTATACCCAGACCCGACCTCTGCGGTAATCGCGGTAGATGCAGATTTACTCGTAGCGGCAAATGCAGGGGCTGTATTGATGCCAAGCATCATTACAAAGCTCAATGCCGCTGCTGTAAGTTTTTTCAGTTTCATGGTAAAACCTCCGTATTCAAAAGAAAAGGCGGCCAGCCTGCTTGTGAGGCCGACCGCTTTTCGGTTTTGCGCGGGATACCCCAGTTGCGTTATGGGGATTGATTATGCCAGAGCGCAGGAGAAGGTAGCAGTGCCTTCCCAAACACCAGGAGTCAGGACTGCAGACAGACCGTAGTTGTCAGTCGTGCCCTGACCAGAAGTCTCCATACGGGTCCAGCTCTTCTTAGGAGTGCCGGTAAAGGAAGCCGTAACGTTCTTTGAACCAGAGCACTTCATGATAGGTGCAGTGGAAGTAACGGTCACGGACTGACCTTCACCGATGTCGCCCTTTACGTTGACGGGAATCGTACCAGTGTAGGTGCCACTCCCGCCTTTGTTGTTGGTCAGGGTAATGGATTCAGGGACGGTCAGGGTGTAGGACGGGGTAACAGTGGCATTAACCTTCGTGCTGCCGGAAGTTGCAGCAAAAGCGGAGGTTGCACACATAGTCGCGGCCATCGCACAAGCGAGGGCCATCGACATAGCTTTGGCGAGTTTCATCTTCAGAAACCTCCTTCGTTGATTGCGGACACAAAATCAGCCATGTGCAAGGCCATCAGCTGATTCGAGCCCTTGTCTTTTACTATTTATCTCCCTTGCGAGTTTACCAAAATGCGCTTGTCGCGCAATTCAGCCCAGTTAAGATACAACGGCCGTGACCGCAAACTCAGCGCCATTGCGCGGCTGTTGGTCATCTACACCGACAGTAGATACCGAGAACACCACAGCGTGCTCTCCTGCCCCGGTAATGTAATCCGATGCCTGCCAGGCGTATTTCTGGCCTGGAGCAATGTAATCGGATTCATAGAGCACTTCATCGTTCTCAAGAATCGTATATTTGAAGTAGACATGGTTGCTTTCCGGGTTCACCAGGTCCACGGTACTGTCAGGGCTCACATAGATGGTCGTGAATGCCGGGAATTCGATGAATCGCATCTCCTCGGAATCGGTTTTGCCGTTGTCCATCGTCCCGTCATACGCTTCGCCGTCAGCAATCACGATTTCGCTGCTTGCGGAGCTGGCATCGCTGCCGCTGCCATCAAGGGGCTTGTTCACCATTTTATAAAGGCTTGCAGTGATAAGGGCGACGAGCAGCACGAGAGCAGCAATCACCGCGATAATCAGAAGAAGAATCGGTTTTTCCTTCTCACGCACAATGCCAACGAGTTCCCCGGTTTCAAGCGGCAGGTATCCGAGAATATCACCGGAAACCTTTTCTCTCACGGAATACCGAGTATCCATATTGGCGTCTTTGAACTGCGCAAAATCGGCCCCGTTGTCATTGAACTCAACAAAGCCGTAATCGTTTGCTTTGTATTTTTTCTGGCCAGCATTGATGTAGCCGACAATCGTAATCGGCTTCCCATCAACCATCTTGGCCGGAATCGCCAACAGTGGCTTGGTCATATTTTCAAATTTGACGTTGGTTGCCGGAAAATCATCCGGAATTTCGGCAAGATAAAACTTAGTTGCCATGTTATAACCTCTTTCTTGATTGCTACTTTTTAGTGCCACTTTTAGGCTGCTGTTTTTATTATCTTTGATTCGCACGGATGGGCAAGTAAAAGAAAGCCTAAAAAGCAAAAAAATGATTTTTTGTGGAAGAACAACAAAAGAATAACAAAAAGGCAACAAAAAAAGAGCCCCCGCACTACAGCAGGAGCTCGTAAGTTAGCGCAAATTATCGTATTTGCTATATTTCTTGTCTTCTTTTTCATCAGGCATGCTGAGCTGTTGGTCTCTGCCGTTTTCTTGCGGACCATCCCAGTTGTCCTTTTCGCTATCGTTTTCTTCGGAATCCTCCAAATCTTTATTGGGTTTTGCCTTTCTGGAAGTAGACTTCTTCTTCTTGGGTTCAACGAACACATCAGACAAATCATAGGGTGAAACTGCGATTGCCGTTACCCCTTCATTCATTTCCGCCGCATGGTTCAGAATCCAAATAAGTTTTCTCCACTGCCATTCGACCATATCGGTTCCGAGCTTTGATACGATGACGGAAGCCTCAGCTTGTTTGGCCTTGACCATCGCCTGCAAGAGACACCCGTACAGATACGGGAACTGAATTTTCGAGCCGTACTTGTCGGCGGTTTCAGTACTGCAAATCATAATTGCCACAATCGTGTTCTCGTTATTGCCCGGACAGAATAGAACCTGACCGGGATACCGAAGCTGTTCTGGCAGCTTATGTAAGTACCACTCTTTTGCTTCCGGGAATCTCTTTGCAAATTTCTCAAGAGTCTTGGTATCCCAAGTCCCCTTGTCATTGCAAAAGCAGCAAATGATTCTGCGGCCCTTGATATCTCTGGGGATTGTCTCCCCTTTCATCAATGAAATTCTCATGTCAGGCATATTAGTCGAGCTCCGAACGATAATAGAGTTCAATGCCAAGACGCTCTTTTACGAGTTTCTTGATAAGTTCTGCACCATATCTCTGAACATTGATGCTCTGGCTGAAAGTCGGAACCGCAATATCGAGCCAGCTCAGCTTGCGCCTGTTGGCACCGACCAGCAGGCTCATGTCCTTTTCGAGCTGAGAATCAGCTTTCGGATACCAGAAAATGAAACCACAGTCAAAGCTGCCCTCCTCATTGAGATGAGCAGTTTCGATGTCTTTGATTTCGTTTTCGATTTCCGGAGTGCGCAGGAAAAGGCGAATCTGGGTTTCGACCTGCTTGACGCGGCTTTCCACTTCATCGATTTCCTTCTCGGCTCTCGCTTTCTGAACATTGTTCAGCAGCTGCGAGATTACGCCATCCGGGTTCAGATGCTTGCGTAGCCCTTCGATTTCCTTGTCTTCAATATCGTCTGCGATGACAGTATCGACATAGGAGGTATCGACCAGCGGGCTTTCAAACAGCGGAACCGCAGCGCCAAAGCCGTTCACGGAAAGCACTTTCTGATTCGTGCTAAAGCGTTTGAGTGTAGGACAATCAAGATTGACCCATTCCTGAACAAAGCTTTTTGCGCGGGACAAGTCCGTGCAGCGGCGTGTGGTGGTTGCGGAAGAATACTCGTACCAGACGACTTCCTTCTCGTTCGCATACCGAATGCTGCCAACGGGCGGATTCTTGAGGTCCTGGCCGCGAATCAGCTGAACATAATCAATCTGATTGGCTTTCAGAAATGCTTCAAGAACCCAAGGGCTGACGGCTACCATGTAGTCCTTTCCTTCTTCGTAGTTACCTGCAGGCTTGATACTGCGCATGTCTTTTTTGTATGCCTTGAGCGGCGTGCTCATAGGAGTCCAATCATCGTCAAAAGTCTTGACAAAGGCTTTGGGTCCATTGCTTGTGTTTGCAAATTTAATTTCAGCTTTCATAAATCAGGGCAAGAAGACCCGCGACTTTAGTCGTGGGAGGAATTGCCCGTTCACATCCTTTCTATTAGATAATTTGTTGCAGGCTCTAATAGCCGCATTTTTTTAAATGTTACACCTTTGGAAATACGCGTGCCGTCTAGCTTTTTGAGGGTAAAACTGCCCGATGCACGACGACCGGAAACGAAACACGCTTGTCCTTCTTGTTGTTCAGGGCCGGGATGTTGCCTGCCGTTTTTAATGCCATCAGAACCAGATACCAAACTGAGGTTCAGCGTCATCCAGCAGCCAATTCTTCCAGTCACGGCAAGTCATCTTGCCAAAGACTTCATGATTTCGCAGAATGTAGCACAAAAGCTGCGATTTCTGCGTTGTGCTCATGCCGTCAATAACATGTTGATGGTCATTTTTCCTGCCCCAAAAATCCACAGAGTTGCCAAGAGAATTGAGGTTTTTGAGAATGTATTGTTGCGTATCGTTGTCGGAATCCTCTTTATCGCAGATATACTCTATCATAAAGGGATAAAACTTTTGAACCGCTTCCTGAATGGTAGCTGCCGTAGTTGCGCCATGCGATACTGCCCAGCCACATTCCATGCCAGTCATTGGCAATGGAAACATGACATACATCTCATATCCATCAATCTCAATTTGACGATAATAAATACGATAAGGAGCGTTTTCGTTACAAAATACATTCCATTTCATCAAATTATGTGCGCAGGGTACACCGTCTATAGTCGCTTGCGACTTAACTTAGGCGGTGAGGAATGCGCTAACCAAGAGGCAATTTGAAGTGTACTCAGTTAGCACAAATACCCTGCTACTCCTTTCTTTAAATGATTAAGATATTTTTTCCCATGCAGAATGCATGGAATCTGTCGTCTTTACGATTTTAAGCTTTTTAAGGCTTGCAGATTTTTGACCATTTTTTGCAGGTACTTTGAACTCTACATTTACGGCACCCTTTTTATTGGTAAGGAGGCAAGAGCCTCCATGTCGCCGTCCGTATCCCACTTGATATTCTTGATAAGCATAGCTCACACCTCCGTGTTGCTTTCAGAAATAGCGCCGTCAATACTGGCAGCTTCAACGAGTCCACGAATATATGTTTCTACCTTTTTGCCATAAGCCACATTGTCTAGATAATTCTCTACAACGCAAGCCGCATGTGCGCACCTGATTCGTTCATCATGGTCAAACTCTGTGCCGCCAAAGGGAATGAAGAAACAAAGCTCATGACCATCCTTATCTGTATTTTGGCCAACCAAAATTCTGAGGTCGGGGCAGTTCGAACAATGTTCCGTCTTGTTAAGTGAGGCGTGGATATCATTCCACATTATCTGTGCCAGACACGGCAAGGCAGCGCCGAACAGGTTCATGATGATTTCGTCTGGAATCTCACAGTTGAGATTAGAGAAAGTCTCCGATACCCAGTCCTTATCGTAGAGTACATCCAACAGCAAACCGCAGTGGCCGTTCAGGGTGACAACACGTTCTGAAATACCACTATCGGTGTTCAGCGCACTGTAAACGGCAGCCACGAACCGAGGAAGGTCCGATTTGGTCCGATACGTTAGGGCAGTATCTCCGGGAAGATAAACAGCACCGTTATTGTCGGTCCAGTAGAAAATGTTTTCGATGTTGTTGAGATTCATAATGTTGAACATGGTATTTACCTCCTGTAATTTTTGATGCAAAAAGGCGGGCCTCCCGGTATGGGAAGTCCGCCTTCAAGCGAAATTATGAATTGTACGAACGCAAAACGCGCCTAGTAGATGGTATCTATCGTACAATTTTTATAATATCCTGTTCGCACATCTGCGCAAGTGCGGTAACTCAAAGAGTTTCGAAGAAGGCGTTTGCCAAATCCTCATCGGACAGGTTATTCAGGTATTCTTCGAGCACGCATTCGGCTTCCGACATATTTACGGGATAGCCGAGAAATTCTTCTACCGCCTCAGAGCCGCGAGCAAGCAGCGCATCAACGAGAATTTCGGTGCGGCATTCACGAATGGTCCGGTTCAGGTCTTTATCGGTGGTAGTACACCAGTAGTCCCCGTCGATATCACCGTGAGCTTCGATGGAATACAGAGCATCCAAAGCATTGTCAATATCATCGTCGTATTCATCGAGGATATCATCAATGCAGTGAACCTGATGCCAGTGTTCGCCGTCATCCAGCGAAACAAGGCGTTCAGAAATATCATCATTATCAGAAGGAGTCCCGGAAGCCTCAATGTCGAACACTTCACGGCTCTTTTGATTCACGCGGCATTGTGAAGCGAACGAAGCGCCGGACGAAAAGTTCGTTGCAAATTTCGCAACAACCACATCCGGTTCAGGGTCTTTGAGTGCTTCCTGATATTCCGGCAATCCGCGATAGGCAACCCGCTTGGAGGTCCCGTCAGGTTCCAGTTCATACACAGCTGAAATCACGTGCCCTTCATTGGCGAAATTCACGATTGCCCGGCACAGATTCAGCATCACGAAATGCTTATCGTTCAGGTCATGGGAGTCTCTGTCCGCCTGAACGGTAACGAGCTTGGACGAGCCGGTCATAGTCGAGATACGGTACAGATAATCGATGTTTTGCAGCTGATACATAGAGTCATTCTCCTTTTTGCTTATCAGAGGTGGTTGCGATTTTTTCTTCGGTTTGCTTCTGCCTTTTAGCCTGTACTGCCATGCCAGCCTTATAGGCAGCATAGATGGTGAAAGCCATATACAACGTCATGACGTCATCCACCGGCCGGACCTGAATCTCCCCATAAGTCAGGATTTCCAGGAGCTTCCAGACCGTGGTGGAGCACATGACGAGCAGGCACATGATGAATTTCCAATCCATAATAAATCCTTTCGCAGTCAAATCAGTCGTCACAAAACAACCCCGGAATGATGATGTAGTCCTCAGCATGAGCTTCGATGTCTTTCAGCTGAAAACTGTTCGGGAAACACTTCCAGGAGTCGCCATCATAAAACATCTCACCGCATCCCGAGTTGGGATGGTTGTCGAGCAGTTCAGCGGCGCAGCGAAGAAGATAAGATTCGTTGGAATCCAACTCAATGCAGCGCAGGCAGGTATACATCGGCTTTGTGATATCGATGCCTTCCGCTTTATGTTTTTGCAATGCTGCACTGAACTCAGCCATTGCCATGCACTGCGTGCGTTCCTTCATGGTTTTCGCCCACTCAACGAGCTTCTGCGGTTCGCGAATGCCCAGGATAACATTCTCGTCTTCGATGTTGCCATCAATCTCGGATGTTGGGTACATATCGAGAAGCGGGTCATCGAAAGATGTCAGACGGGCCGCAAAGTTCTGAAGAAAAGTCTCCGGGTTGTAGGGATTCTGCCCCATGCACTTTTTCACGGTATCAATGTCGGTTTTGATTAAGCAAGTAACGCTAAACATACAATTTGTCCTTTCTTTTGGTTGATATTTATTTTTCGGAAACGGTTGACAAAAATTGTCGGTGCTCCTTTCTTGCAATTAAAAAAGCAGGCCCACCGAATTGGTGAGTCTGCTAATTTAGCTGCAGAATATGAATTGTACGCATTGGGCCAAAAGGCTGTTATCTATCGTACAATTTTTATGATATGCTGTTCGCACAATATTGCAAGAGATTTGTGAGGCCAACAGCACTGCGTAGCAAAAAGAAAAAGCCGCTGCCCCCAGCATAGGCAACGGCTTATTGTTATTTGTTTAAGGCTTTTTCAGCGTTAGTTTTAACAGTCGAGCGAATATCAGCAGACACCTTCAAAATGTCCAGCGCTGCTTCAATGGAAAAATGTCCCGAACGAACGAGGTTCGCAACGCTCTCAGAAAGAGATTCGAGATGCCCTTCTTCGCGGCCTTTTTTGAGTCCCTGCTGCTCGACAAAGTCACTGTAATTGCACATTTGATTGATACCCTCCTTGATGTCAGTTGTAACCGGCAGACCGCATTCGGTTGCAAGCTGCAACTTCTTCTCTACAGGCATTTCATTATCGAATACCGAAGAAAAGAGACGTACCATGTCATTATCGGACTCTTTATCCTGCAAGCAAACCATAACAATGCAGTAATTGTCATATTGCTCTTTAGGGAAATGATACTCTTTGGCTAAACAAGTTTCAGTCATCGAGTAAGTGTTGCAAACACCGCGAACTTCTTCATCCGGGTCAATACACAGCCAAATGCTGTATACCTTTTGCAGCTTATCATAGTCCGAATTGTGGAAAACAGATTCCTTTTGTGCAGAAATCATCCGTCCAGAATAAAAGCTTCCACGCTTCAGCATGTGGTATCCAGGGTTGTACTTGTTTTGAGCTTCAATATCTACAATAACTCGATTGGCTTCACCGCCAGGCAAACCAATATCGAACAACACATCGTAGTATATTGTTCCCTCATTTACGCTTTTGGATTCTACGTTCTTTTCATTCAGTTTATCGGGCAGGTCTTCAACAGGATGACAGCTAATTTCAACTGGAGGGATGTTTGACTTTTGGATTTCAGCCAATTCCTCCGGCGTTATTTCACTCTTGGCCTTCTTATAGACAATAAACTCCTGAATCTTATCAAGAGCCATATCATGAAATTCTGGAATGCAATTTTTGGCGATAAAAGCTGCAACAGGTGTACAGCCAAGCAAGCTTTTGCATCCAGCATCCAAGTTCACCTTGTCATTGTTGATGGCATGCCCGACGGTATTAAGACTGTCCATGTCTTATACCTCCTATATTATAGCATGTTCGCAAACAAATGCACTAGAAAATGCTCATCGTACGCAAAAAAGAGTGGGCCTTCCATTGCTAGAAAGTCCACTCTTATGCGGATTGTGAATTGCACGAAAGGCGGAATGCCCTTTTGATTGCTGGTATCTATCGTACAACTATTATTGTACTTGTTTCGCAAGGCGTTGCAACCGCAAAAGCCTTGATTAAGATTCAGAATTGCCAAACGCACCGAGCAGCTGTTCAACGCTTGGTGCCAGCAGATAATATCTGCGCCCATCCTGCTCAACCACGAAAACAATATCCCCGGACCTAGTTCTGGCAGTACTGTTGTACTTGGCTTCAACGCCAGAAGGAAGAACCACGGATTTATCAAGAGGCTTTGATTCCTTGATGGTGGCCGAGTTTGTGATAATCACCCTGCCCTGATTCGTTTCGATTTTGGCAAAAGCATTATCAACCTCAATCATTGAATTGCTATTGACCGGGACACCAAAAATTGTGATGGTCGGTGCGACATTGCAAAGAACCGCTCCATCCAAAAGCTGTTGTATCACTTTTGTTTGCTGCTGTTCTTCATTCGCCTTGACAAGTGCAGTGATGACAAGGCTGATATCCTCATTGATGTTCTTTGTCCCCGACAGTAAGGCGGAATCATTTATCAGAAGAAAGTTGACGCCTTCTGCCTTGTGCCCATTCACAAGAGTCATATGATAGGCCCCAACGCAGGCAGTATGGTCCTGTGTCTGATAGGATACCAGGCCGCTTTCCCTGATGCTTTGTATTGGAATGCAGACAGTCGTATTATCCAAAGTTAATGGCACGCAGGAATTCAGAGTCAGCTTGAGTCCTTCTTCACTCGCAACAAGATTCATGTGCGGGTCACTTGCATCAAATGAAGTGATTTCTGCCGTTTCCGACGTTGCTGGCAATAAATGAGATACAAACTCTGCAAATTCAGCCGTTTCCGGCGTCTGCTGTACCTTCTCCGCCAACTTTTCGTGCATTCTTTGAGCGTCCCTGAAAGCCCAGATGCTTGCGACAAAAATCAGCAGCATCGCCGCAATCATCAGCCCTTCAAGCTTTTCTCCGTTGTTTTTCATGGTTCTCCTCACCCGATTCCCCGCAAAAAATACTGATTCAGTTTCTAATGATACGAGCATCGCAAGAACTGGCAAGCAAAGTGCCAACACAAAAGCCACCCACCCGAAACGGGCAGATGGCTCAGGTAAAATTGGTTCAGAACGTATTAACCCTGGAAGAATCCCTGCAGCGCTTCTACACTGGTTGCAAGAATTTTGATATTGCGGTTATTTACCGTAGAGACAAACGGGATATACCCGGTCTCTTTGTCCTGCACGTTCCCGTATCGAACAGTGAGTCCACCGGGAAGGTTTAGGGCCTTAGAGAAAACGTTTTTATCAAAATTGAAATTGAAAGTCGATACCAGGGCAGTCTCGTCATTCAACTGCAGCTGCAAATAACCATCGTCCGCTTCGATTGCGACATCATCTTTCAAAGTTTCTCCCAATACCGTTGTCGCAGGAGCGGTATCGGTGACAACTGCATCGGCAAGCAGCTTTTCAATCACTGCCTCTTGTTCTGTCTCCTGCCCTTCCTCGGCTTCAGCAGCAACGGTCAAAGTCAATCCTTTTCCCATCGTTCTTGTCCCCGACAGGATTTCCTTGTCATCGTTCTGAAAAGTCGCGATAGAATCCTCTGTGGTTCCTTCCACCAGTGCGATTTTGTAATTTCCGATTGCGGCAGTGGAATTGCCGGAACAATACGTCACGATGCATCCGTCCTGCCCGGCAGAGGCAACAGGGATGCAGACAGTCACGTCGCCCAGCGTGACCGGAACATAGGAGCCTTCATCTGGAACAATGCCGCTTTTCGTCACGGTGAAGTTCAGCTCCGGCTCCAGAGTCTTTGCGGTTTCGGCTGTTGCAGCCGTCTCGGCAGTTTCAGCAGTTTCGGCAGTCGCGCCATGGAACAGCAAGGGTTCCAGACGTTCCTCATAATCTACCGTTTGCTGCAGCTCTGAAAACTTTTGCTTGATGCGGTTCGCGTCAACGATAGCGAAAATCAGCAATGCAGCAAGTGCTGCCATGAGAAGTGCCGCAAGGCATGTCATCTTTTTATTATTCTTCTGCATATACTCAGCTCCAAAAAGTTATTGTGATGTCGTGATAATTCGAACCATTGCAGGTATACATGATAACGCCGCTGCCTGTCGTTGCACTCGACCCATCCTCATAGAGCAAATCATAATCAGCGTTCACACCGCGACAGATACCGGTACAAGTCAGCGTTTGTATTGAGGTTCCGCGATAGATATACGCTTTCGTTCCGACCGAGCAGCGCTTGATTTTCCAGAATCCCTGGTTCCAGTGGTCTGCAACCAGCATATAATTCTTAAACGGATAATATGCAGCGCTGTCCTGTGCATCCGCCGTTGCCTGGCTGAAGGCCGCAAACAGCGCCACATTGACTCCCACGGAAGGAATCACGAGTCGCCCATACATATTCGGTCTTCTCGCCATCTCTTCCAGAACCGCGTCATTCGACACCGATGCCGTAATGGACTTCTCTTTGATGTTTGCGTTGCAGAGAGACGCGAGTCGTTTTGCTTCCCCCGCTACATTCTCATTTGAGAACGTAGCAATCGCGATTTGCGTATCGGCTCTCGTTAGAGCGGCGGCCGCCGCCGCGTTCAGCGTTGGCTGTTCTTGTGCTACCTGTATCGCTTCCGCATGAGTTGTCAGGATTCTTGCCGTGCTATCCAGCTGCCGGATTTCGAATTCCGTTTGCTTCAGCCCCAAAAAATTGAGGATTGCGAAAATAAATATCAGGAAATACCCGACTTTCATAAAATATGGCTTCAATGTGTTTATCCTTCTACCGTTGATTTTTCAGTTTCGTTTCGCTGTTCTTAATCATACGCAATTCGCACAGCTTGGCAACAAAAAACGCCCACCCAAAATGGGCAGGCGATAGAGGTAAATTAACTATTTGGTTTTTATGATGCAAAGGCCGATATATTTTCTGCCATTGGGTGCCGTATACGGTTCAATCCCAACCTCAACATCCTGTGTGCCGGTTCCCTCTCTGTTCTGAATCGTGGCTTCGACCGTTTTCCCGGAAAGAAGAGCTTTGGCGACATCAGCATCCACATCAAGCTCATTGCTATACAGCTTCGATTCCTTCCAGAGTGCAGCGCCGCAGGACTTATTCGTGCAGGTGAAGGCTTTGGCCGTTTCTGCAACGGGCTTACCGCAGAACGGGCATTTCCCAACTTTGCTGCCAAATGACATGCCAGACTTATCAAATTCAAAATGATAGGCAATGTGGTCTCCGGAAAAATCGCAAATTAGAATACAGTCATATTTCTTTCCCGTCTTAGCACTCGTACATCCCTTGAGAGGGGCTTTGCCTTTGGTGAGTAAAGCCTTCGCTGTTGTTTTGGTCATCTCTTTGCCAAGCGATTCAAGAAACTTATTCTTTTTCCAGAGTACGACTGGGCACCGTTTCCCATCAGGTCCTTTCCCGGTACAAGCATAGGCAAGTTTTGTTTCCACAACATCCCTGCCACATTTCGGACACTGGCAGAGAACCGGATACTTGCCAGCAGTTCCTTGAGCGGTTTCAATCGTCACGTCCTTTGACATGATGTTTTCAAGGGTTTGTTTCGTGAATTCAAGAACCTGAATGCGGGTCAGGTTTCCATCCTTGATAGAGTGCAGCTGCTTGGAGAGATTCACGGTCACGGGAACATCCAAGACAATGCCCAGCTTATCCATAATATCGACCAGCTGGAACCCTGCGGGTTCCCCGTAATACACGCCCTTCTTGAGGGAAATGTACTGACTCTTGACACACCGGTCTACCGTGTCGGCGCGAGTTGCTTCGGTGCAGATGGTAGCATCAGAAAGAATCTCTTTCCATTCGGCATCGGTATACTCAGTGTCTTCTTTCTCAGCACCACGCATCGGGGCAACCATCCAGTTGTTGAGACTTTCAACCGTATAACGTTTCGGAGGCGTTGTCATCTTACCGACCAGCTGGAAATTGATGTTTACAGCATCACCCTTATTGAGTTTCGGAAGCATCTTGTCTCCACTCGACGGCTTCTCAAATTCTCGCCAACCGGACGTAACCTGTACATCACCTTTCAGCGTGAAGTCTTCGTCATGGCAATGAATGACAATCGTGGTCCGGTCCACAGTGCAATCCTCTGCACAGAAGACAGCACAAAATCGATTCAGAATACATTCAAAGACCGTTTTCTGTGCTCCTGCCAATGTCCCTGGCCACTTACCGGTCGGGGTGATAGCAGAGTGAGCCTCGATTTTACTGTCGTCATAAATCGATTTAAGGCCCGGCTTATTGACAAGGCCCGTAATTCCGTTCTGCGCTAAGCCCTTGATGGCGGCGTCCACCTTGACGGTTTCATTCGTCGCAAGGTAGCTGCTGTTGGTACGCGGATAGGTGACGAATCCGCCTTCATACAGCGCCTGCGTTGCGGCGAGAACATCTGCCGGGGACAGGGTTTTGTCTGCCTTACAGGCAAAGCTCTGCAAGTCGCTCATGGAAAAGAGCTTGCCGGGATTGATGGTCTTGCGCTCGGTCTTGACGCTCGTGACGGTCGCACCTGCCCGGTTGAAGGCGTCCGCCAATGCCTGAGCTTCGGCTTCATGCCCTTCCTCAAAGGTCCGTTTACTGGTCAGTTCAATATCTTCACCGTTCGTCTTTTCCTTGCTGGACACGGCAGAATACGGTTTCGGAACAAAATCCTGAATTGCCTTTTCGCGTTCAATGACATGGGCGACAATCGGGCAGACACAGCGGCCAATGCGGATAAAAGAGCCTGCCTTAATGGAAGCATACCGGGTCAGTTCAATTCCCAAGAGCCAGTCCATCTCGCTGCGGGTCTCTGCGGAGGAGGAAAAATCCGCATACCCATCATTAGGCTTTGCCGTCTCAAATGCCTGTTTGACGGTCTTGTTGGTCGTATCGGGCAGCCAGAGCCGGTAGATGGGTTTCGGCTTTTTGAGTCCATACTGGATAATTTCATCAACGAGCCGCTGCCCTTCCCGGTCAGGGTCTCCGGCATTATAAATCCTATCAACGTCTGCGCGGTTCATCAGGTTGTTGATAGTTCGAATCAGACCCTTGACATTATCTTTTCCCTCGAACTTGAAGTTCCAGTCGTCGGGAAAGTACGGCAGTCGGTCCATCGTCCAGGAACGCTTTTTACCCGGCTCATAATCCGGAAAATACGCATCCAGGTCAATAAGCTCATACAGATGTCCAACGGAGGATGCCACGATATAGTTCTGACTTTCCAGCCAGGTATTCCGGTCTTTTCCCTGCCGAGTGAACTGTTCTTTCTTCCACCAGGTAAGCCCTGATGCAATGCTGCGTCCAAGCGAAGGTTTCTCCGCAATTACCAGTGTCTTTGCCATACTTTCCTCACTTAATCCAAGCCGTTGATGACTACTTCATACCGCCTGACATCCTGTATCGGCCGACTATGCAGTTTGTAGTATACGCCAGCAAAACTCCCTGTAACGGCCGTAATGAGTTCTTGTTCTCCAGTGATATCCTGCAGCGCCATGTGGATGCAGGAATCGAAGCTCTTAGATTTCTCAAAACAATACAGAGCCAGAATCAGAGTCGATGCGATATCCCCGTTGTTCCCGACTTTCTCAGGATTCAAAATCAGGTCAAGCTGTTCGCCAAGAGCCGCAACGGAATACCTGCCGCCGACCGTTATAACGGCCATTTCAACGGCTTTTCGTTTGTTTCTTTCTCCCTGCGCAAGTTGACGTATAATTTCTGCATAAATACACGAGCACAGAACCGCGTCATTGGTGCTATGAGTCATGGTGGCGACATCCGTCACGGTATTGAGCAGCTGGATGTCATAGACCGGCAGGAATGCAAGCGGAAGGATTCTGGCTAAGACTTGAGCTTCCGTACAGCTCTTTTCAGAACCCCCAAGTGCCAGGAGGATTTGATTCCTGATGGCATCACATGAAACGAGTCCGTGATGGGATTCGATGCCCTTCATCGTGGCCAAAAGAATTTTGCTGTTCAGGCCCACAGCTTCGTTCAGAGCGTCCGAAGAAGTCTTGCCAAGATTAGAGTTTAGATTCAAAGCAGGCCGTTCGCCAAGAATAAAACCCATCAAGCCGGATACGGAAGGAGAAAGCTGCGGTTTTAGAAAATACTCAAAGCACATAGCTGTCTCCTTTCTGGCTCATGGTTTTCAGTAAAAAGTTCCCGGTTGGTTCCGGGAACAAGTGATGTCAGCGGTACTTTTCCTGAATCTCTTCCTGTGTTGCCAGGCGCGGTTCGCGGGATTTCGAGATGACGAACGGCGTGCAGTATTCGTTCAGCCAATTGATATCACCACGGTCAATCTGACTGAAAATCTGACAGAGGACATTGACATGAACACCAGCTCTGGCAGCAGCTCTCAGGAGGTCGCGGCGGCCGTTGAAGATATCATGGCGGCACTGGTCATAGAAGACAAACACCATCCGCCGATTGTTCTGGTACTCGTTGTCATCCTCATTGCCCAAGAACATGCGGGATTCCCCGTTATTGGCGATATCGACGGCCTTTCCGATTGCTTCCCCTGCGCCATCCTGCAGTGCAAAGAGGAGCTTGCCATGAGGCTTGCTGCCATAGGTGTCGGAAACCATCCGGCAGATACGCTCAAACTCCCGGTCAAAGCCGATGTAGATGATGACATTGTTCACATCGCGAATCGTCTCAACCACTTCCCTGGCAGCCCAGCGGGTCTTACCCGCTCCGGGCCGTCCAGCAATCACGTTAATGCGAGTACCAGTGTCCATAGTTTTTACTCCTTGTCACTCAGTTTCAGTCGCGTCATCCTGAATTTTGACTTCTTCGACTTTGGATTCGGGCTCGTCATCCTCGTCATCCTCATCGTCGTCATCCTTGGCGGAAGCAGCTGCTTCCGCTTCAGCCAGGTGTTCCTCGGATTCATCCATTTTGCGGACCAGCTCATCGAAGGTCAGCTTGTGCCCTTCTTCCTTGGGTTCGGAGGGCTTGGCAGGCTCTTCGGGTTCTTCCGGTTCTTTGGGGTCCTCAGGGCCTTCTTCGTCGGGTTCAATCTTCACAATCACGTGGTCACTGAAAGCCACATAGGCAACAGCAGCGACAGTCACAGCACCAATTACGGCAAGAATATTTTTCAGCATGTCAAAAACCGCCTTTCAGGTTTGTAGTATTAACGATACTATCCAGTGTACGGGATTCGCAACGGAATACAAGTATCTGCCAAAAGATTTAGCAGCCAGGCTCACCGAGGCTTATGCAGACGTTCTGAACGATGCATGTGTGGGCGGGGTGCGGGCATTTCCAGCCGGGGTTCTGCTGCGGCAAGGCCGGTTCGGAGAGTTGTGTTTTTCGGGGCCCAAAAACAAAAAGAGAGGAACGTTGGCTCCCCTCTCCTGGTTTTATTTCTCGCCGATTTTGTATCTAGTCTTGCTAAGCTTCACGAGGTCCTTTGTCGAATAGCGGGCATATAGCTGCTGGACTTTCGCGTCGTACATCGGTTTGACAATCGGCACATCGATGTCAGTCATCACTTCATCGTGCAGCTGTTCCGAGAATTTCGTTCCAAGACCCACATAGCGCAGGCCCATGATTTTACTGTTGGCCGCGTCAGCCAGAATGAGCAAAAGGCTGTATCCCTGTCCTTGCGGGACTTCAGGGAACGACAGATTGCGGCTCAGCTGCACGGCATAGGGACTGTCCATCCACTCAAGGCCGCCTAGCTTAGAGAGAATGAACAGAACGCCGCCAACGCGTACGAAGCGAATTTCACCGGGAACGCCTGCCTTAAATGCTTCAATTTCTTTCGGAGAGGGATGAAAGAAATTATAAATCAGCACAAGTCCTGACCCATCGCACTCGAAATAGCACCCTTCCAGGAGTCCTGCGAGGAATGGTGCAGATTCCCCAATGTTGAGAGATTCGAACATAAGTTTAAGCCTCCTTGCTTTTTTGCATCGAAATTCAGTATCTCAATTCTACAGCAAGTTGGCAGTGTTGTCTAGGACTGCGATTCGAACCGTTTCCTGCGCCGTTCCGTGCAGCGCTTGAGTTCTGCCAGGGAGACGACCTTCACGAGGATTCGCTGAGAGGTCGGGAAGTTCCGCATCACGCCGATGCCTTTCAGGATACGCCAGTAATCGTCCGGAGTGACCTGCTGGATGGTGTAAATCGGCCCCTGAGTCAATTCCATGACATAGTTCCCAACCATGATACGGATTCGTTCCCGTTCCTCCAGCTGAATCAGCGAAACATCCTCGTCCACCATCACGCGCACAACTGCGAGCGGGGTGAATTTCGGATGCAGGTTTCCGTTCATGTCGGGTTCAGGAGTAAGGCCGTCCGCGATGTAATCGAGGAACCGCCAGGGCGTGACCCGGTCTCCGTCGAAAACCGGAGCAATCATTTCGGTTTCCGGGACGAATTCGGTGCGAAGAATCCTGGCACCAGCCGGAAGGTCTTTGAGCAGAGATTCCGAGATTTCCTGTTTCATCAGGTCAGCCTTTTCGTCGGTCAAATCATCGATATTAGGGCTGACAACATAGTCGTAGTGAACTTCGAGACCGTTCAGCAAAGCCGTAACGCGAAGATAGAGTTTGTCAAACTTCAAAGATTTTTTTTCCTCCAGCAAAGACAAGGTGTTTTAGAAATTTAGCAGCCATCACGATGATACTCAGGAGCATCACGGGAGCGGATGCAAGAACGACGGCGAATGCCACACACTGGATGACCTGCAAGGCAAACCAGGTGGGAAAGATATTGTCCCGGAACAGACAGAAGGCAAAGACCACAAGACCGATACAGAGCCAGGAACCCTTGATGTCGTATTTGCTTGGGCATGCATGATACGCTATTTGGCTCATGACGATTGCGAGAATCCAGATAGCTGGATGCTTGAAGCAGTCATTGCCAAGACTCGACCAGAACCCAAGAAGCAGCTGGCTCATGGTGCAAATCTGAACCATGCCGAGGATTCCCGGTGCAATGCCGATGAGGGTCTGTTGGATGCAGCGGAACGGATAAAGGCCGCGTGGCGTGTAGTTCACATAGCCGAGGACTTCGTCATCCTGTTTCTGGAAAATCTTGTACAGCTTCACGCCATCGATTCGAGCACCGGTGAAGATGGCAGCCAGGAGATGGGAAAGCTCGTGGTGGATAACGCCGATTGCAGTAACACGGGTATCGTAGAACCTGGCCGTCTTAGTGCCGAACGCTTTCATGACAAGCCAGAGACTCAAGTTCCGGCCAAGCCATTCGATAGCAAGAATCACCACAATGGTCAAGACAAGGCATTGCCCCTGCCAGGCATCGAGATGTTCAAGAATCCTGCTGCTGTTCACACAATCACCTTCCGCACGCATTGGCACTCACAGGTTCCCAGCCGTGTGAATCCTCCCACGACTAAAGTCACGAGAATGCAACGGCTCATTATTCAAGCAGCAGAGTTTTGGAACCCGCCGCAATGGGAATTTGGCAGATGCGATACGGCAAAGGCAGGCATATTGGCAGTCAGGTTTGTTTGCCTTGCAGATGCACAAGTACCGATATCGCTTTATGTCCAGCTCCTCCTGCTATGATTTAATTATACCATGAGCCGAACATGCCCTCAATGCGAAGGGCGAATTGTTAGCAGTTTAGACACAAATGCAAGAAGCAAGGAATCCAGGCAGCCAAAGCCCAATGGAGCAGCTACGCAAGCGGAAGTCCGGGATGTAGGATGAGCAGCTACGCGAATGCCAGGGAGCAAAGAAGCACCAGCCCAAAAGCAAGGCAGCTACGCTCCAGGCGGCAGTGGACACAACTCGCAACGAGCCGCAACGGCCGCCAAATTGCAGCTAAGGAATAGTGGGTTTCCTAAGGCAAAGCTATGACAAAGCCAATCCCAAGGAACTCAAAGCTAATCCTAAGCTAATTCTAAGCCAATCCTACTCTGCTCAAATCTAGTACTCTCTCTTACTTACCAATGCCCTTTATATATAATATATAGAGCTCTACTACAGGGGACGCGGACAAATGCCTGAAAAACATTGCCAACCCGTTTGACATTCTTAGGCAGGGTCCGTTTTTCAGGGGAAATCGGGCTCCTGGACTCCTATTACCAGTCCAGCCGACAATTTTTTTCGGGTCGGGAAAGCCGTCATGGCCGCCACGTGGGCCACTTCATCCGTCCGCAGTTCAGCTGCCAGCCTCAAAAGGGCGGGATATGTGTCAGATTCCTTTAGATTTCGTTCTCACTCGCAAGCGGGCGTGTCCTCCGAAAGGGTACACTTATCCTGTGATTTTGAAACAACAGCATGAACGCGAAAATATTGTAGCGTTTGCCAGCATTTGTGGTCCGTCAAATCCTCTACCAGCATCTCGGCATTGCGAGCGTGACTCCTCAGCCGCAGCCTGTTCGGGGATTTTGTTCTCGCTCTTAAAAGGGTGTGTCCTCCTCGAACATGTGAGTCTAAATTTTGCCTCACCGGGACTGTTAATATTAGATTTAGCATTGCACAAAAGGAAGAGATTCGCTTCAAATCCTGCACATCAACCCGGCAAACTTGTGTTCTCGCTCATGAATGGGTGTGTCCGTTTGCCGACCAGAGATACAGGTTCAATTTGTAATGACTTCCAGCATTTAGCCTTTATAGGTTCTATTCGCGCAAAAGAAAAAGTATAGAATTGTGAAGGTACTAAAAGGTTCAGGTTGCGACTTGCTGCGTTCGGCCGTAATCAAAATGCCTTTGAACTTTGCCAACGCCGTCCCAGAGCTGACTTATCGCAGAGCAGCAGCTGGTGGCGTAGTTGTTCAGAGCATCCTTGACGGAATGCCAACCTTTGTGAGATTGAGGTTCAAAGCACAGCTGATTGTACGCATCACTGAATGGAGCAAAAGGCACATTGTCGTCCGGCTTGTTGTCATCCTTAGAAGAGTCCTTCTTCTCAGTAGTGACGGTCTCGGTACTGTCAACAGCCTTGGCGGTCGCAACCGTCTCAGCAGTTTCAGCGGATTCAGCAGTCACAGTAGCTTCATTAGCTTCCTGCGGCTTTGCCGTTTCCAGTTCGTCAGCCGTCTGTGGTTCGGGAGTCTCCACGATAACCGTGACGTGACCAACGAGCTTATTGACCGCCTTGTCAACGAGCATGAGGTCTTCCTCAGACACGAAGTCGAAGGACCGGTTCAGAGCGTTGAACACCGTGTTCCGGTTGACGCCCATCAATTCAGCAACCTTCTGCTTCTGGTATCCCATCTCAACGAGCCGCTGAGCCGTCAGGTTCTTGACGCGGAATGCCTGCTGTTCCTTCTCCACGATATCAAGACCACGCACTTTCGCCTGCTCATAGACAGTTGGAACCGAGATTTTCAGTTCCTTTGCAATGGCGCGGACGGACATGCCGGAAGTATAGAGTTCCGGGATGCGGTCATAGATGACCATGCGCTGTTTCCGGCGTTCCTGAGCCTCGTACTTCTGACGATGGTTCCGGATGCGGAGGTCGGGAATGAGACCGTGGTTGATGAGAACACCGAGCATGTAACGGTCAGCCTTAGAGCTTGCAATCGGAGGCGGGATTTCACCTTTTTCGTAACGCTTCGGCTTGGATTCGTCCTTTTTCCCATCTGCCGTAGGATTCTTGAGAGCACTCGCGGGAATACCGGAGAGTGCTTCAATTGTCGAGTTCTTGCAAGGATATTTGCAGGTGGAAACGAGATGTGCAACTTCCTTGTCAGAGAGAGGCTGAGAAAAAGTGTGGTTGATGAGCTGCGCCTTATCCATATCCGGATGACCACCCCGGTCATAGCAGGTGGAAAGTACAGCCAAGAGGGTGTTGTGACGGTTTCCTTCGCCACACGGATTTGCCTGAAGGTATCGAAGCGCCAGCTCAAAGCGGCAGACGAAGTTTGCTTTCCGTGCTTCTTTCTCCTTGTGATTGTTCAGAGCGTCAAGAAGATGCGGATAGCGCATGCACATTGCCGCGAAGCGCTTTTTAGCCCAGTCAAGGATTTCGTCATCAGTCTTGTTGAAATTCGCGTCAGACGGAGCAACTTTCTCATCAGCAAACCGATAAGGGACTTCATACTGGTCTGCAAGTTTCAGCAAGTTGAAGGGCTTTCCTTCAGGGACCCGAACACAATGGCAGCAGCGTTTTGCCTTGGTATTATAAGTACCAGGCAGACGAGCAACGCGATTGGTTTCATGCACTGCCTTATCCAGCTCAACATTCTCCATGAACTGGGCCTTTTCAATCAACTCATTCAGCTTGAGAGAAATTGCTCTATGTACGCCGCTGTAGGCCAAGCCATTAGAGAGATTGTTCGGGTTGCAGGGCTCAAGAAACACAAACAAGCCAACACCACGGCCGCTGTTAGAAACTGCACAGTCCGGAATCTCATGACGATTCACGGCATCCAGTACAAGTTCACTGATGCGGTCGCTGATGTCAGCTGGTGCGTTTTCATCGTGGCAATCAATGTCAAAGAACAATATGCGCAGCTTTTCGACATCCGCTTTACGACGGATACCTTTTCCGCGCAGAGATTTCTGAGGATGGAATGTATTGATGGAGAAGTAGATGTTGGTGGATGTATCCCAATAAGTTGGGGTCCCGTATTTGGGGCTGACTTTATCGAAGATGCGCTCACGAACACCCGCTTCCAAAGACTCGGAATTGACTTGGGCAACGGCTTTCATTTTCTCTTCGCCGTTTGTCCGAACCAAAAACTGAGTCACGCCATCAGCGTTCACATTGCTCAGCAGCTTTACAAATGCGTCATCAAGGGCAGTGCAGCCAAGTGCCTGTCCGAAGATGGTATTCGTTTTTGTAAAGCTGGTATTCAACATTGATGTGCCCTTCTGATGATGTATTCGGGTATTGGGATTTTGACCCATACTTTCATTGTCTGCAATCCGCACAGCCTCGCTAGATGGCAACCCTACAAACATAACGCAAATATAAAAGAAAATTCTGTGGACAATACACAAAACAGGTCTGGAGCAAAATCCAGAGTCGATTTGAATACTCGGAAGATTTGTCCAGAAAGCAGTCAGCAGTTTAGATTACACTAAACACATGTACAAAAAATGCCCCCGGCCGAAAATATCGGTCAAGGACAGTGATTTTTAGGTCTCGGAAGGCACAAAAACAACGAAATAATCGTCTTTATATCCTTGCGTCCAGCCGGGAAGCTGGTTTAGGTATTCGATGCAGGGACCGCTTTGGGAGCGTCGTAAAAGGATGGCATCAAAGTTGAACTGGTTCATACAGTCTTCCATGCCGGTGTCAGTGGAATAGCTCATGAGCGCAAAATTCACGCTTGCCTCAATAACATCATCCGGGAACAGGTCGGCTCTGGAATCTGCAAAGCTCTTGATGCCGTGGTAGATGCAATATCCGCCGTCATTGTAGGAGGTATAGAGTCGCTGTGGGTTAAGGTCCTGGATGTATGAGACAAGGTCAGCTGTAATGTAGTCCCCCGTCTTACCGGGGTCGTTGGCCATGGAAGGCGCATAGACAGCAGATACGAGAACGAGCACAGCGGCTGCCGCGACGGTGTATTTTTTAGTGTTTCCCGTCCAGGAACTGTTGGGTCTGCCGCCAGCTTTCCACATCCGGTTTTCTTGTGCGGAGATAAGAGAAGTGAGGAACCGGTAAATGAGGGGAGTCATGACGATAACCCAATAGCTGCGGATTCGGACATACATTGCGGTCATGAACAGGCAGCAGAGATACGGGGCAAATTCTGTGAGCTTTACCTTCATTTTGTAGGCTACAATCAGGAACAGGAAGGCAAGGCACAGAAACACGACTTCATTGGCAAGGTGGCTCGGCATCCACTCGGAAACATATTTCTTGGTCGTCTCATTGTTTGTCACAAAGAAATAGATATAGAGCTTGATGCCGTATGGATTCAGGAGTCCGGCCAGAATATCGGAAAGAAAGACCTGGAACAAAGCACGAAACCGTTTCTTCGAATCGCCCTTTTCGTTATAGATGTCGAAGGCGTTGATATCGGGAGCAAAGCATAAGACCAGAAACAGCAGATTGAACGCGAATAGAATCGGCAGTGCCCCGCCGTGCAGGTTTGCCCAAAGAACACTCACGACAGGAAGCAGCCAGCGAAGCTTTGTGTCAGGTTCTTCATAGACCTTGTTCAGCAGATAGAATCCGACAGCAAAGAGCGTCAAACCGATGTTCTGCGGTCTTCCTGCCCAGTCAAGCGGCAGCGTGACAAGAGCCAAAGCCAGGACATTCATGAAAGGGTCTTTGATTTGTCTGCCCCAGATATACTCAATGAACAGACAGTAGGCAAAAACTGTCACTGCAATGAACGCAAGCATTCCGTAGACGGGATTTGTCGAAATGCAGGAAAACGCGTAAAGAATCAGGCTGCTGAGCCATGAATGAGCGGTTTCCTGCAAACCGAGTTCCGGGCTAAGCCAGGAGAAAGTATCCTGAGTGGGGATAGCTTTATTCTGCCAGATGCTTTTCCCTAGGGTAAGATGCCAGAAATAATCGCTGTCAACGACTCCTTGTCGTTCCGCCATGATGACAGCAATGGCAGTTACGATAACGGCCGCAAATAGATAGAGTGTTTTATTTGACCTTTTGGCTTTAAGTGCAAGCATAATAATTCCTCCTAAAAACAAAAAGGACAGACCCATAGAGGTCCGTCCTTAACAGTGAGTCTTAATTTTAGAGTATGCGATTCGCAAGAAAAGGCAAATCAGATGATGTTGCGCTTTTCGAGCGCTCGGAGCATTGTGCGGTATACATGCATGTTGGGACAATAGCCGGGTCCAAAAAATTCAGCATCGCTCATGCCAAATGCAATACATAGTGCAGCCGCGACAGCTGGGCTGCGGGAATATCCAGCATCACAATGCACAATAATTTGAGAAACCGCATTTTTGTATTTCAGAAATGTATCAATGATTTGGTTTGCATCGTCCTCACTCATGGGGATTAACCCGCCAATAATTGCCGAAGTATCAATGTCGTCGAATTGCAAAAATTCCACATGGCGAACCATATTATTTCGCGCTTGCTCCAGCATTTCAGGGATGGTATCATCCGTGCTGGAAATCGAGATGATGAGGGTTGGCTCCAAAATATTATCGATATCATATTCAGGGCCATATCCTTCCACCGCCGCCAAACACTGCGCACGGTACATTACTTTTATTTTCATGTTTTTTTCCTTATAAGAAAAAGGCCGCCCACCTAAAAAGGTAAGCGGCACTGAATAATGCTATTTATTATTTTGTGGCGAGCCTTTCAGCTACTTTTTCGATGACTGCGCCCCTGATGTCATTAGAAATGTTGAGAGCCTCTACAGCTTTGTTGGGCGTTATACCCATTGTGCGAACGAGGCTGACCACATTATCGACAGCATTAGAAATGCGACCATCGAGATTGCTCCTATCGAGCATATTTCCGATTAAGTCCGTCATTGCGATTGGTCCTCCTGTATTAAAACAGTGATTTGCTGTAAAGAGAAACTCCTTGTTGTGAGTAAATGCCGCCAAACATTTAATGAGTTCATCAGCGTACTGCACGTCACCTTCCGGCGCTTTATACGACTTGTTCACGCGTGCTTGATGCAAATAATCGACGATAAATCGAAAATCACTTGTGAAGAGTGAACGCGTTTCATCGTCGAGAAATGCCAGCTCAAACAGATTGATGTGGTAGTCGTTTAGAAACGGCTGCAAATCTTCCGATAATGAACCAAAACATGATAGAAGATTCTTATGGCCATTCCAGTGCGTGGTTCCAAAATACAGCACCAAGGTGATGCATGGATATACGGGCTCTTTATTGGCAGCTTGCTTAGCCCCGCAATGTTGATTGACTTGCTCTTTATACGTTGCGCCGTCATAAGACAGAACACGCAAGGGCATATCATCGTCAACATAGGTTTGATTTTCAAGGCCAAGCAGTGCGATTTTGACACCGTACTTTTCCCAGTACTTGACAACATCTCGTTCCTGCTCATGCAGACCACCATCAATTTTGAGCTGCGTTCTCGCTTTGCTGTCTTTCAAGTCGTCTTTATTGACAACTTGCTTTCCATGAAAAAGAAGAACGTTGATGATGTCTGCAAAAATCTCAGCATGGTTAAACAAGTGTTTCTCGGCAATGTCCTTTGTGGACATTATTGCCTCCTTTCTTTCATTATACCTGTTTTGCAATAAAAAGTATAATGAAATTTTGAAATTTTATATTTTATTGCAGCTCCAAACCGCACAAGCCACCGAAGCGACGATACAGCCACCGGCGATGTGAAGCATCAGAACTGCAACGCTGATGAGAGTGCCGAGCGTATCGTGGCTGAGACCGGAATCGAAGATACCGATATCGGTGATAAGGGATACCGCCATTATCACGAACGCTCCTGCAGCTGCAAAGCAGCCAATTGCGGGCTTAGAATTTTTCAGCCAGCCGAACATTTCTTTGGCTTTGGCTATGAACTTGAGCTCGTCTTTCTCGATGTAGAAATACCGTTCCCTTGTCGCACAAGCCGATACATACAAGGCAGCCAGTGCAGAAGCCATGCCGAAAATGCAGAATGCGGTGGTTCCGGTCCTGACAAAAGAACTCAGGACCAGCATCAGAATGGATTCGGATGTCAGCGGCGTTACGGCTTTCAGCAAAGACTGAATCAGAATGAGAATCATAGTGACTCCGATTGCTTCCGCTGCGATGATGGCGGATATAGCGGAAATTCGTGCCGCAGCGTAGTCGTTGCGAATAGTATTAGATTTCATAGTTTTACACTCCTTTGATTTGTGCTCAAGCGATACCGTGAATCGTCTGAAGCAAATAAACTTTGTTAGACTTGTTGCTGAGCCAGAGCCTTTCTACTGCCGGGTCCATCAAGCCAAACCGTTTGTGAACCGCATGCAAAAAGCAGGCTTTGATTTCAGCATCAGATGAGGTATACGATACGCGAGCGCACCGGATATCCATCTCGTTAAACTCGTGTTCGAAGAACAACGTCAGCAGAAGAAATTCTTCGTGGGTATCATGGACCCCATCCTGATAGAGAGAACCATCCTCGTTCAGAATGGTCGCCTGCGTGTTTTCGCACATATGTTGGCGAACCATGAGGTTCACAACATCAGGCCCCAGACGAAAATCTTTCTGTGTCGGATTTCTATAAAAGTGATACAGGTTCGGGCAGAGATGATTCATCACATACCGCACCTGTTCCTCTTCTGTCCCCTTGTCAGCAGCATCCGCAAACCATTGCGGGAATTTTGCGTAGGAATATGAATTCTGCGGCAGGGAG
>ULRI01040594.1_pt1 | contig 43069 bp, 39 predicted proteins | sample 1955291 | NCBI WGS metagenome assembly ULRI01 (sample SAMEA4835678, study PRJEB28245) | human gut metagenome | biome: gut microbiome; material: fecal sample | place: Denmark | collected 2008
CACGCTTGATGGTGTTTGCGATAAGCGTATCGCGGTCAAACATACAGACCACAACACACTCCCATACACCAAGAATCGCCATATAGGTTCTGACTTGATAGATGTACGGAATAGGAATATTGCCATTCTCCCACTCAGCCTTGTTGAACGAGCTCGTAGTTTTGATTTCCACCAAGCAATACGAGCCGTCCGGCTTGCGCATCATACGGTCAATGTTGGCCGTGATGTAAGGCTTTCCCGGCATGGAATAGATGTTGGTATCGGTGATGATATCGTTGTACGGATACCGTTCCGACAGCCAAGCATCCACATACTCTTCCGAGATATGGCCCCACAGCTTATTCAACCGGGATTGAGAAGTTTCTTCTTCCGGGACAATCGGCTGCTTTCCAGTCTTGGTGTAGAACAAATCAAGATTCGTCTTGAACTTGTTTGCGCCAAAGATAGCGGAAATGTCAGAACCGCCCAAATGGTCTGCACGCCGTGCCTGCCACTGGTCCTCCGTCAAGGTGCTTGCATCGACCTCGATTTCAGGGCCATTATAGCCGTCCGGGTTGCAGAACTTTACTGCTTCCGGGCTTGCCTCGGCCATTGCCTCGTTGTAGAGTTTTCTGGTGTAGGGAGTATTGATTTCCCAGTACGGAAGATGCTGAGCACACCCCGCACTGGATTTATTAGTGCCATCGTAGCTTGCCATTGGTTGTTCTCCTTTCAAAAGTCAGCGGCACAAGCCATACACAAGTACGGCTATAACCAGCAGGATAAATACATTTTTAGGTTTTACCATTACAGCTCCTCCTTACCAGGCATATCCACATCGCTCCAGCGAGTACGAGCGCAGCGTGCAACGCAGTCAGCGGCAGCGAAAATCTTCTTAGCATCCTGAGTGTGATTGCGAACCACACCAGCGTATGCGTCGCATACCGCTAAGTAGATATCCAAAGCCGTGACAGGCGAATCGCCATATGCAACGTCGAACCCTTCCAAAGCTTCCATCGCTTCCTGTTTCGGCATACCACCGCTTTTCAGGACGCGAACAAGAGCTGCCTTACTGTTGCGAACCTGAACGTTGCGCAGCTTATCCAAGTCGGTAGCTGCGTCATCGAAATACGCAAGCAAGGCAACGAAAGCATTTGTAACTCGCGCTGCAATGTCTTCGCCGATGTGCGGGATTGCCACATCTTTTGCCATAGGTGCCACAATGCCGCTGCCCATATTCAGGCACGGAATCAGGCGTACAGCAGATGCGGCAACATCCGAACTAATCATCATGACTGCCGGAGTATACCCCGCAGAAAATCCCGAAGGCAGTTTGCGGAAGAACTGCTGCTTGTAGGCTCCAAGGTCGATAACTACCTTCATGAGTTCGTGGGACAGATACCCGCCTTCGAATTCACGGTCGGGCCAGTTCTGGTTCATGTAGTCATCCATGATTTTCAGAAGCTTATCGTTTCCGATAGCTGCATAGCGGGCAGAATGAACAGCACGGACCTTGTCATAACTGTACTTAATCTGCACCGCACCTTTCCGTTCTGCCAGAATAAGGTTCAAAACCTCCTTCAAGCTTTCACGGCGTTCTTTGCGAAGCAGCTCATAGCAGTTCATACCAATCATGCCTCTGTCGCAAATACTGCGAACTGCGCTGTCCCCTACCGGTTTTTTGCCGATACAGGTGGTCAGATTCAGTCCTGCGTTCTGCTGCGTATCAAGGACTGCTTCCTCGCTTACCTTCATCTGTTTGGCGTACGCATCAGCGCAAAGAGGTTCATCATGACTCGCTTCAAAACGAATGTCACGAATTCCCTCCTCAAGCCATTTAGTATTTGCTGCGTCCTGCTTGCACTGCGCAAGCAGCTTGTCGTACTCGCCAGCCTTGTACTGTGCTTCTGCCCCGTCCAGTGTGAAATCCACAAGGTCGGGGTCCTTTGGGTTGGGTGTCACGGCAGCTGTGTTGATGGTTGTGTTGACGACCGCGCTAGTTGCCGAGGCAGGTGCGTTCATGGTTACATTGTTGTTGTTAGTAGTGGTGGTAGTGTTGATAGTAGTGGTCATAATTTTTACGCTCCTTTTTTATAATGCAAAAAGAGGCGGGCCTCCCGATGTGGGAAGTCCGCCTCTTTAAGCGAATTGTGAATTGTACGAAAGGCATTATGCCCGTATCGATGTTTGTTATCTATCGTACAATTTTTATTGTATTCGGTTCGCATAAATGGGCAAGTGAAAATAGTGCAAAACTAGATTTTCCCTGCTGCCAGATAAAAAGAAGCGCAAAAAAGCCGCTCACCAAAGAATCCTTGCCGCGATTTCTCAATTTGCCGTTTCTGCTGTTGCTGCGGCTGATTCCAGTGTCTGTCCGGCTTCTGCCGGAACAACGGTCACAGTGCAGGAATCAGAGAATTTACCATCTTCGGTAGCCAAAGTTAAGATGGTAGAACCCTCAGACACGCCTCGCAATACGCCTTCACTGTCATCGTAAACCGCAACAGATTCGTCTTCCACGGTCCAAACCAGCTTCAGTCGATTCACAGCAGCAACCACTTTGTCGTTGTCCTCGGTCTTTGCGGTGGCAACATTGAAGCCAACTGCTTCTTCTTCACCAACCTGAAGCTCAATATCACCGTTCAAAACAAGCTCGGTAATATCAATCTTGTTGGCTTTCGCAACAGCAAAGCTCGCAATCAGCGTGATTGCAACCAATGCCAAGAAAACGGCAATGATAAGAATCGGATTTTCAGCAGCGCTCTTGGCCTGCTTTTTATTGTTACCCATTAGTTTTCCCCTTTCTGAGCAGCCATATCATCTTGTGAGTCTTTGTCTGAAGCCCCTAGATGAAAATGCAGACACACCTTAGACATGACTTTGTTGGCCGGAACGAAATGTTCATCCCAATACCGAGAATCATACGAATTGTTTCGGTTGTCACCCATCATAAAATAATGGTCTTCCGGAACCTGAAACGGTCCAAAGTCAAGGTCTTCCGGTGTTTCGTTCAAATAAGACTCTTCGTATTCGACACCGTTAATATATGTCTGCCCGTGCTTGATTTCCAGCACATCTCCAGGCATACCAACGATTCGTTTGGCATAAATACGCTCGTTACCATCATCACGTTGAAACAGAACAATGTCGCCGCGCTCGTAAGACTTGTTCAAAACGTCCGTTCTCACTCCAACCGTAAAGCACGGTGCCGAAAGAGTCGGATACATTGACTGTGTCGGAATAATGGCTGTCATAAGAATAAATTTGAAAATCAGCCAGAACACCACAAAGCAAATGACCGGCAGTGCCCAACTTTTCACAAAATCTTTCATTCGTTGTGTGCGGGAAAGCACAATGTTATTTTCTTCCAAAAATGTCACCTCGGTAAATTGTTATTGATGAAGGTTAGAAATTGATTCAGATAGAATCCAATCTGGCTCAACAGTCCTTGATAGTCAACCGTAACGCCAATATAATTAAGAAACATGTTTACGCCATAAATCGTGATGGCTCCAAGAACTAGAGTCTCAAACAAACGACTTACGCCGCGCATGATAAACCAAATCAGCATCACAATCAATGCAATATCAACAACAAGCTTGATATCACCAGATTGATAAAGAGATTGAAAATAGTTCATAACGTCATTGATAGCCGACATAATAATCGCCTCCTTCGCGTTCGTCTGGCCACCTATTTTAATTTTCTACAATTCGCACGTTTCAGCAACAAACAAAAAAAGCAGTGGCATCTGTTAAAAGATACCACTGCTGCTGTGATTAGAGGACGTACGGGCAAACCGTCACGTACAGCTGGACAGCCTTATCGCCGTTGTACAGAGACACGGTCATGAATCCCTTCTTTGCTCCAGAGAGAATCATCTCCTTCGCTGCTTCATACTCTTTGTTATCACGACGAACATAACCATCCTTGGTCTTCATCGTGGTAATAGCATTCTGCAGCATTTCAAGAGCCCGTTCAGGGGTTCCTGCGACCCGCATCCAATTACCGATAGAATCGTAGATGGTGTAGGCCGTATCGGGGATGTTGACGTTCTGAACCGGTGCAGGAGGTGCCTGGGTTACAGCGGGTGCCGGTGCCTGAGCAGGCGCGTCACTTGCCGCAGCCAGGGCTTCTCGACGATTCGTCATGTGCTGAGTATACCGTTCTGCGTTGGACAGGTATGCGGTCCAGTGCATCTTGAATGCCCCTGCAAGGCCAATCAGGTCTTCCTTAGAGCAGCTGACAAGAATGCGCTTAACTTCCGCATCCGGCTTTTTCTGGTATCCACCCATCTGATTCTGAATGCCTTCTGCTTCCACTGCCTGGAACACATAAGCCGATTTCGTACCAGGAATGAGCGAAATTTGCCGCCACATCACAGGACGGTCGTTGCGTGCCGGGCTTCCGCCGTTGTACACAAAGAGCTCCTCGGGATACTTTGCCTGCGTCTCCTTGGCTTTCTTGATTGCCTGGATACGCTTTTGGCCCATCATGCCGTTCAAGACGGCTTCCGCAAGATAGATTGCACCGCTACCGCCCTCAACATCGAGAGCTGCTTCGATAAAGTCCGTCTGCTTGCATCCATTTTGCCGTCCAGTATGGGCAACAAACGATAAATGCAGCTTGCCGATATTTGCCCAGTCCATCTTGAACTTTAGAAAGCTTTTCTGTCCCTGAAGCTGGTAGATGACGAAATCGTCTTCCTTGTTTGTGTTCTGATTTTTTTGATTGTAAGCCATAATAATTTTCCTTTTCTTATGCTGTTTTCACCGGGACAAACGGCACGAACTTTATGCTGTTTGTCTCGTTTGTGGTATTCGGAACAAAAGGCCGGAATACTTTCCCCTGCTTAAATGCAAGGTAATAGTCATCCACGCCTTTATATGTCGTGCCCCAGTTAAAACGAGTCATCGTGATACCATATCGGGACGCGATTTCATAAAGTTTTGCAAGTGCATTTTTAACATGCTCATTACTCTCTCGGTCAGAGTCGAACGCATCCACCACGCGGGTAATTCCTTGAGATTTCAGATACTCACAGGTCATTTCCCATTGGTTAAAGCAGTTGACTCCCGCAAGGGCTATGTACGGTTCATGGCTCTCGCTTAGCTCACAAGCAATGTGAGCTTTGAGTGCCCCTTCCGTAACATACACGATTTGACCTTTTTTGCATTCCGGCATAACACCAGGAATACCGTAGCTCGCAATGTTTCTGGCACTGCATCCGCCTTGAAATCCGGCAGACGAGAACCAGAGATATCGCTTGTCACCCTTGTCAAATCGAATCTGCATCCCCGCAATCTGGCCTTTCGGATTGAAATACGGGATGAAGAATCCTGATTTTGAGCAGGCGGAAAAAGTCTTTCCATTCTTCTCATAGAATCCCGGAACTCCCTCAAAAGAAATACCTCGCTTTTTGAGTTTGGCAAAGACACTTACCCAGCGTTCCGGTACGGAACGATATAAGCATTTGTCAATCACCTCATTGGTAAGGCCCCGTTTGAGAAGATTGTTCCGGTGTTCAGGTTTCAGCGTCAGTTCATTCAATACTGCTCTGTATACCTTATCCAATTCTTCATCCGATTTGACATCAACCGTTGGTTCCGGTTGATACTTGAGCGTAACCCTTGACTCGACAGGTTTACCATTCAAAGCATTTGCCAACGCTTCGTTTGCTTCCTGCCGCTTCTTAGGGTCAAGTCCATTGAACAGACAAAATAGGTCAACTATTCCACCACTGTACGGACATCCGCTGCAGCAATGGAAGCAGTTATACTGACCTCTTTCTAAGTTTACAGAGAAATACACCGGTTTCTTTTTATGGCCACATACTCCCATAGGACATTGGACTTCTATTTCGCCGGTGCGTGATACTCCTCCTCGTGTCTTAGCTCCAACGACGCCAAGAACCGCTTCCATGCTTAGCATTTGTTATTCATCCTTTCTCTTTTTTACCATCCCCTTTCTGACCCATAGTTCTTTACAGGTTATATTGACCTGCAAGAATACGAGCAGCAGCCTGAACAGGTTTCCCCGTATACAAAGGCCGCAGAAAATAAGTGATGGCTGCAGTGTTGCCACTGTCCAATAACTGTTTCATGGTCTGACCGCCATAGCGCCCACAAGGAACCTTGAAACTCAAGGCTTCTTCCAACGTTTTAGGCTCTTTCGCAATTTCCTGCTCACGGGGAACAGGCGGAACCGGAATCGGCGTATATGCTGGTTCAGGCTTCGGTTCGGGCTTCGGTCCAGGTTCAGTCTGTGGATTGGTTTCAATCGGTGCAGCTTCTTTCGGCTGTTCCTGCTTTTTGGCAGTCTTCCGAGTTCGCGTTGCAGTCTTCTTTTCGGCTTCAACAACTTCTTTCGGGATAGGCGGGACAGGAATCTTGGCTTCTACACCGTCGTCAACAGGAGCATCGGTAAGTTCGGCTGCCTCATGGCAAACCGTAACTCCTTCGATGTATTCTGCATTGGCGGGAGTTCCAAATCCACAGTTACCGAGAGCCTTGCGAATTGCAGCGGTTCCAGCGTTCTGGATGTAATCCTTTCCGAACTGGTCATCGGCGTGATAGCGTGTGGCAAAAGCATTCGCCAACAGGTTTCCGTTTTCATCGATGACGCGGCCTTCGACCGTTGCTGCCATGTCGTTCGCCCGATAGACAACCTGTTCCAGGCGTCCACCTGGATGTTTCAGCCTAAACCACATCATTGCGGGTTCGGCCTGCAAATACATCCGACCATTGCCTTCTGCGTCCTTGTAGCAAGTCGTTACCAGGCGAGGGTCAAAGCCTTCCACCTGATTTGCGTTCGCCATAGTCTCTAAAACCTGTTCGCGTGTGATTTTTGTTTCCATAATTTGCACTCCTTTTTAATAATGCAAAAAGAGGCGGGCCTCCCGATTTCTCAGGAAGTCCGCCTCTTCAAGCGAATTGTGAATTGTACGAAAGGCATTATGCCCGTTCGATGTTTGTTATCTATCGTACAGCTTTTATTCTATTGACTTCGCACGAATGTGCAAGCACCCAAGTCAGAAAACTTTAAGCACCACACATTGCCGGAATTTTGGCTGCAAGCATTTCACTGAACACGATTTTCGCAAAGTTGAAGATGTCAGTTTCAATGCGGCAGGTCAGGCACAGCTTTTCAGGATGCTTTTTGAGGAGCACCGCCGTGCGATACACGATAACGTACAGCTTTTCCTCAAAGCAGCGGCATATACCGGCATATTTCTCGTCGCTCAAGCCCTCTTTCGGAACAAGGTCTTTTGCTGCGGTTTCCGCATAGCGTTTCCAGGTCACGTCATACAGGTCGCCTTCTTCCTCGTTCAGAACGTGGTTGGCAATCGGCAACGCCTGCACATCCGTCAAAGCATCGCAATTATCGAAATTAAGACGAGCGAAGCATCTTGTACCTGCATAATATTCAAGCAGCCATTCAGACAAGCCATAAGCCAATGTCGCTAGTTTGGTGGCAAAAGCGCTGGTCATGTACACCGTCCCCTTCTGCTCTTTGTCATCGCGCTCAATGCAATAGTTGTATGGGAGCCTATCGGGAAGTGCAGCGCTACAGATTCTATCGGTGAGCCTTTTGCGGCTTCTGATATATTCTTCCGAGGTCACGGACTCATATTTCTCCAGCGTGTCCTCGTATTCGATAATTTCTTTGTTCTCCTTGTATTCAGGAGCAAGCTGAGTGCATTTCAGGGTATAAACGTTTTTCATTGGTTGATTCTCCTTTTTATTTTTATAATACAAAAATCGCACGATATTCATACCCTTTTCAGATACAAACACCGTGCGAAAATTGTTATGCGAGATTACGCTTTACGATATTGCACAAAATCTGAGGCATCGCTTCAAGATTCCCAATATCAATAAAGTTTTTGCCGAATTCATTTTCTACCTGAGCACGGGCAGAGCCAATACCAGCACCAACAACCAAAATTCCGTAACGGGAAAGTTCTTTGATGGTTTTCTGGATGCCGTCACGGCCGGAAGCGGAACACCCGTCAGTACTCACAATCAGAAGCCGCTTTTCAGCAGTTTCCTTTTTGAGTTTCTCGGCCATATACTTCATTGCGGGTCCAGTCGGAGTGCCAGAGCGAGACTGCATACCGGTAATGCGGTACTTATCCTTCCCGTCTATATCCTGGTCCACATAATTGATAATCTGCAGACCAAAACCAGACGTTGTAAATCCGCACACATAGCAAGGCAATTCCATTCGGTAACAGAGGTCCTGAATGATAATACCAGTACGAATCGAAGCTTCAATCGCATCGTCGCGCATGGAACCGGATTCATCGCACAGATAACCGACGGCAAGACGCGGATTGTCACGAGGAAAGTTCTTGCGGCTGAAAATCTTGCCATCCCGATGATAAGCCAGACGAGCTTCCACCCGGCTTCCCATGGGAAGACCGGAAACAGTATCGTCATTTTCCTCATCGCGAATCATGGTTTTGAGCCGCCGTTCCAGATTCTTCGTCACAACAAGCAAGTCATTCGAAAGTTCGTTGTAAACAGCGACATTCGATTTACTCACTTCCTGCGCACGGTCAACCGTAACTTTGGTCCCGATTTCAGAACTGATGTGTCGAGCTTCCTCGTTCAGTTCATTGTTCTTTTCCCGATTTGCCTTTTCCGTTGCCGCGTCTTTCTTGCGGGCATTTTCAATCGAATTGATGTCCCGTTTTGCAGCAGACAAGTCAGGTGTACCGGAAGAACCGCCTTTACCAGACGACTGAACACTAGAATTACTCTTGTCAGACGCCTGAGCAGCTTTAGCGTTCTGTTTCCCGTTATTGCGGTCCTTAGCTTCCTGGGACCGAGCCGAGCTATGCGTGATGCTCTCCGAGTTCTGGTTCTTTCCTTCCGTCAAGCCAGCTCTTTTAGCAGCATCCTTTGCAATTTGCTCAATCTTTTCCAGAGCCTTTTGAAGCCTTTCTCTCGCTTCCTTATCAGAATCCGCATTGTTTTCAGTTCCACCTGCACCAGAATTGGAATCAGCACCGCCATCGGACGTTGCATTTCCCTGCTGAGATTGAGAATTGCTACTTCCCTGCTGGTTTTGGGCCTGGGGCTGAGACTGGGAATTACCGTTTCCCTGCTGAGGCTGAGACTGGTCATTGCCACTGCCCTGTGCTTGACCGGGCATACAAATACCAGACCCGCTCTTACTGCTTTTTGGGCCGGAGCTTTTCTTTTGCTTTGGTTTTTTTTCAAGCTCTTTGATTAAGTCTGCCACGAGCGGATACAGGATGCAGCAAATCTCATTGACGCCTTCGAGACGTTTCTTGGGATTGCGCTCGTACTTGACATCGTCAATCACAAAGACGCAATCTTCCAATGTCTGAACGTATTCATCTGGGATACCGTCATTCATCGTAATGTCATATTTGGCGTACAGCAGAATCTGGTTGAGCATAGCTTCAAACGGAGAGCATTTTTTCTTGAGCATTTCGCCAAAGCTAACGCTCTCAGAAATTTGTACTTCGTCCAAAGTTGCCAGCTCAGTGGTTGCAAGGCCCCCGTACATTTCCTGAATTTCCCGTTCAATGAAACCATCTTCCAGAGCATTTTCAATGTTGCGTGCAATAGAAACGAATGGTTTGCAGAATCTCGGCTTTTTCAGTCGTTTTGTCAATTCCGCTCCATCTTTTTCAGATGCACGGTCCGGAATTTTCGGCCACCAGATTCCCTGGTTCAAATGCCCAACCCAGTTTTTCAGGGTCGGAAAATCCGTAAACAGAATATGAGCGACTTCATGAACGCGAAATCCCTGAATTGCGTAGTGCCGAAGTTCTCTTGAATCCAGAGACGTTACAAGACTGTTGTTTGTGCCAATGCAGATATTGTAACCATCGGTATACGCGGTTATCTCCGGATTTCGGAGCATTTCAACCGCCAACGCATTGACGCGTCTGTCTTCTTCCATCTCGGAAATGCTGTATCCGCATCTTCTCAGATATCCGCAGACACCGGTAATCATATCCTTTGCTGCGGTTTCTGTGTAGCTGCGGTACGCTTCCGATGTGAAAAATGCAGTATCCGGTACAGCTTTTTCAGAATTTGCCAGTTCTTCGATACGCTGACTCCAATAAGTTTTGCTCATACGAGAGCCTCCTTCCCGTTACGACGGCCTTTCCGGGTATACACGACTTTCGGCGTGTGAATCCGGGTATACGGCTTTACACCGTTCCAGCCAGACCGTGCATTCTCCACATTGACGATGATATTTTCTTTCTTATTCTTTTTCATAATATTTTCTCCTTAACTTTGAATGTAATAAGTATCGCCCTCAACGAGGGTGCCTTCTTTAACGTTTGCCTTTTCTGCAACCGTTGCATATCCTCTTACGATTCCATTAACGATAGCAGAATCACAGATAAGGGAATGTCCCATGCAAATTGCTTTGCTCTTAATCGAAGCTTCACCGCGTACAACGGCATCTTCACAAACCGAGCCTTCACAAACAGCATTATCTGCAACGAGTGCATTGTCTTTCACGCAGGCAAAGCCGCCAAAGACAATGGCTTCGTCAGCAACCCAGCACTGGCCGTCCTGGTCGAGATTTTCAGGTTTTTCAATCCATCCGCCAGTTTCTCCGGCCTGAACTTCATAGCCTTCAACAGTTTCAAATGTTTTATTGGCAACAATCATATAAAGTTCATGCCCTTTATAGGTTTTGCGGGTGCCAGACATCTTGTACTTGGCACCGCCTACTTCCGTCCATGCAGCCGGGCCGTTAATTTTGCCATCGAGATAATCCTGCGTTCTGTCCACATAGCCGTGACTAAGACGTTCATGAAGCTTCTTATCCCAATTAGAAATTGGCTGCAAGCAAGAGCTGCCTTCCGTGCCAATGCGCCCCCATCGTATCGTAAAATTCACTCCGCAAGGGTCGGGGGCAGTCATCAGATAGAACTTATTGTGAATTCCGTCTCGACATTCCAAATAAACAATATTGTTCATAATCTCACTCCTTAAAAAAGTTGCCGCCCTTGTTGCCAAGAGCAGCATTGTGATAGTTAATCAGATTTTGTCGAGTGCAGTTGCCGCTTCGTCCGCCACATGCAGCAGCCAAGACAGCGGGTGCATCTCATAGCAGGTCCAGACAGTATTTGCATTTGCCGCATTCGAAACGCCCATATGGTTGTTCACAGCAGCGTACTCTTCCATGGACAGCGGCATTCCGGTCGCCATGATGCGGTAACAGGAAAGGCTGCCGTGGCTGTCACAGCCGACAGAATCTTTCGGTTCAAACTTGTAAAACGGGACTTTGGTCCACTGGCCAGTAGTATCATCTTTCACGTTGCGCGTGCTCACCGTATAGGTAGAAATCTTGCACAGGTCGTGAAAGAGCGCAACCGTCAGCAGCGCATCACGGGAATACTGATTGGGTGCCCACAGGTCCGCAATTTCCAAAAGCCGCTTTGCAACGGTGATGGAATGCGCACACAAGCCGCCTTCTTCAGCCCCATGAAACCTGGTACTTGCAGGTGCAGTGTAGAAATCGGTTGTTTCCAGCCATGCCATCATTTGGTCGATACCAGGGCGGGTGATGCCTTTTGCCATTTCAATGAATTGTTCTTTCGTTGTCATAATGAAATCTCCTTTTCTTATAATGCAAAAAGAGGCGGGCCTCCCGGAATGGGAAGTCCGCCCCTTTAAGCGAATTGTGAATCGTACGAGCACAAGTGTGCCAAGTAGATGTTATCTATCGTACATTTTTCATTGTATGGATATCGCACGCAGCGTCAAGCGTTTCTGCGTGCCGCAGCATTGCTGGACTGCATTTTCTGCATTAGCGAATACCGGGCATAGTCGAAGAGTTTGGCCCAGTTGTCAACCGCGTTCGGCGAGGTAGTAACACTCGTCAGCCGGTCATTTCCAAACGGATAATCAACGCTGTCAACAATCATATTTTCATAGAACAGCGTGGCTTTTGCCTTATACTGCTCTTTACCGAATTCATTGATTGCGCCGCTGGCTTTCACAGTCAGCAGATAGTCACCAGGGAAGTATGTTCCGTCAACATGGTATTCGGCATATCCGACACTCATTTCGAGCCCGGGCTTATCGCGCCAGATAGCGAACAGCGTATCGATGTTATGAATAGAATACGTGATGCTGCAATGGATGTTTCTCCGGTCTTCTACGAGCAGCGCATTTCCAAGACTTTGCAGAACGTCATAATAAGCGCCCATGTCACTGTTGTCGTCAAACGGCAGCGCAACAGTCCTGTCTCCGCTTTCCATCGAAGCTTCGGGGTCAAACGAGACTCCCGTTGTCATCCAGGATTTCTTCACCTGCATCGCATAAACCTCATCCGGGTTAATACCATACACAGAGAGGTAATCCATGCATGTCACGATTTCTCGTTTTTCTTTGTCGCCCGGAATCGTATAGAGCGTTTCAGCCTTTTCCCAAGTGACGAATGTCGGCAATCCGCATGCAAGCCTCGTGTTATTGATTTGCATGATTTTTGCTGAGTCACCGTGAATATCCAAAACATCGGCCACGATATCCTCAATGTGTTTGTATTCCTTGTTGTGGTAGACATAAACCACACCGTCCGGCACGGATGTAGAGTCTACCGCCATCCAGGTGGTTTTGAGTTCCTGGCGCACATAAGCAGCTTTCCGGCCTATCTCCGGCATGTGAAGAGCTGCGAAGCGTTTAAGATAGTATTTCTGGTTCTCTGAGAATTGCATTTTTGTCCGTCCTTTCTTTGTACAAACAAATAAAATAGCGGACCCTCTACATACATAGAGAATCCGCTTACGGGTTGTGAATATTATTTTTGGTAGAAAACTATTGTTATCTATCGTACTTTTTTTATGATATTCCGTTCGCACAATATTGCAAGAGAAAAGAAGAAGCCGCTGCCCCCCTAGCATAGGCAACGGCTTATTGTTATAAAATGAAGGCCGGGAAAGCCCACGGTTTCAACCGTGGGAGGATGTCAAAATATTCATCCTATTCAAGAAATCGCGGAAAGGATTCCCCTTCATTCATGTGGGGGAGAAATTGCCGTTTTTGTTGCGTTAATGTGCGAAATAGATAATCTAAATAATAGAAGGTGGTGATAAGCAATGCCTGTGCAAAAATTAAATAGAGCAATAGAATATCGCGCATACCCTACGCCTGAGCAGCAGGTATTGCTTTCTAAAACCTTCGGTTGCGTTCGCTTTGTCTGGAATCATATGTTGATGGATGCACAACAATTTTTGAATGAAGCGGGAAGATTTTTTATTCCTACTCCTGCTAAATACAAAAAAGAGTTTCCGTTTCTGAAAGAAGTGGATAGCGGTGCATTGTGCAACGCACAGCTTGACTTAAAGGAAGCACGTAAGCGGCATCGGGAAGACCCTAAAACGGTTGGCCCTCCCAAGCTAAAAAGCAAGCGCAAAAGCAAGCTGTCTTACACAACGAACATTCATTCGGGTAAAGCGAGCGACGGCCATATTACGCATACAATCGCGCTTGGGTATGACTCCATCAAGTTACCCAAGATTGGATGGGTAAAAATCAACAAACACCGTGAGCCGGAAGCCGACTGGGTGTTGAAAAGTGCTACCGTAAGCTGTACCCGCAGCGGCAAATACTTTATTTCGCTGCTGTATGAGTTCGAGAAAGACATTCAGCCCATTAAGCCTACAAAAGAGACTTCTCTTGGGTTGGATTACTCTTCTCATGACTTTTACGTTGACAGCAACGGCAACGTGGCCAACTATCCAAGATTCTACCGTCAGAGTGAAGCAAAACTCGCTAGAGCGCAGCGCAGGCTGTCTCGTATGCAATTTGGCTCCCATCACTATGACAAACAGCTTTATAGAGTTCGAGTTCTTCAGGAACATATTGCCAATCAGCGCAAGAACTTCTGCCATACGGTAAGTACTGCGATAGCCAAACAGTACGATGCTGTATTTGTGGAAGATATCAACTTGCGCGGTTTGGCTGGTTCTCTGAAATTAGGGAAATCCACTAACGATAATGGCTTTGGTATGTTCCGCACAATGCTGGAGTATAAACTCACATCGCAGGGAAAAACCTTCGCCAAAATCGATAAGTGGTATCCGTCCAGCAAGACCTGCAGCGTGTGTGGCTTTATAAAAGATGACCTCACACTTGCTGACCGCAGCTGGACATGCAGCGCTTGTGGAACAACGCATAACCGCGACCACAATGCTGCTATTAACATTCGCACTGTAGGATTATTAGGGTTATATCCCGCATAATCCATTCTGCCCCCGCTATGCCGCTTGCAACGGCGGTGAAAGCGTACTGTACTCGGTCGCACGGACGGAAACCGTGCCTAACAGTCCGTTGAGTATGAATTTATGGAGTCCTGCGGGACTACAAGCCCCCACGTTTAGGTGGGGGTAGTTGACTTCGCACACTTTGACAAGGCCGGGACTGGCGGTGGAACGAACTTCATGTTTTCGGCATCGACATCAACAATCAGAGAAGTGAGGCTGATATCAGACTTGAGGTCTGGATTTGAAGCGAACGGTTCAGCTTCGGCTTTTTCAGGAACATAGGTTCCGTTCAGGATGCTTTCCAGCTTTTTGGTCTGCTGCTGCATAATTGCTTTGGCAGATGCCGTTCCACGCTCTTTGGTGAAGTAATCGACATAACATGCCGTCATCCCGATAAGGCAGTCCCGCAGCACATTATTCCCTTCGCAGAAATCCGTGACAGCATCAATCCATTGCAGCATTGCCTTTTGATTCACAAAATACCGAACAAGCCGCGCATCCTCATAACACATATGTTTTGCTAATCTCACGGTGAACGTTTTGCCATATTCACTTTGTTTATGTCCCAGAAAACAGGATTTGAAATCCGGGCCCAAATTACAGTCAATCATCTTCGTTCACCTTCAATTTGCTTTGATTGCCTTACTTCTTTTGCTTCTTATCTCTGATGTATTCCATCAGCTGTTCTGTCGTGGTAAATTTATGGGCACGCATCTTGGCGTAGCAGCGATTGCACACTTTCCGGCAAAGAACCGGTGTCCGACCACATACGATGCAAGGCCCCTGCTGATTTGCAACGCGGTCTTTTTGTGTATGTCCCTCTGACCTCAGTACTGCATTATTTGAGAGAGCACGCCAGCATTTCCTGCAAAGTCCTGATGTTCCGCAAGTCTCACCACAAACAACACATTTCTTGGATTTTGGATACCGTTCTGTGTAGATTTTCTTGATTGCGCTCCGAACCAGCATTTTGGATTTTTGGATTGTTTCGTCATCCTGGGATTCAATCCCCTTGTTCAGCGTATCCCAACACGCCAACCACTCGGTTTCCGTCAGCTGGCATCCCGATAACGGTTTCCGAACCTTCCTATCCTGTCGAATCGCATATCTCATACAATCACCATTCAGGGTCAAGCACAGACAGACCTGTAAAGATATCGCGCTTCGAATCAATCGACACGATTTTCCAAGCACCATTGATGATACGCATACCAATCGTTGCTTTCATACGCGCATCGCCGTTAGTGGTAGATACCTTCAGCTTTACGTTCATCTTTACGCCGTCATCCCCGTCAAGGCGATAGGTGTATGCATCCGGGTATCCCTCAATCGTATCGTCGGGAGTCACCGTGATGGCAGTGACAGATGCGCCAAGAGCTTTCTTGTCGGCATTCGCCTGAATCGCTTCCACATCATCATCGCTGTCAACAGGTTCCGGGACGCAGTTCGCAATTTCATTGGAATCCAGCAAAACGTTCGAGAAGTCACTCTCCCCTGCCCCGATAGAAAGCAGACGATAGACCTCCTTCATGACAGCAGAGAGCTTACTCTGATAAGCGTCTCTTGTATCTGAATCAATATCCGCAAGGAGCATCCGTTTCTTGTTTCCATCAGCAGCAACCTGATAGACACGGCCATTAAAGTCGCCCATATCTGTAGAAATTACATAGGCAGCGTCACTATCGAGGTCCAGAGCACGGGGAAGTGTTACGGTCCATACGCCGGTTTCAGCATTCTTTGCCGTGTAGCTTGAAAGGTCTGTTCCCTGGAAGCTTACCTTGTTGTTCGGAACTGTGAAGGAATAATCGGTGAGAATTCCGGTCGGCGGGTTCAGAACCCAGGCACCGTTCGTGTATTCTGCCGTTAATGTATAATCCGGAGATGTATCTGCCGTGACTTCTCCCGGAGTCTTCATAAAGACATTGATAGCAGCTTTCGAGCCTTCCTTGGCAGAGTTCAGGCAAATATTGGTCATATCCGTTTTTTGGAACGTCTCGAAGTCATTGACAACGACCCAGTCCTGAAGCTTTTCCCCGAAAGTGTTCGGAACGCCGAGTGCCGTTGCCGTCTTTTCAGCATCCCCATCCTGCAGGCCCTCAATAAAATCATGAACCGGCTGTTCATATTCAGTCAAATTGTTGCTGATAAGCCGCTTCAAGCCGGTCTTGTTTTCTTCATCCTGCAGCTGCTGAGAAATGGCAGCTTCCTGAGATGCTGCTTCTTCCTCAGGGGTCATCTGTTTCCCACACCCCGAAAACAGCACCCCGCATGTCATTACCAGCGCGAGTGTTCCCGCAAACAAACGTTTCATTGTGTTCTCCTCCTATGGCAAATCATCCGACTGAACTGACATTGCCATCTTTGTCAATCCAGTTGTTTTCAAAGAAAATTTCAAACATCTCTTTAACAGAATTCGCCTTGCACAGTTCTTGTCTTTCTGTGTCACTGTCAGATGCATAGACGGAACAGCTTCCATCATCTGCAACCACCAGCTCAACTTTTGCGGAATTATCTGTCTTGTTGATGTTTTCCTGCAATGCTGCAGTCGCATTGTTCAGAGATGTCAGCATCTCATCATTGGACAGTGAAACCTGCTGCATCGGGTCCGAGAACGTATTATCCGTACTAGCGGACGCACACCCCGCCAGCAGCATCATAGCCATAACAAACGACAGCAAAGCAGCCATCAGTTTCTTCATATACTGAATGCCCCTTTCAAATAACGAATCTCAGTGCTGCACCGAACAGCGTATCTGCCAAAACCATAAACGCAGCAGAAGCAGCTACCACGCAAAGAATCACACCCGTGCGCTTCGTAGTTTCCTTAGCGCTAAGCCAAGTCACATTTGACGGATGCAGCGTATCGGCTACCTTGGCCGGAATCGACCGAATTTCAATCTTTTTCACAGCGTTTCTCCTTAAAAGCGGGCACCGATAATTGTCAGAGCCAGAATCGCAATAGTGAGCACAACGCCAACCTTCACAACAAACTTGTTTACTTTCAGGTTGTTGTCATTCCTGCGCGTCGTCATAAAGTCACTTGCACCACCAAGAGCCGCGTTCAAGCCGCCCTTTTCGTTTTTGACAAGATAACACGCACAACTCACGATAAGACTGGCCGCCAACACCACAAGGCCCAAGATAAATTCGATAATGCTCATTTGTCTTCTCCTCCTTATCCCAAGAATCCTTTATGATGACGCACGGTCAGATATCCTTCCATGCTGCGCACGATTTCAAGTGCCACACTGGACATAATCATTAAGCTCGTGCCGCCAAAAGAAATCTGCGTTCCACTGATTAAACTGAACACCATCGGCATCAGAGCAATGATGGCCAGATAGAAGGAGCCAGTCAAGGCCATTTTATGTAATGCCTTGTTCAGCATCTCAGTCGTCTGGGGTCCCGGCCGGTATCCGGGCACCGCACCGCCTTGATTGCGCAGATTGCTGGAAATCGAAACGGCATCAAATTGAATTTCGATATAGAAGAAGTTAAAAAGAGCAATCAGGATAACGTATACGGCGTAGTAAATCCAGTTACCGGACGAAAACACGGAAAGAATCGAATGAAGTCTTGCGTGCTTCGTGGCATCCACGAACATATCTACCGTTGCCGGGATACTCATAATAACGCCAGCAAAGATAATCGGCATCACGCCGCTCATCAAAAGCTTTACGGGAATATAAGAAGCCTGGCCTCTTGCATTGTATTTACGTGCTGCGTATTGAACGGGGATACGACGTTCTGCCCCATCACTGTAGGATACGAACCACATGGCGAAGAGCATTGCAACTACCATCCCGATACCCACGAGAGAGTACAGCCAGTTGCCGCTCTCGACCTGAACGGCAATGTTATGGGCAATCGTGTTGATGTCGGTCCAGCGAGACACGATACCGGCAAGAATCAGAATTGAAACGCCGTTGCCAATTCCGAACTCATCGATTCGGCCGCCAATCCAGACAGAAAGCTGAGACCCTGCAAGGAAAGTTGCCATAATAACAACCGCCGCGAAGAACCCACTTTTCCCTGCCGTATACTCAAGAGCTCCGTAATTGCGGAGCACGAAGTAATAGCCGATGCTCATGATTGCAGCCATTGCCAGAGCAATTCGTTTGGTGTACTCGTCTAGTTTGTCTTTTCCAGTTGTTTCTTTTTGCAGTGCTTCCCAGCTTGGGAGTGCCACGCACAAAAGCTGGGTAATGATAGACGAGTTAATGTAAGGACTCACACCCAACGCAAAGAACGCGCATCGGGAAAGAGCACCGCCAGACAGCATGTTCATGTATCCGAAGATACTGTCATTGGAAAACATCGAATCCAATGCGGTATTGGATACAAACGGGACCGGAATGCTGCATCCAAGGCGGAATACCAGAATGAGAAGGAGCGTAAAGAGAATCTTTTTTCGCAAATCCTCAATCTGCCAGATGGATTTCAGTTTATTCACTGTTATTTCCTCCAAGTAATTGTGACTTGACTTACTCAGGAACTAATGACTTGAGTCTGATTCGGAATCCGGATATTTCTTTGCCGCGTCTCACCGTTACCAGCAGACGCCGGAATCGCATCCGGTTTCTTCATCTCAATTTTCGCTGCAATCTGAGCGCCAGGTTCAACTTTCAACATGCTGCACCGGATATAACTCCCGGCCACGACCGCATGTTCGCCAAAAGCCGCAGTCTGTTCAGAAAGACATTCAATGTCGCCGTTGATTTCACCATTGATGTCAGCCTTCTCACGCACCGTGACATGACCTTTGATTTTACCGCCGTGCATCCGAAGCTTGTTGCAAGTCACATTCCCTTCGATGTAGCTGGTTTCCCCAACGCAAGTCACAGTCGATGCAGAGATATGACCCATTACCTTTCCGGCAACCATCAAATCACCTTTAACATCGATGCTTCCGCCGATAACTGCATCTTTGGAAATGACACATGCGCTTTCTTTCACAGCATCCTCCGCTTCCAGTTGCCGCTGATTCTGTTTCGGCATCAGGATTTCAGATTCTTCATCGAGCCCGGTTCCATTCTCGCCAACGCCCAATGCTTCCATCACCTGATTTCCAATGCTCTGCTTATGTTCCTGAGCTGCGAGAGTCTCAACCGATTCTGGCTGAGTTTGTGATTTCTTTGTTCCAAACAACTGTATATTACCTCCTAACGAATCACGAATAGCAAATATGTGGTATATCCACATTTTTATTATCTGCGACTCGCAAGCAGGGTCAACCCATCGGATGGTCGATTTTATACTGGATTTCCGCCTGCTTCCTTACTGCTTGATAAAGTTGCGGATAGTTTAGAGCCATCTCCATCACCGCGTCTTTGCCACTCTGCTTAACGCCCAAAATCTGACCGGTCCCGCGCAGTTCCAAGTCCTTTTCAGCAATCTTGAAACCGTCATTGGTTGCCTCCATAGTCTTTAAGCGCTCATTCTCCTTGTCCTTAGACAGAAGCACGCAATAGCTCTGCAAGCTGCTGCGTCCAACACGCCCTCTGAGCTGATGCAGCTGTGCCAATCCGAAGCGTTCCGCGTTCTTGATAACAATGACCGTAGCGTTCGGGACATTCACGCCAACCTCAACAATCGTGGTAGAGATAAGGATGTCAGCCTGCTTTTGAGCGAATGCTTCAATTCCTTCCTGAACTTCTTTGGCTTTCATGTCGCCGGAGATTGCCTTGATTGTCACTTCCGGGTAAGGCTTAAACCATTCTGTCAGCTTTTTGTAGGTCGTCTCAACCGAATCAACGCCTTCCAGAGTTTCCGAATCCGAATCTTCAATCAGAGGGCACACGATATAACACTGATGGCCTTCCTTGATTTGATTGTATACGGATTTATAGCAGCTGTTTTCATTAGACCAGATAATGGTCTTTACAGGCTTGCGCCCGGCAGGCATCGTATGAATATTGACGATTTCGGTGCCTTCCCCATACAAAGTGTTCGCCAACGAGCGCGGGATTGGCGTAGCGCTCATGCTGACATTGTGAACGCCGTCTTTTGCTTTCTGCTTGAGTGCTTCACGCTGCTCAACGCCGAACCGATGTTCCTCGTCTACAATCGTTAAACCCAGCTTATGATACTTGACCTTCCCGGAAATCACAGAATGCGTTCCAACAATGATTTGAGCCTTGCCGCTCTCAATCTCTTCGAGAACCGATTTCTCTTCTTTTGCTTTCATGCCACTGCGCAGGAAAACCGTCTTGTACCCGAACGAGCCGAGGATTTTCGAGAACTCCTCATAGTGCTGCGTGGCAAGAACCACGGTCGGAGCCATAACGGCACACTGAAACCCATTCATTGCCATAGCTAATGCACAAATCTCAGCAACGACCGTTTTACCGCAGCCCACATCACCCTGAACCAGGGTATCCACACGTTCTCCGTGTTCCATCTCGGTGAGCATATGTTCAGCAGCGTTCTTTTGGTCCTCTGTCAGCTTGAACGGTAAGACTCCCTGCATCTTGTTCAGAACGTCCCGCGTACTCTTAATTCGACAGAACGACACCTTTGCGGCTTCTGCTTTCTTTGCTTCCAGCTCATAGCAGAACGGATACAACACATCGACCGCTCTGCGTTTTCGGGAAAGCCTGATTTCCTTTTCATCGGTCGGCTGATGTGCCATGTGAATGGCTTCAGCAATCGGCGGAACTCGCAGCGCCCGCATCTGAGCCAGGCTCAAGGTTTCGGTCGAGCATTCTCTGGTATAAGGCATCGCCAATTTAATGGCATCTTCCAGGTATTCCACCGACATTCCTTTAATTTTCCGATAAACCGGCTGGATAGAGAAAGCTGACGCGATATCCGTCGTGACAAAGTCAGGCGTTGCCATTGTCATGTTGTTGTACTGCTCGTTCCAGGAAACGACTCCGCCAAGCGCAATGACGTCGCCGACTGAAAACTGCCGTGTGCGGAACGGTTGATTGAACCAGAATACCGTACAAAAAGTGTTCCCGTCCGTAAGGCGCAGCATGTAATGCTTGCCATCAATCACTCGGCCACTCACGACCTTACCCTTGATGGCAACATGCTCTCCTTGATGATATTTTCCTTCTGCAAACGAGATAGGATTCCTGAAATCCAAGTATTTGGTCGGATAATACCCGAGCAAGTCTGTCACCGTTTCAATTCCCTTACTAGCAAATTGACTTGCTTTTCGCGGCGTAATACCAATGTCAGTCAACGGCATGTTAGCCATATCGTTTACTCCTCTGTCATTCCGCAAAACAATCTGTTCCGGAAGTCCCAAAATTCGTCATGTGAATGTCAAGGTATTTTTCGTTGTTATAGTGCTGTAACCTATTTTTGAGCAATGAGTTGCGGTTTTCAATGTCGTTTGTATCGATTGCCACATCGACCGCGTCCATATTGCCTACAATTCTGCACTCATTCTTCGAACGAGTCACTGCGGTATACAGAAGATTTCGCTGCTGCAGCTGTTTCCAGCCGGTATCAAACGCCACCACGACTGCTTTGAACTCAGAACCCTGTGACTTGTGAACCGTCATCGCATATGCCAACGCAAATTCATATTGCATCGTCTTTCTGCTGACAATCATCTCAAAGCATTCGCCATCCACATCGCAAGGGTTATCGAACCTTACTGTATAGGCGTTGCAAATCATCGCGCCATCCTGGTCCAAGGCTTTCGGTTCAAAGCTCGTGATGAAACCCATATCACCGTTTACAAAGCTGCCTCTATGGTTCTTGCACAGCATCACGCGGTCACCGATTCGGTAATCGAATCCCTGTTCCGGTACGCCTTTCAAGGATTCAATGAATCCGCTGTTTTCATATGTTGCCGGATTAAGCTTATCCCGAATCAAAAGATTCAGGTCTGTTGCAGAAATATACCCACTTCCCTTTTTACGGACCGGTGTAAGCAGGCATATATTCTGAACACCTTTACGAATTCCATCCTCCGCATGTCTATTGTCCAGGTCATTCACTTCGCCATATTTTCGAACGAAATGAAAGTAGTTGAACAGCGCTGTTGTTCTGATTTCCATACCTTTGGTGGCCGGAATCAGCAAGAACGATTCGTCTTGTCTGAAAGTACTCGTCTGCTCACCAGCATTGATGTGTATTGCATTCTCTACAATCGCGCCCATATTTCTATGGCAGGAGGAGAGCTTACATACATTCACTTCTCCACTGTCAATCAAGTCCCGAAGAACGTTACCCGCTCCGATTGCAGGAAGCTGGTCAGGGTCTCCCACGATGACCAGTTTGCAGCCATGGGAAGCAAGTGAGAATACCATATGCGCCGTTTCAAGGTTACACATCGAGAATTCGTCTACCACAATCACACTCGCTTCATTATCAAAGCAGCCAAAATACGCTGACTGAATCGTGGATGCTGCGTGTCCTGTTGCTTCCCGCATTCTTGCCGAAGCTCGACCAGTAGGAGCACAGAGCAGAATGTCTTCTTCCTTATAGTAGCTGCCTTTTGCAACCATAAACGCTTCAATGATGGTTTTGATAATAGTCGTCTTACCGCTGCCGGGGCCGCCAGTGATTACCGTCACGTTCTGGCTGTCACTGCCATACACCGTGTATGCTGCTTGCTTTTGAGTGTCGTCCAGCAGAAAGCCATCTTTCATCTGCACGTTCTGGATAGCTCTATCCACATCGGCTTTCGAGACTATGCCGCACGCTGCATTCATGCAGTGGTGCAATGTATGACAAAGGAACGTGATGTCGCATTCAAGTGCCCAGTATCGGCGCAGATAAACGCAGAAGAGAGGTTTTCCGCTTGCGTTCCCGCTAGACTTTTCTGCCACCAGCAGTCCTTTTCGTCTCGCGCCATTCACAGCATCTCGTATTGACTGTTCAGGAATTCGTGATTCGTGCAGCTCTTTCTCCACGGTCGTTGCAACGCAAGCCATCAACTGATTCAGCCAAACGAAAGAATGTCCTTCCATCTGCGCCTGCACCTCAAGTGAATGGAGAACGATAGCTTCCACTCTGCGCTGGTCTTTCCTGTCCATGCCCAAACCGACCAACGCGATTCGGTCAGATGCAGCGAATCCGATACCATTCACATCCTGATATAGGCAGTACGGGTTTTCCTTGATAGCAGCCAATGCCTGCTTGCTGTCTCCGTATTCTTTCAGAACGGCATTTATTTTTTGCATCGAGATAAAGGGAAGCAGAAAAGAAATCAATTCCTGGTCTTTTGCGATATGAATATAGGCATCGTGGATTTTCTTTGCTGCCTTTTCTTTGATTCCGGCTAGTTCTGCAAGCTTTTCCGGACTCTTCTCGATTATTTTGAGGGAATCGGCACCAAACGCTTTGATGATTTTCTTTGCCGTTACAGGTCCTACTCCCGGAACATATCCACTCGTCAGCAACTCATATATCGAATCTGTGCCGCCCGCCTCATAATCAATCTCGGAGCTTTCGACCTTGACATACTGCGTTCCCCGCCGTGCATCTTGTTCCCAGTGCCCTTGATAGGTAATATAAGCATTCTCAACAGGGTTCGGAATAATGCCTTTGAGGACAATGCTCTTGCCATCTTCGATGCGAGATGCAATAAGAATCGCAAAGCCGCTCTCAGGGTCACAGAATGGAACATCAACGATTTTAGCTTTGAATTTTGTCGCACTTTGCACCGCATGTCTGTTATATGTTATTGTCTGATAGCTGCCAACCATTTGATACTCCTTAATACAACACGAAATGATAATCCGGATACTTTGATTTAAGTAGTTTCCACTTTAGGCGAAAAGCTTCGGTTTGAATGTACTTGCCGTTCTTTTGGTCGTATCCCTTTACATCCTCTACCACGACCGTGCCATTTTTATCTCGATAATAGAAATCTGCTCGGTAGTCGATTTTCTGAATTCTTTTTCCTTCATACTGAAACGCTTCCTGAATTGTCAACGGGACCTGCCGTTTCAGCTCCGTGATACTTCCGCCCTTTTCAAGTATCTGCAAATCTAACCACCGACAATATTCTTTAGTAGAGTCAAACACATCCACGATATTGCCATGCTCTTTTGCATCCTTGTTTCCTGCTACAAATCCGTCCTCGTACGCATAAACCTTGTGATTCCCGTATTTGGGATGCGTCACTTTGACTTCTTTTGCTTTGCTGGCTTTAGCACAGTCTTTTCCACACTGCACCTGAATACTCAGCGCAGGGTTCTTTGCCAATGTTTCGTTAAGCCATTTCTGTGTCAACTGCATTTCGGATGCCTCGGATGATGGTGCGAAAAGAAAACTCTTATACTTCAATTATACCATTCCTGCACTTTGGTCACAACAAATTGTTGTTTTGTTAACTATCATTTCACAATTACAGTTTCTTTCAATGTGTAAATCACTTGCGTACCTGTTATTGCATTTCGTTTATTTCATGTCCATGTTATTGCGTTCCTGTTGTTGTAAATTCAAAATTGCTTTGGATAAACATAGCGGAGATTATTTACGTCGACTTTTCTTGCTGCTCTCAGGCGAAGTGGGCATTCAGAAAAACTTGCATAAATACATTATCCTTGGCCTTTGTGGTATTCTGAGGTTCTCACTGTTACTTTTTTCTTCCCAAACCAATCCATTCAGCTCAACTAAACAGAGATTGTTTTCATTCGTGTTTCGTCTTTTGCTCTATTTAGAGGCTTCTTAATATCAGAGTATTCTCTGTTCTGTCTTAACGGAGCTCATTTTCATTTTTAGCTTCATCTTTCATTCCTGAAGCCTTCCAAACAAACGTAGATTATTTACGTTTGCTTTTCGCTTCACAGTATTTAGGCTCCTATTCAATCTAACCTGAGATTCTTTTCGTTCCAGTTTTTTTCATAACACAGATTGAATGCGTAGTATCAATATACTATTCCGAGATTATTTACGTTTTACTTTTGCATTCAGAACTATCGGGCTATTCCAGGTAATGCATATCACACTTTGTGGAGTCCACATCAAACAGCGCTTATTTTCATTCGAGTTTGGTTTTGCTGCTCATTCATTGTTCGTGTCTCACCTTCTCTCCCCTACTATCATGTGAGCCTAAATTTCTTGAGTTGTGCCAACCGGAGAGTGTTTTCTTTCCGTTCTGGATATTATAGGCGAGCCTCCCTATCACGGCTGCGTTATACCCGAGGTTATTTACGTTCATTTTGGGGAAGCGGTATCTTGAGAACGACTTGACAGAGGTTATTTACGTTCATCTTCTGGCCCCCTCTCTACCAGTGACTAGCTTTTTTCAAGCGGAGGTTATTTACGTCAGATTTTTGCTGCAATGTAAAACGAAGTTATTTACGTTCATTTCTCTAAAGTCACGGGAACCCAAACGCCTCATGGTGTTTCCAGAACGTAAAATCGTGCTATATTTAACACTTTGTAATTCTTATTTCGCAACTTCCGCGCTTTTCCCGTTGATTCCCCATAGAGCTCTCTTAGAATCCTTCTTATAATTACAAAATCAAAACTGCGACGTTAATTTTCTCTCATATGTGTTTGCTTTTATCATTAGAATGTTAGTATTATCATCGTATTACCGTGCTTTTGTTTTATCCTTACGAATCCAATTCTGCAACGTAAATAATCTCTGATTCCGCCGTTTTATTGCTTTCTCGTATGAATTGTGTATACTGTTCGTATAATTCCAATGTAATAGTTCATTTTGGATGTAATATATGCGTAAAGGATGATGACATTTACTGCAAAACAAACTATTATATTGTAAGTGCCCCGTGAGAGCATGGTACAGCAGCTGCGTCCGTTTGGAATCAGATAAGAGGTTATACCCTAGGTTATTTTCATTGAATTTTGGATAGGGCCAGCAACATAACGGCTATTCAAGACGGAGGTTATTTTCGTTCGATTTTTAATCAATCAGAACTCTTAGCCGTTTCGTAGCAAACGGAGATTATTTACGTCTCATTTTTGAGGCGGGGACTTTACTCCAAGGGACCTGAAGGTTCATGCCAGGTGTATTGCAAGACGGAGATTGTTTTCGTTGCGTTTTTAGCAACAGGACTTCTTTAACTGCTGTACCTAAAAAAGAGGTTATTTTCGTTTGGCTTTGCCAATACTTCTTTCAGCAAAGAACTACAGTTAGAATGGTGTGATTCCCATTATCTGTTGTGGTTCAGAACGGCCCTCCCCTCCCCCACTTGCTTGGGAACACTGTATTGTAGAGCAGAGATTATTTACGTTTCAGTTTGTATCTGCTTATAAGTACACTGCTATTTGAGCTGCAATTTCTTATGCAATTCAAAGCAGAGGTTCTTTTCGAGTCAAACAGAGGTTCTTTTCGCAAGTTAACCGAAATAAAGCTCTGTTCCCAAAGCAAACAATCTACTCCGAAACACAAAACAAGCTCCCGTGAAGAGCAAAACAAACTCTTTTTACAAGCAAAATAACCTCCGTTTCTTCTATATATAATAAAGAATAAGTAATAAAAGAATAAAATATAAATTGCATCTAAAAAGAAATAAAAGAATCGTAATTCTAATCAATAGAACCTTGACATTATGTGACAATTGTTGTAAACTAAATTATAATGTTCTTAGTGTAACCATTTTTAGGAAAAGCTTTCTTTGATGGTTTGCTGCATATTAAAAGAAAGGCTGAGCAGCCATCTGGCTTGTCTCAAATCGACGATGAAAAAGAAAGACAGCAATGCAAAAGCTAATGATAATGTTGAGTCAGTTGTTGGTGAAGTTCTCAGTAATGAGGAAGTTCAAGAACAGATGGCATTGGCTCAACTGCCTGAGGTAAAAGCGCTCAACAAATCTATCATCACGAAAAGCAATGACTTGATTCAAAAGACAAAATACTCATTGCCACGAAATGAACAAAAGATTTTGCTCATTATGCTATCCAAAATCGACCAGCGAAATGATAGAGATGCATCGAAATACTACACCATCACATTCCAGGAATTTTCAAAGCTCACCGGCGTAGATATCATGCGCAGCGGTTATAAGCCGCATCTGCAGCAGATTGTTGAGAACCTGGAAAACCGAACCTTTTGGGTTCCCGATGGCCCGGACCAGTTAAAAACCATTTCCTGGATTAGCAAGGGTTCCCGTGTCAACTTCAAGGATAAAACCATCCAGATGCGTTTTAACCCTGATATCTGGAAAGACATCGCGCAGCTGACGAGCAATTACACTTCTTATAGCATTGAGTATCTGCTCACAATGCAAAGCACCTATTCGATGCGTATTTACGAGATTGTATTGTCCTATGATAACGGCTCCAGAGAGTACAATTACACGAATGGCGTAATATTCGAGCCCGTGACGGAAGCCGTACTTCGTAAATTTCCGGAAAAACAGAATGAACTAAAGGGATATAAATTCAAGGTTTTTGACATGGAAGAATTCAAAGGAATGCTTTCTATGCCGTCCAAAGATGAGATACTTCGCAGCAAAAAGAGCAGAAAGACGGAAAGCAGCTCTGAGCCTAAATTCAGCAGAGAAAAAACTGTTTCCGAAAAATACAAGGTCTTTTCTGATTTTGAGAAGAACATCCTTGCACCTGTCAAAGCCGAAATTAACGAGATGACGGACCTCTGGTTTGATTATGAACCGGTTCGGCGCAAAGGTGTGAGAAAGTACGAGTTTCTTTATATTTTCATTAAGTACAAGACAAAGGAAGAAATGAAAAAGGTCCGTGCCTTCCATGAAGAGCGGCAGAATCTTGAAACCGAAGTTGGCCGAAAGCGCAAGTCCCGCCGCGTAGTTAGTCTTGAAGCTCTTGAACAATATAATCTTCCTCTATCTGAAACTGTCATGAGTATGAGCTACCACATGGCACGAAACGAAGTGAAAGCCAAAGCTCAATACCAGGATTACGAAGAAAAGCTGACGCCGGAAGAGCGCAACATCTTTACTGATGTGTTTACCATTGTCGGTAAAATCCTTACCAGCACTCGGAATCCTGAGCATAACAAAGAAGCTTTTGACGCTCTGAACCGTATTATCAAGGATAACAACGGGTTGAAGACTTGGACGTTCGGCATTGCCACCAGGTACAAATCCTTGCTGGAAGCAGACGGTGGAACAAAGACCGCCAACTATTACCGCAAAGTCATCTTCAATGATTTGATTGAAAGCTCGGCAACCACAATCGCGTTGGGTGAACGGGCAATCAATGCTCATGAGAATGGCCTGAACAAGCTGATTGATTTTACTACAGTGTTCGATGAGGACACAAACGAATGAAATAGGGCCCACCATTTGGTGGGCCTTTTTTTGTTTGCCAAACATCAGAAATGAATTTACACCAACAGGGATTTAAGTTCTGGAGCAGAGAGAAACTTTCATTAGCAATGTCATGAGATGCCAACCCAGGTCGTACACCAACAGGAACGTGCGTTCCAGACAGGGGATGAATAGTACTCTGTCCACTGCCAAAAGCAGCGGCAACAAGGCTCTAACAATTAAGATTGGATTTATACCAACAGGGATGTGAGTTCTTGACGGCTTGTATAGAATATCAAAAAGAAGCAGTCTCCAAAGTTCGCGTTGACATTTAGCTAAAGCATGTTATAATTGAATCATTGAGATTGTGGGTGTTGACATTTTGTGCGATTTGTATATGCAAGCAGAGTTCGTAATTGGGCCTTGCAAGACAAAAATCACGCTGTCAGGTCAAACACCACGTTAAGACTAAAATTACAATAACAGGTACTCGAGTAACTCAACTCTTGAGTAATGAGGTGCGTAACATGCCAGCGAAAGTCATCACAGTCGCGATTGAAAAGGGCGGAACAGGGAAGACCGTTACCGCTTCGAACCTAGCATATCTGATGGGGGAAGATGGGAAGAAAGTGCTGTGCATTGACACAGACCCCCAAGGCAATTTGACCAGTGCCCTCAGTGATGGGAAAGGTGAAATCACAGAGGGTCTGTATGAAGGGCACGCACTCTATGATATGTTCAGTGGCTTCCGGTATACGAAAACCCGCGATTTCATTGTCCCGACCGAGTATGGTGATAATGTGGATATGATTCCCGGAAGTGCTCAAACGCCGAAAATCAATCAGAGATTAGCTGACTTGTTTGATGATGCGAATATCCTGGTCAAAAGTGGAGCCATGAAACGCATTGATAAGATGTCGGACTTCCTGTTTTATTTCTTGGAGCAGGTGTTGGACGATTATGACTACATAATTATCGATACGCAGCCGACCCGTGACTCATTGTTGCTTACCAATGCAATTAGTGCAGCCGATTATATCCTGATTCCCATGATGTGTGATGCAAACTCCCGTGGGTCTGCGTTCAGAACGTTTGCACTGTGCAATGAGCTATGCAATGCACCGGGGAGCCGAATCAAAGGTGTGGGTGTTCTCTTGACAGCGGTGAATAAAAAGGCGAAAGCTGCAAGGCTGATTCGTACACAGTGTCAGGATGTTTTGGGTCCTGCTCTGTTTGAGCATGAAATCCCGAACAGCATCAGTGTCGGTATGTCTGTTACTAATTATCAGCCAGTGTGTTTCTATGCAGCAAAGCAGCCTGTTTCGATTGCATATCAGCAGGTTTATAAAGAATTGATGAAGCGTTTGGCAAAGCTGGAGGTGAAGTAAAATGGCATTGACAAAGAAGAAGGGGCCTGTAACCACACCCAAGTTGCCTAATATTGAAGCTTTGAAGAAAGTAAATAACAATAACGCCGGTGCATTTTATAACGACTTACTCAATGCAAAGCACAAGATAGAATACGAGAGCCGCGACATATCCCTCTTTAATATCCGAACAAACCCTGATAATGAAATATTCCGTGAAATAGATGACGATGAAGATATTCGGATTCTTGCGGATGATATCAAGCGCAACGGCCTGTTGCATAACCTGGTCATGTTCCCGTCCACAGAAGAGGGGAGAGAGGTCTATGTCCTTCTTTCTGGTGAAAGAAGATATCGAGCCCTCAAGCTGCTTGTCGCAGAAGGGGATACGTCCTGGCAGATTGTTCGGAACTGCAATGTCATTACGACAGAGCTTTCCGATAACGAAAAGAAGGTATTGCTTTACAGCGCAAACCTGCAAGTGCGTGGTGGCCTAAATGATGAGGCAGTTCGCAGAAAGGCTGTATCAGATTTTATCGAATGTCTCCAGAAAGAACCCTATAATATGAATAGGGTAGACGCTCTGAAAGCAATCAAGAGCGTGAGTTCTGTAAACCCGAAAACCATCGACAGAGATGCACGGCTCGAAGATAAACTGAAGGGGAGCCTGAAAGAGCTTCTCGACGCAAAATTCCTGAGCCGAAGCGAGTGTGAAAGCTATCTGCGATTCGATGATGAGAAGCAGGAAGAGATTGGTCAAAAGTATCAAGAGCTCAATGCAGTGGATTGTCACGGCGATACCGGGGAAGAAGCAGGGAAGAACCACATCGAAGTGATGCGCGATACGCTTCACGATACGTTCCGGGAATACCTGTTCAGTGCCTTGCAGCAGCGTACCAGAGCAGAGCACGAAGAAACCTATAAGAAATCCATCGAGTATTTTGACAGTGAATTACAGGAGCTCAAAAAGAAAGCCGAAGAGTTTGGGATTATCAAAGAGTGCAACACCCCGGAAGAAGTAGCAGATTTTGAGTATGATGCCCAAAAGGATGCTACCAAGGACGTTGCCAAGAAGGAGAGGGAAGCGGCAGATATCAGTGTAAGTGCCGTATTAAAAACCACTCCGACAATCATCAAGAAGTTGCAGCGAGTCTATTCAAACAAGAGCTATGAAAAAGCATTGCGCCATGTTTCACAGGAATCGAGAGATTCCGACATTGCAGCACTTGAAGAAGTGATTGATATGGCTACAAAGCTGAAAGAAAAAATCAAAGCCGTGGATTGATTAAGGGAAACCTAAATGAATAGTGAAAAAAGCACGATTTCAGTGCGGTTCCGTTCAGACTTTGCGGAAATACTCGAAGTTCGGGCGTGGTACGAAGGAAGTCGCTTGGGAACACTGACAAACCGATTGATTAGAAGTGAACTTCAAAAGGTCAGCAGAGTAGGGGAGAAGTACATCATCTCTAAAGGTTCTGCTGAATACGACGAGCTGGTAGCTACCGGAGGTCTGGATGAATCGTACTATCTCTTACCAGAGATTGATGAAATCATATCCTTCATGCCGACCAACGAAGGAAGGCGAGGAACAAAGCTAACGAAAAACAAACAGGTCTCGTTGTACTTGACCAAGGATGAAGTGAGCCAGCTGAATAGAATTGTTTATGCACAGGATGTATTCGGAACCTATGACAGCGAAAAGATTCTATCGTATCGTTACGCAATTCATGGGCTGCTCCTAAATACTGAACTTCTGAGAAAGCAGATTCACAAGGATTTCTAAACATGCAGCGGATGCACTACCAAGAAAACGCTTGGAATGAGCATTCGCTGTTTGCTTTTTTGTAAGAAATGAATTTACACCAACAGGTATGCGAGTTCTGGATGAATTGTATGGCTTGCGGCAAGTTGCATCGCAGGATGCCTGTAAAGATTCCAAAAGCTAAAAGACTTCCCTATATTTCGCTAAACGGAGATTTAGCGAAGCTAGAAATCAAACAAAATACAGTCCCCTTTTCGTTGATTTTCAAAGCTAATCCATAAAAGCGCGAAATAAAAAGCCCCAACCAGAAAGGTCGGGGCTTTATTGTTATTTAGGCGAAGCTGTAGTTTGCAACAACTCCCATGAGCTCTTCACGAGTCTGCGGGTCAGATGTTGCACCGCTCACAACGGTCCATTCGGCAGCTTTAGCATAATCGCCAATCAGCATACCAGCCTGAACCCAGTTCGCGAGAGAGCGCATCGAGTTTACATTGCCATCTGTAGCGCCACAAGTTTGGCACTTCTTGGCAATTTGGTGAACGCAATCTACCATCGTCTGCAGCGGGACATCATTTCCACAGCCGGTCATACCCTTGATACGTTTGATGATAACCGCATCATTCGGGCATTTCATGTCAACGATGAGATGGTGGCGGTCGATGAACGACTGGTTCAGCGGACGGCAGCCTTCCAGGTCGACATTCAACGTGGAGATGATGATGCAATCAGGATGCCGATGCAGCATCTCACCTGTCGGCAATACGACGCAGCCAGTTTCATCCAAAAGGCCATTCAAACCGGGCATGACGGACGGACGCGTAATCAGAGAAGGCTCCTGCAGCTCACAGACCCAACCATTGCGGATAGCGCGAACCAGAGGGCTCTCAACATAGCGGAAGCCCTGGCTGCAAGCCTCAGAGCAAAGCTTCATCTGCTTGCGGAACAGCTCGGTCATGCATTCGGTTTCAGTGGCATCAGCCTTAGAAACGCCAGTAATAGCTTCATATGCTGTCACGGGGTCCATACTGATATCAGTTGCGGTCGGCAGGTCCTTGAACAGTTCCTCATTGATGCTATCGTCAGAATCAGTAGAATCAATGGGCATCATGTCGCCAATCAGGTTATACATTTCAGTACCAGCATTGCAGGTAATGAACGTATAAGGTAGACCAAGACCGGCAGCAATCGCACGAGCACCAGCAGTCTTACCGACAGACGGGTCACCACGCAGCATGATGTTGGTCATAGGGCGTTTGGTGCCGTGTGTTTTAGAAATGAGATAGCAGGAAGTCACAACTTCTTCGGGAAGGATGTATCCGTCATCAAGCTGTGGGACCAGGCTCTTCTCCTCGTCAGAGAGAATACGATTGTTATCAGCAAAATAGCCAACAAAGTCTTTAACAGACTTAAACGTGAACTTGCTGGTTCCGGAGCCTTTTTGGTCGCTCATAAACTGGAAAGTGCCCCAAACCATGTCCGGAAGGAACTTCTTGCTCTTGGCAAGGGTTTGAGTAACATTTTTCAAGTTGCCGTTGTTGGGATATTTGGCCTTGAGCTCTGTGTTTTGCTCCAGCATAGCGTCCATCGCAGTACCGGCCAAAGCGCAGGCGTATTTGACCTTCTTTGTGGTGTCGATTTCTGCAACATAAGATTGGAAAATTTCTTCAAAACCGTCAACACGATTTCGAAAATCACCCCAGAGAAGCAAAAAGAAAGGAGCAAGTCCAATCTTTGCAACATCCAAAATATTACCATTAAATCCAGTAGATGCGTACATTTGGCCGGTGCTTCTGTCATAAATCAGGCACAGAGTGTTCCCCAAATGGTCAGTTTCACATTCTTTGTAGATATTGTTATCTACCCACTCGGCCATTGTACGACCATCTTTGTTGCAAGAATACGCACCGACTTTTCGTCCATTCTCAATCATCTCAGCGCGGCACAATGCCTTCGCGAAATCTGCAGTTATTTTGCCCGGTACGCAGTGTCCATTGGTCTGGTATACCCCGGCCTGCTTTACACTAGCAGCGGTAGGGTCATCAATAAACCTCGTTCCGATGCCTAGCTGAACATCATGGAAAATGGCAGGCAGCGCAGGGTCAAGCAAGTCATAGGTCTTGCCGGTCCACCACATATTTTGCGTATTCATAGTTTTCTACCTCCGATTAAATTAAAATAGTCGAGACCAGCAAGAATGCCAGTCTCGACTTAAATTAGTGTGTAATCGCCCGTATAGCCTGTTAGCACAGCTCACGGGGCTTAGAATTGATGATTAGAAGGGCAAATCGTCCTCTTCAACCGCATCGAATTCATCTGCCCCATATTCACCGTAAGTCGGTGCAGAAGGAGCAGGAGCCGAAGCGGGAGTTGCTGCAGGAGCAGGAGTGCTGTTCTGAGTAGTGTCTTTGCCGCGACTTGCAAAAGATGCTTTGTCAGCCCATACGGTGTAGAACGTACGATTTTCACCGTCCTTATTCTTGTGAGAATAGCTGGACAAAGTACCGGCAACCATGATAGGGTCACCTTTATGGAAATGACTTGCAATAAATTCCGCAAGCTTACCGGAGGCAGCGACAGCCACAAAGGAAGGAACATCAACCCACTGCCCATCCTTCTGGTAAGAACGGTTGCTGGCAACCGTAAAGTTTGCAATGTTATTTCCGTTCTGAGTAGAACGGGTCGTAACATCTGCGGTCAGGTTACCCATCAGAAGGCCCTCGGAGAAGTTGCCACTGACATCTGCTTGAATCGTTGCGGCACTCAGATAAGAATAGTACTTTTTCTGTCCGTCCTTATCATAGGAGCCGGATTCAAAGCGGCCAGTGGCCAACACTGGTGCGCCCTTGACGAGTTTTGCACGCAGATTGTCACTGATAAACTTCTTCGGAGCGCGAACCGGGATAAAAGAAGTCTCCTTATTCTGTCCACGGTCTACCGCAACACGAAGCCCAACGTATGTGTTGTTGCCAATAGTGAATTCTTCTGCATCAGCAGTAAGACGGCCGATGATGGTGAAAATGTTAACGTTAGTCATGATTTTGTCTCCTTTCAAAAGACAGTTAATAAATAAAAAAGGCAGGCTCCCCAAACAAATGAGAAGTCTGCCTTACGACGAGATTGTGAATTGTACGAGCGCATATATCGCCTAGTAGATGGTATCTATCGTACAATATTCATTGTATCGAGTTCGCATATATCGTCAAGCATTTTTGGGATGAAATCACACAATCGTTGCGTGAGCAGTGAGCCAGTCACCTACTTTGTTGTACAGAACCGTCTGGTTCACATATTCTTCGCCGTAGTATTTCTGAGCCTGCTGGACACTCAAAGAATCATCACCAAAATAATCGCTTACATCGGCATCGGTGACCTTGATTTTCTCTGCTTCAGCCACAGCCTGGAAAATCAGATACGCCTTTACGCTTTCTTCGATGCGGTCATTGTAGCTGTCGAGCAAGGCATCCTCAGTATCGTAATCGGTGGTTTCCAGGTACTCGTCCATGGTCTTACCCATGTTCTCTGCACTTGCTTCGATTTCCTTGCGGTAAGTATCACGCTGGTCATCAATAAGGTTCTGAGGAATTTCGGAAACAACGGAGTTATCCATCATATAGTTATAGATGGCGAGGCCCAGAGCATCTTTGGTCAAAAGCTCATTGTAATACTGTTTGAAAGTATCCACGGAATTGACCAGAGTGCCATCCTCGGTGTAATACTTGTTATCGCCGAAGCAGTTCACGATAGAGTCATCCGTCAAGGTCAGCTCAGAGACATCCTTGAGTTCGATGCGGAACTGAACATCCTGACCAGCCAGGCTCAGAGTGTTGCCCTCGGAATCCGTGGTGTCAGGGTAGCTGTCGGGGAAAGTCACAGTGATATCGAACTTCTCACCGGCAAAATGTCCTTCAATCTGGCTCTCAAAGCCATCCACATAATATCCCTGACCCAATACGATTTCGGCATCCTTTGCAGAACCGTTCGGGAATTCATCGCCGTTGTAGGAGCCGGTATAATCCACCGTCACGCAATCGCCTTCCTGCGCCGCGCGGTCCACAGTGGTGTGTTCACCGTAAGTCTGCTTAATCTGCTGCAAAGCGGAATCCAGAGCGCCGTCTTCCATGTGCAGGTCTTCAGTCTTAAAGGTCATATGGTCATAGTCATCCGGAAGAGTAACAATATTCTTGGCCTTGACACCAGCATAGTGACCGTCCTTTTTTAGACCCGCACTGTAATCAATGTCCAGCGCAGTCTCGACGGTTGCAGATTCTTCAGTGGCAGTAGAAGAACTGTCACTGCCGGACACAGCAGTCGATGCACAGCCAGACATGATAATGGATGCAGCCAGAGCAGTTGCAAGGATAAAAGAAGTTTTACGTTTATTCATTTGGTATTCTCCTATTTTTGAAATGTTATTTTTACTGGACTTGCAGAATGCTGTTCAGCAAATCTTCATTGTTCGTGACGGCCAGGAAATTGTGGTCAGTGCCTTCCACGAGATAGGTCTTGCTGCTGTCGGAGTCAGCATAATCAGAGCGAGCAACTGTAAAACCAGAAAGTGTCTGCTTGGTATCCGTGAACTGAATATCATCAGCGTTGTAGGATGCAGGTGCAAACACGACCTCAGAATCGCCATCTTTGACCAGAACGCGCTCATTCGTCAGACTCAAAGTTCGTCCATCAAAATCGGCAGGCACATTATCAAGCAGCAAGGAAGCACCATCATTGGCAGGTGCGGCACTGCTCAGCAAAGCGGTTACTTCTTCATTTGCTGCATCATTGATGCTCTCATCGCCGGTAGCACCGTATGTAGCAATCACAACAAGTACTTTACCGTTCCCGATACCTTCAATGCCGGTAATCATATGAGTGGCACCGTCTTCGTGTTCGGTCATTGTACTATTGCCCAGATAAGAGCTGTCGCTCACCATACGGACAAGATAGGTTACTCCATTGCGCTCATACTGCAAGGCCGCGCCATCGTACTTGATACTGTCTGCACTGTCTACAGCGACCGCTACCTTGGATTCGCCATCAGTAATCAGGAAAGTCGAGGAACTCAGCGTCCAGGTGCTTCCATCCGAAGTCATAGATACTACAGGAGTCAAGGCTTCCTGATTTTCAAAATTAGTGTCGGTCATCGCAACATCAGCCGAGATGTTCAGATTACTTCCAGTAGACGGATAAACGATAGAATCACTCTTACGGCTTTCAGCAATCGTCATGCCCATAACGACCACGGATGCGGCAAGAACTACACAGCTGACACCCAGAATGACATTGCCGCCTTTGTGGGACTTAACAACCACTTTAGGCTTAACAGTTTTTTTCTCGGTATCTTTCGCTTCAGGTTTTTTCTCCGGTTTCTCTTCCAGTTCTTCATCTGCATACGGATTCTTGAATCCACCAAACGAAGGAGAGACAAAAGAGTCGCTGTCATCATCCTGCTGATTGTTTTCGGGTTTAGCGACAGGCTTTTCCTCAGTGGCGGCAGGAGCCGCTTCCATAACGGGTTTTGTTTCAAACTCATCGGAAGGCTTGCTCTGCTGAGAAGAGCCTTTCGGACGGAATTTATGTTCCGGTGTGGGGATAGGCGTTACGTTCTGAACGTTCCCTTTATTCACGGTGTCTGCCTTGTCCTTCTCGGCTTCCGACACGGGAGCGGGAATGGTAGTGGACTTATCGTCCTGGACCTTTTCAACTTTCACGAACTGAGAAAGGTCGAGTTTGGTTTCAGCGGGAGTATCCTCTTCTTTCTTCTTGTTCAGGTCCTCCGCAAAAACCGTGGTCCAGGGCTGATTCGTCCGAGTCACATAGGGCGGTTTCTTCAATTCGCCAGACTTGTTCTGGCTGTTCTTTTCGTTGCTCATTGCATTTCCTCCTCAAGCCCGGTTGAAGCAGACAATGCGAACATTGTAGGCATCGCTCAGGCAGGTATATACGATAAGGTCCGCAGAACCCCAAACAACCGTTCCGTCATTTTTCTGCAAAGCATCAAAACCAGTCACATCGTTGTGGCCGTCACAGGCATCCACACAGATATAATTGATTTGTTCGCCAGACGGAGTGATGACATATGCGGTCGAACCGATTGTCACGGATGTCAGGCCCGGTATTTCGTTATCCGCGACGATATTGCTGCCGCCATCTTGCGGTGCTTTCGGGAAAACGCATGCGCTGTCTTCACGGTTGCAGGTTTCCTGGTCCGTGTTGTTATAAAGCGCAACGTCTACCCCGGCCGCAGGGATATGCAATCGGCCGCAGAAGTTCGGGTAATCGTTATCGTCGTTATAGTTCGGACCTGCCGGTGTCGCTTCTGCCTGCTGCTCGGCCTTTGCTTCTTCTTCCTTTTCTTTTTCGGAATTCTTTTCTTCCTGGATGTTCTTCAGCTTGTTATCGATTTTCTGAATAGAAGCCTGAACATCAAGAGTCTGATTGACGGGTGTTAATTCCGTGTTCCTAACCTCAGTAGAAAGAAGTTCAAGGCGGCTGGCATCCACATCAAGTGTCGGCTCCAACAGCGTAGATGACTGAGCCGAAAGAATCGCCTGTGTTGCGAAATCTGCTGCCTGCTTATTTCGCTCAACATTTCGTTTGACATCCATCAGAGAAAAGATAGATGCGAGCAAAGCAGCAATACTAAGCAGCAGCGCAACAATTTGTTTGAGAGTCTTCATTTTTTGCTTGCCTCTGACTTGCGACCATTTTACGGATAATACGATTGAGCTGGAAAATGGGAGACCGGCTCAACATTTTCCATTATTCGCGATTCGCACATTTCCGCAAGTTTCGGAGCGTTTGGGCGAATTTTGTACTCAATGAAGTTCTTCAAAGCTGATTTGACCATTGCTCTGCTGGGCCTTTTTGGAAGAGCCTCTGCCACGCTTTCGGAAGCTCTGGTCAAACGGCTGGGCCTTTTTGGGTTCGTCAGAATTCTGCTGCTTTTCATTTGCCGGTTTCTTTTGCGATTTTGCAGGAGCCTCTTTGGATGGCTGCTTCTGTTTAGGTGCCTTTGCCGAATCCTCCTTGGGACTTGATTTTGAAGTGCTCGTCCGCTTATCCGTGATGGGTTTCTTAGGTTTCTTCACTTCTTTTGAAGGTTCGACCTTGCGAGTAATGTTAAAGCCTGCGAGAGCCGCTTCCCTGTCTGCTTTTGGGCGCTGAGCTGGTGCTACCGGTTCAGCTTTTGGTTCAGCTTTTGGTGTCTGAGGAACATCAGGCTTTTGGGGCCGGGGCTGAGTCGGATGGCTCTCAACGGGTTTTGCAGGCTCGTGAGGTTTGGCTTTAGGCTCGGCCACGACTGCTTTGGGAGTGCCGAACGCATTCGTCTTCTTTGCGGGCAGGTCAGGAACTTTATCCGGCATAGGTGGCTTTTGCTCTATCGCGGGGCTGTCAACGGTATCGGGTTCAGAAGAAGCAGGGATATCGAAGTCCATCATATCCATATCCGGTTCCTCTTCATGCTCATCCACATCATCGGGAGGATTGAATACGTTAGCATCATCGTCCGCAAACGGGTCCTTTTCATCATCCATGTCAATGCCGCTGGGGTCAAATGAAAGACCAGCGTGGGAATCAGAATTTTCGGCGAAGGGGTCCTGCGTATCGTCATCATCCACAGGCAAATCAAAAACCAGCTCTTTTTCAGGCTTCGGTTCCAGTTCAGGTTCCGGCTCAAAGATATCCGCAGCGTCAAAGGGCTTCGTGGCATCTGCATTTTGGGGAGTCGATGCAGATTTAGGGGCGGGAGGAACGACAGGTTCAGATTCATCTTCCAGAACGTCAAGGATTTCGGAGGGTTCCGGATTGATTTCGGTGTGAATGTTCACCTTGACGTTTACAGGTTCGTTGTTGTTAATCGGGGCGGATGTTTCGGGTTTCTTAGAATCCTTGGTCGGTTCTTTTTCAGTCGGTTTAGCAGATGTTTCCTGATGCTGTTCATAGTCTTTGTCCGATTTCCCTTTGTCCTGATATTTTTCAGAAATCTCTTCAAGGATAATTGATGCCTGAGAAGCAACTACATCAGAATCCGAGTTCTTCCCTTTTACCTGTTTCGGACGCTTAATGAATTCGCAGGAATCAAACCAAAGTTCATCATCCAGCAAGGGAATGTTCAGGTATATCAGGACGGAAGCAGCTACTATCAGGATTACCGATACCCACCACGCTAATGGATACAGAATAAGAGAGAAGCCATAGAGCACAAAGGCAATGTTGCGAGCGGTGCGGCATTTTGTTTTCAGCTCATCTTCTTTTGCGCCGTCAAATTTCGGGTACGAGTCTTCCTTGCCGGGCTCATGATAAAGAATATAACAGTGCTTGCCGTTGACTTTATATTGAAACAGAGTTACGACCATCGGCTCGTTCCCGCACGCTATCAAGGCTTCCTTGAATTCTTTTACTTCGTGGCGGTTCAGGCGCAAAGCAACATAATCCTTGCACCCCGGAACTTCCAATTTAAGGGCAGTGTTTCCTGTATCCGTCACAATGATTTCGAGTGCCGTCGCTTCCAGCGATTTACTGCGTCGCTTATAGGTTCTACCCATGACCACGATTCCCGTCAGAGTTCTTCTATCTTTCGTTACTCTGCACGAGAACAGACAGCACACGAAGCACAAAAGAACAATCATCGGAAAGTTCATTCAGTATCACCGTCCTGCTTACGGTTTCGATTATCCAGCACAATCAGCTTGGGTTTGTTGGTTACGTTCTGGAAGTTCACTTTCTTCACGCTTGCACCAACCTCTTGCGCTGCGGGCTGTTCCTGAACCGGTTCCTGAGCCTTCTTTGCGGTCGAGGAAGCTGGAAAGCACTGCTCGATACTGACGAGCGTTTCGTTGTTCATTCCCTTATCACCTTCAAGGCAAAACAGCATATTGTAGGTTCCGCCAATATGGTAGTCGCGGTCCTTTTGCTTTACGGTGAGGAAGATGTCGTGGGAAGCCGTGTCACGAAGCGGATTTCCCTCTTCATCTACCGGGACAAACCGCCAAGTCTCTTTAACGCCGGTCATGTCACGCTGCTGGTCAGCCGAGACGGCCAAAGCCTTTACCGTGACATATTTCCCGTCTTTCGCCCTCTGTACAACTCCCAGATATTCCACGACAAAATACCCGGCCACGAAAAATCCAGCAGCAATGAGCACAATCCTTCGTGTATACAGAGCAAAGATAAGGCCAAGAGCTGCACTGCCAGCAGCACAGAGAGCGTATTTGATTTTCTGCGAGTTAATCATATTGTTCATGTTTCATTCAAGCGAGAAAGCCCAACCGACGCGAAATCGGCTGGGCTTTTTAATGCTGCATTCTTTACTTGTTGGCAAGAAGCGGCATCAGCCCCGCTTATCCTCCTTTTTGAAGTTGATTTGTGTAAGCTGATACCGATTCACTGAGCATTCTGAGTCAGCGGATAGCCGCCGGAATCCAGAAGTGCAGTCAGAGTGCCATCGGTGAGGTTTGCGGTAGACAGAGGAACTTTATATTCTCTGCCATCTGCAGTCTTAACGTTGGCGTAAAATTCAATGGTGACATCGCCGCTCATGTCGATATCGCCGAGAACCTTGTTTACTTCATTGGAAGTGGTGTCGGTACTGCCGGATGCGGGCTGATTGACGGTCGGCTGAGGCGTGATGACATCATTATCGCCGTTCTCAGATACAGGAGGTACGCCAACCTGATGTCCGGTTACAGCAGTGAGAACTCCGTTTACACCATCATAGACGGACGGTACGAAAGCATAGCCAGCCACACCGCCAACGATGACAACTGCCAGAATTGCTGCAATGACCTTGCTGCTCTTTTTCTTTTGCGAAGGCCGAGCAGGCTCTGCGGTGGCTTGAGTCGGTGCCGGTGCGGCGTGGTGAACGCCGCTTGCAGGCTTTTCCTTTTTGCCCTTGCCAAGCCCGAAACGCTTCTTGGCCGCTTCGTTTGCTTCCTGCTGCATCAATTCCTGAGCCACCATTGTCTGGCGAGTGGCTGTCATCTGGTCCGGAAGTTCATTGGGGTCAGGAATATAGGGAACGGATGCAGTCGCTTGGGAAGGCTGTTCAACAGAACCCGTTACAGGCACTTGATATCCAGGAGCTTGTGCAGGAGAGACGCCATGAGCAGAAACGCCATACTGCATCGTGGTCTGCGGAGTCTGAACAGCGGGCTGAGGTGCGGCAGGCTGCACGGGCTGAACAACAGGCTGAGACTGAACGCGGGTAATAAAAGGTTGAGCAACGGGGGCCTGTTGTGCAGGAGTCTGAGCCGGAATCTCTGCCGCACGTTTCTTTGCAAGCAGCGCATCGACCACCTCCTGTTTGACCTTTCGAATCGTGCCATCCGGCATGATGCAGGTGCGGTCGGCATAGACATTGGCCGGAACTTTCTGGCCGTTGATAGTAACGTGGACAACGCCAATAGGCTCGCCCAGAGTCGAATTCGGTTCCATGAACAAATATCTCCTTTCGGTTTTTGTGTGGTGTTATGTATTAAATCGAAACATTTGAGCAATCGTGTCGGAAATCCAGTGCAGCAAAACATTTGCAACATCTGCAACATATGGAATCAAAAAGCCACGTTTAAGAGTCCCAGACATGCAGCATAGGACAAAAGCTAAGCAAGACAAAAGAAGAATTGCCCAAATCAAAATAAAGATGTACTTGCCGAATCGGCCAAGGAATATCCAGCCGCCGCCCGAATCAGATTTCCTGTTATTGCATTCAGGGCAAGAAGCCGTTAGATTTCGGATATTGTTGATGTCATCGTTCGGAACAAGGATTCGGTACGCCCGATGCTCGTTAGCCAAATTGATGGAAATGATATGGTCAACCTGCATCGAATTGCGCGTCATAATGCGTCCACAATACGGGCACATGTAGAACTTTCCAAAAGTTCCGGGATGATTCAAGATATACCGGTTTCGGTAATCCTCAGACCGTTTATACTTTTTCCGGTGATTAGCCATGGCAGGCAGCCGAATGGACCCAAGGATGCTCCGGCGGAACACGGCGCTTCGGGAACCCTTCCGGCAGATGGTCCGGGAACTTGGTGCCGTCAGAATTCGTGCCACCGTTGAGCTTTTCCCATTCGTGTTCCCATGCAGAGAATTCCAGGCCGTGAGACATTTCCCACAAGGACAGTTCCCCGTAAGAGATACCACCCATTTCAGAGAGCTTTGCTCTCATAGCCAATTCCTGTGCGCTCGTAACAGTTTTATTAGATGCTTTCATTTTTTCCTCCTCGCGCTTTGCCTGTTCTCTTCTCATTTTGGCTTCCGCATTGCTGCGATGTGCTGCATTGCGCCGGTTCTGAGCGTAGCACGCAGAGCAAAATTGACGGTTCCCCAGGCTGAAAATCGGTGTACCGCAGATGCGGCAGTGTGTAAGATAACCATTGTTGCTTGCCATTTTCGCTAACCTCCTGCCATTAGTCGAAATTACAGTCTCGATTTTACGTGTGTTTTATCGACCCCATATCCCTGATGATGGGACACGAGGTTAATACATACTTATGGGTTATCTACCAAACCAAGCTGAAATCCGATTAGT
>ULRI01044378.1_pt1 | contig 42454 bp, 54 predicted proteins | sample 1955291 | NCBI WGS metagenome assembly ULRI01 (sample SAMEA4835678, study PRJEB28245) | human gut metagenome | biome: gut microbiome; material: fecal sample | place: Denmark | collected 2008
GACATTATATAAGCAAGCAAATCATTGTAAATACTATTCATAGTCTTCACATTTAATCTACCTGTCTTTGTCATGTTTCTAAGAACATCAACTACCTCATCAAATGACTCAGTGAATTGAGGGAAATACTTGCTTAACATTCTTTCTGATTGCTTCAATCCAAGTGTGTAGAATGCCTGTAGGAAAGGTAATTTACTTGTAAGTAATTGCTCTCTTATATCATTGATATCCTCATTAAAAGAAATATCATCACTAATTACACCTGCTCCTACGAGTGGAAACTTATCATTCTCCTCTATATCTTTCAAGAAGTCTTGGACCTTTTGGATTTTGAGTTTTGTATCAGCAATAGTTGAACCTGCTGCACCACCTTGAGTATCAGACCTTGTAGCTTGTACAAGTTTACCAAGACTATCGGCAGTTCTCATGATTCTCTTAAATAGGAATCCTACAGCAACTTGTTTCTTATAGAATTCAACCTTGCTGTAATCAGAAGTCTGATTAGCACTTATGATACCTGTCATTTCTTTTGCAATAAGAATGTTGTTCGCAAGGTCCTCAATTAAGAAATCATTGCTCTTATAATTATCATAAGTAATCTCTTCCATCATTGCAGCCTTCTTTTTGTATTCTACAAGAACTTCATCAATCACAGTGTCCTTATTTTTGCCTTCTCTACTCTCCCTAAAATAAGTCTGGGTAATATCCATAACAATAGGTTGTGTCATAAGCAAACCTATCTCAATAGGGTTATAACCTAGTCTTGAAAGAAGCATAGAAGCATCAGCAGTGAATGTATTTTGGTTAATACCAGCCAACACAGGATCTTTCACATTATCCACAGATGCAGCCAAGAAACCTGCATTATTCTTTGATATAAACTCTTTGTCTTCATTCATAATGTTATGTAAAGAAATAAGTCTCTTTCCATTCAATACAAATGAGCCATTTTCCACATCAAGACCTAATTCAGTATGCTGCATCAAAGCATGGTTTGCATTATGGTTTGCATATATACCAATCAGCTTTGCACCAGTCATATTCTGTTGGTGAAGTTGTACCTGAGTTCTTGGAGAGATGGGGTCAAGTTTTCTCTTGGTTCTTTCAGCAAGTTTGTCAAGTTCTTCCAAATCCATTGAAAGTAACTTAGTGATAACTGGGCCATTAGGAATATTCAAATCCCTTCTCAAATTAGATTCATAGCTTGAACTAAGGATACTGACAATTCTTGCAGCTTTCTTCTGATAATCAAAACCACCGGGGTTAAGAATCTTAGAAGCTGTATCTGCATTTGTCAGAACTCCCCACATCATATCTATCATCAAGTTATTTCTTGCTTCAAGACTATTCTCTTGTGGGGCTTTATTAAAGTCATACTTTACTTTCCTAATCTTAGGTGTAGCAAGTCTGTACTTCTCCTTGTTCTCTTTGAACCATTCCTTAAACTCTACAGGTGCATTTGCAAAGTCATCCATCAGACTGCCTTCTCTGAATAAAGAAGCCAATTCATCAAGTATTCTTTGCTCACCTTTGAAATCCTGCTTTGCTCTTCTGAAATCAAACTTCTCTACCTTAAATTCAGGCAACATGATGTACATTTTATCCACATCAAAGTCTGAACCTGATAGAGTAGTAATCTCAGCAGGAAGCATAATTGCAGAACCATTCTGTTGAGGTAAGAATCCCTTGATATACAGAGGAGCCATTGAATACTTATCCTCTGTTGGAACTCTGTAGCCAATCAACTTTCTAAGGTCTTCAGGCAACTTGTTGATGTCAAGTTCATGAGTTCCTTCTTTCATAAGAGGCTCATAGAACTCTCTTGAATAAGCTGGCATATAACATTCAAGATACTTGATTCTCTTGTTCTCACCTTCTCCTTCAAATACCACATGAAGCTCATCAGTCAAGCCATAATCAGATACCTGAATCAATGCTCCACCTCTAATCTTCTGTTTGGTGATTTTGCTCTTGATGATACTATTAAGAAGAGTCTGTACTCTTTGAGATTGTACAGGATCAAATAATGGAATATTGAACTGACCATTCTCATTAAGGGTACAGGCTCTGACCATATCAATTCCATATCTCTGATTACCTCTAATCTCTTCAAGTAGTGCCTCCTCTATCTTCTTAGGGTCTTTGAATATATCATTCACATTCTTGAATGCTTGCAAGATATTCTCAGTATTGATTGCATTATACAGGTCCAGCCATTCCTGCTTGGTCATTTTCTTACCATCAACCTCAATGATAGCATCTGATGCAATATCAGCAGTAATCAACTTTCTAATCTGAGTACCTACAAGCTGCACAGCATCAATAGCATGTTCAGGAGTTGCAGTCTGAATACCATAATCTTCATAGCTTATTTTATGTACTACATTAGGATTCTCAATACCATTAGGCATAGTAGTATTCTTCAATACCTCCTTTACTTGCCTGAAGTCACTAACCTCGTTAAGGTCAATAACACCTTGCTTCCCGACTTTAGTAGTAGATTCAAATTGAACTACATCAATATTGTTCTCTTCCATGAATTCATTAATAGCTTTAAGCTTGCTTGATTTACTAAGTGGACCAGCTATTAACTCATGCATGGCAAGTAATAAGAATTCAGAGTTCTTATGCTGTACAGGAGTCTTAATACCAGTATGACCTTCTACACCACTCATGTTGCTAATTTGGGTATATACATAAGGTTTCTTAGTCTGCCAGATAATATTAAAGTCAGCAATGTTCCAAGTACCATTTTTGAAATTATTATATGCCTGCTCCATCTCATCTGTCCACTGGCCAGACATACCAAGTATTGCTCTATAGGAGCTTAAACTTCTATAAGCCTGTGCATCTGCAACATTAACTGCCTTAAACTTGTTAATAATATTATCTCTATCCATCTTGGGCATTTCACCTTTCTTAACTCTCTCATCAAGAACTGTTTCAATATCACTCAGTACTGAAGATACAACCTCATCATCCTTCAAGTAGATAGTTCTTTCCCAATCTCTACCAATTCTTTCTCCCTTATAAGTAGCTTTGGTATTCATTCTAAGAGCTGGGGCATGAACCTCCTTATATCTCTTCTGAAAGTCCTCTACATTCTTATAGAAAGCTAAGTCGGTAGTAGTTAACTCAATAATTTGAGAAGTAGCTAATTTACTATTCCAGTAATACTCTCTTAATGCAGCTTTTGTATTATTCTTTACTATAAGGTTTTTGTTAATACTATCTGCTTCTTGTTTAGTAATATCTCCTCTTATAGACTTCTGATTTATTAAGTCTTTAATTTGTTGGAACAAATCTGTAGCAACTCTATCATCTACTGGATTATTGTTGTTATAATCTTTCAATAACAACTCCATATCAGTAGTCCATAAAGTAGTACCAAGGATTTCTTTAGCTTTGATAAGAGACTTTGCAGTTCTTGAGTTCTGCTGTGATTGACCTGCAAAAGGTAAGTACTTATACTTTCCATTTGGTAACTCATCAAATAAACCAATTCTTGCCCAGTCTCTATATGCCTCTTCAAAGCCATTATCCATAACTTCTCTAAGAGTATCTCTAATGAATTCCTTTAACTCAGCACCACTGCCTTCCCTGCTCAATCTACTCAATCTGTCAAGGAATGTTTCTCCATTATTATATCTAATGGAATTAAGTGCAGGTAAGAACTTAAACTCAGCTCCCCCTATACTCTTAATACTTCCATCCTTCTTCCTGGAAATATCATAGTTTGCTATAGGGGAGATGTTTGGATTATTATTCTGAAATTCCTCATCTCTTGCTCTGACAAGCATTATTCTGTCATATTCTTGATTGACTAAATCAGTTAGTTTATCAAGGATAATATCATCATAAGTCAGCTTGTTCCCATTCTCATCATATTCAACTCCACTTACATATTTTCTGAATCTAATGAATTCAGCAGAAGGAGAATCTGAAAGAATAGGGACATGATACCAGGCCCACTTCACACTTGTTCTACTATCTTCTGGGTCTCCCCAATATTCAGTAAGAAGTGCTAAGGTATAATCTAAGTCATCCCAGTTAGTGTAGTCCACTTTATCAGAGTTCAATACTACTTTATGATTTAGGCCTCTTCTCATTTCCTCAGAGTTAACCAGTTGCTCTAACCAGTCACTTCTCCATCTCCCATCTTTAAAGAACCACTCATATTGCTTAAACTCAGTATTAATAAATTCTTCAAATCTCTTCCTATCTCCTCTTACATTCTTAAGCTGTTTAATTAACTTTCCAAGATAATTTGGGGTGACATGAGAGTAATAAGACTTATCATTCTCTCTAACACTACTTTCAATAGCATCTTCAGTTACATTAGCCATCATATTTGCAATTGCACTATAAGCTGAACCAAATGTATTAATTAAGTCTCCTCTCTTCTCTATTCCATCTTCTCCTGTTTCTGACTTTATTTCCCCCTTCTTGATTCCTTTGAATATAATATTCAATTGAGGTAGTAGGACCATAATAGGGTCAGTAAACTTAGCTGTATCAGAAGTTCTAATATCAGTTAGTGCATTTCTTAATATAGAGGGATTGGCATCAATACCAATCATATTCAACAGCTTTAGTATAGTTTTCCAGATCCTATCATCCTCAAGAAGTTCTAATCTTGCTTCAGTATCCAAATTAGAGAATTTATTGTTTAGAGTTTCGACCCACTTAAGACCTTTTTCAGCATTTTCAATATTTATGTCCCCATTCTTCTCATATACACTATCATTACCAAGTTGCATACCATTCTCATAGTTATCTCTCCAAGCATCAAGAAGGTAATATACACCTTCAGGCTTGTTAATAGCAATGGTTTGCATCTTGAATGTACCATCAAGCATCGTCTTTTTCTTCTGGATCCAATAGGGTATAAAATCCTTTCTAAAATCTTGATAGAACTGAGAAAATAGAGTATCATCTTTCTCAAGTAATTCTCTTACTTGAGCCACCCAGGGTTTATTCCTTTCAAGTTCCTGTATAAGAGGAATCATATCTTCAGAAGTAATCATATCTCTCAATTTATCAATAAGAGTTGCATGAACATAATCAGCATCTAAATACCTTAGATTACCCAAATCATCTTCCTCATACATTCCTTCATAGTCAAGCCTGGGTATTTCCCTAATAACTTTTCTAACTGCTTGAGATAATGATTCATGGGAACTAACTTGTCTAAAGTTAGTCATCCAGCCATCTTTAAAAGTCTCTTCCTTATTATAATCATCAGCTTGCTCATCAAGCTCACTGTATCCTTCAGGAGTATCATCATTTAAGTTAGCATCTTTAGGAGCAATATAGTTCAAGTCAATTCTAACTCCTTCTGTCATTACGAGTAATGTGCTAGCTTCTTCTGCCAAAGGTTTAAAGTTATCAACAACTTTTCTATAAGCTTGTTCCTTATATACAGCTTTTCTTCTTGCAGCATCCAATTTTTGTTCATCAGAGAATCTTTCAGATTCATCTATAACACCCTCATCAATTAATGTCTGCTCTCTTGCATTTATTGCCCCAAGTTCAATTTGTACTCTATTCTCTTCTGTATCGTTGATATAGGATTGAAATATATCCAATACTCTGTCAAATAATCCAGCAGGGGTGTATTTCTTTATGGCATCAAATCTATTAAGGGAGCTTAACTCCATCTGTAATTGTAATCTTTCTTCATCAGAAGCTGTATCCATTCTCTTATTAAGAGGATCATTCATTTCCTGTAGTGCTTTATCTACCTCATTACTAAAGAATCTAGCAATAAGATTTACTCTATCTCTTCTGGTTCTTGGGTCAAAGTCTAAATCAACCTTAGCTTGCTCTTCAATAGAAGAGATCTTAGGAGCGTCAAATGAAGTAGATAATGCTTCATCAAGCATTTCTATTGCATCTGCACTTCTGAGTTTAAATCTGAAATCATTAAGTTCCTTTGCAGAAGGATACTCTTCAATAGATTTATTATTCTCTTTTTGCCACAAAGCTACAAGACCCTTTACAGATTCTTCCGTCTCACCTTGTAACTTCTTAGCTAAGTACCTAATCTCTTCAGTTGTTACTAAACAATTATTCATATAATATACTTGTTAAATAAAAAACAATAGCAAAGGTAAGTATTTATCCTTAATAAACCAAGATATTAAGTGTGAAAGTTGTCATTAATTAATTTGATTACTAATTATAGTGTGAAGAAATAAGAGATCAATTTATATATTTACATCTGACCTCTTAAGATATTCATATTAATCTACTTTACTAGAATAAGATAACATTTTGAATCCTTATTTGACTTAAAAAAAAAAAATTACTAAGGGAGTAACAAGATTTCTCTGTTACTCCCATTTGCAAATTTCCTAGTATGGTCAAGAAGAGATATAATAGATTACTCTACTACATATTTTACTCCATTATAAATAAGATGTGAAATCGTATTTATATTTACATATCTTTCTCCAGTCTCTTTTCCTGTTCTTTTGATGTCCATATCCATACATTTATATTTACCATCTCTAGAAACAAACTGCATCTTGTAACCTCTTAGTACTCTATCCTCTCCTTCAATATAGTCCTTTACAGGATTGTTTTGAATGAATTCTAAAGCTTCCTTATAGGCTGTAGCCATAGACTTCTTTTGTCTTTTAGCTTTATAAGTCTATTCTCATCATTAGTGAGTTCACATACTTGATATGCCTCACCAAAGTTATCTTTGCTTAGCATATCACAATAATCACCAAAAGCTACTAATCCTATCCTTAAATTAGAATTCTGTTCAAAGAGTTTAGGGATCAGTTTCTTTATATTCAACTTAACTGCTTCAATGTAAGCACACATAGAGCCAGTAGTATCAAATGCAATCACCATATCAAGCATACCATCATTTAAAGGTGATTTTGTGTCTTTTTTCTTAACTAAATTCGTTCTCATATTCTTTTTCTACTAAATACATTTCATCATTTTCAGCATCATATGCGACAGCAGAGTTATAGGAAGTAAACTTGTGAGCCCAACAGAATTGAACAAAATTAAAAATATTTGAAAAACAGAATATTTTAGGATTATCCTGCAGCCAGGCTTCTCTTAATTTATCTATATTCATCATACCAGTCCTTTCTTAACAAATTCTTCACTTAATGGAATAGCTAATTCTCTAGCACTAGGATGGGCATTAGGAGCACACCTTAATTCAAAGAAATGTTTCCAATCGTTAATAAAGCCAGTCATTACTAATTCTGTCTTTAAGGCATTAGGCAACACTGCTCTTGCTTGTTGAGGAGTCCAAGGATTATTCCTGAACCCAGTCTTATATCTCTTGTCAGGTATCTTATCTTCCCACTGTTTTAGTAAGTTAAGATAGTTAGCCTCGGCAGCTCTTAGTGCTACTAAGAATCCATTATAATAGGTATTACCTTCATAGTTATAATCCTCCAACCAGCACGGTTCAATAAAGGTAAGCTCATTACCAAACTTATCTTTAGAATAGTTGCAATAACGGGTACTCTCTTGAGCAAAGGAGAATACTCTATGTCTTACAAATTCATGGGACACTCCTCTATCACAAATAAATCTAACAGTAATTCTCTTTTCATGATGTCCAGTAGGTTCACAGACAAACTTCAAGTCATTAAGCCAACCCTTCTCTATCAATACTCTAAAGTTAGTAGTTATATAATGAGTAGGAATACAATGTATATTAGGAATATCTCCTTTAGGATACCTAAGAATCACCCTAGAGTAAGGATTATTTTGATATTTCTCTGACATCCTCTCATCTCCTACTACTTTAAGATATACAGTACCATGCTCCAACATAGCACCATGACCAGACTTAACCATTCTATCAACAAATGGTTTAGCTGAGTTCTCTGTAATCTTATCTTCAGACTTATAACAGGTTCTTCCAGCTCTTTCTATGGCTTTGTATATTCCATCTATCCCAGATTCCTGTTCTAAAATCTCCCATGAGGGTTTAATTAATTTCATATACAACAATTATTGATAAATAAATTTTACTAATTTCTCTTTTGGTACCATTCCAGATAATTTCCTTAAAAGATTACCTTCGTCGTCTGTAACTAGCAGTGTAGGGAGTGACTTAATGTTATATTTAAGAGAAAGTCCTTCTCCATCCATAGAGTCTATATTAACACTTTCATGTTCAATATTACACTCTTTCAATAACTTTTCTAACTCTTTACATGGTCCACACCAATCAGCATATATCTTTATTACTTTCATTTGTTTCCTCCTCTTCTGCAATATCTACTATTTCATTACAATCCTCACACCAATATTCATTATTTGCCCAATCTTCTTGTGCAAATTCTAAAGTATTAGCATCTACCCATGCATGCTTTAGAATATTTGTTCCTCCACAATTATTACAATGTAGAAGTCCTCTATTATCTTCACAGCTTTCTTTCTCTTCTAGAGAGTTTAATACTAACTTTCTTGGCTCATCATCCTCCCATCTTACTTCTGGGAACTTAGAATCATCGCTAAGTATATCCCAAGCACCTTTGTCTGAAACCCAAACATAAGCAGTTTTTACAGGTTTCTCTTCAAATATGCTTAATTCTCCATCTCTATTTCTCGCAATATACATATTTTATTCCTCCAAGAACTTTAATAGTACAAATATACCTATCATTGCCCTCATTTCGCATTGTCGTATGTAATTTCTCTCCCATAATTACTCCAAAGTCTAACTAATTGTTTTTCTGTATATGGTTCTTTTACACCCATATTCGCATTCACATACCATATTCCTATGGAATCAACAAGTATGAACTCATTTATCTTTATCTGGTATATCTCATTATCGGGGTATGCTTCCTTTACAGCAGTTGTACAGTCTCCATTTGTATAGCAACTTGTTAGTATAAGCGATACTAATAAAAGCAATAAAAATTTCTTCATATTTACTCCTCCCACTCGATTTTAACAGTATCAATATATTCTTTATCCTTATCTATATAGGATATTGCACCCTCTTTGGTTTCAAATACAGAAACTCCTGTCATAATATAGCAATTCTCACTACTTGTACGAGGCCTATTACGATTGTAAATATTCACCCATCCTTCTTTCTTCTCTGGAAGAATCATAAGGTCTTCATTATTCTCAACATTATTGTATTTGGCATATCTTCCATCTTCTGTATATTTTGCAATTATCTCACTTGGAACTCCCCTTGAATTGATGGTTGAAATTAACGCTAATATTGGATAAGCATTAGAATCTCCTTTATAGTCAAAGCAAATAATCCTTGCCTTTCTTCCGTCTCTTGTGCAGACAGGTTTACCAGCTTTGGCTGCTTCTAAATTGAATGGTTTTAGTCTATTACAAAGCCTTTTTTCCATATATACTTCATTTACATTAGATGTTCTGTCAGCAAACAATTTTAATTCTGCACTTTCTTCCATATTTTCTTTGTTTTGTTTGACTTCTACATAGATTGTTCCTGTGCCTCTATTTTTGCATGTACCACCACTTAAACATGCTCCTCCTTTTTTGAAGATACAGAAGGCACAGCCTACGTATCCAGTTACAATTGACTGTACTTTCTTTCCATTTATAATTTCAGGTTCTCCTACCTTTTTAAGTTTCTTGAAGATTACAGATTTACCATCTTTTCTATAACATGATAAACATTCTCCTCTTATCTCAAATACATCACTACAATGAATATCACTCTTGGTAGCTAAATCACAATTCTCACATCCAAGAGATTTTGTATGAATACACTGATACCATTCTCCGTTGTACTCAAATATTTCTCCTATCTTACGTTCCATTCTTTTTAAGTCTTTCATATTTCTTGCATACCAAATAGAAACATTATAGATTAAATTTCTTGATTTCTTCCTCAGTAAACCAATGTTCCGATTTCAAAGGCTTAAAGCTAAAAAGCATTTTGTTATAGGAATGTCTATCATAAATTTTATTCCATTCTTTATGCATAGATTCATACTTATCAATATCTTCATATAATATGCGAAGCAGCTCATTATGAGCTCTATCTAGTATATACGTTCTGAAAACAAATACTTTTTCATTTCTTATGAGAATATATAAGTTGGCTGCTACTATTAAAATTATAAAACTTATCAGTATGTTCATTGCTTGTCTTCTTTCTTCAATTCCGTAATGAGGGCATCGGCACATTCTATTGCATATTGCGCTTGTGCCATTGTATTTTTGAATCCTGTTGTGTCATTGTTATGTTGTTCAGCAGAAGTCATCATATCTTTGGCTATCTCGTACCTACGTTGCTCCCAATCAATAGTCTTGCATGGTTCTTCTTTAATAAATTCAAGTTCTGATTGCACGTATGTACACCAACTACGCTTGTTATCAACATATTGACGCTCCACTCCTCTTTTGGTGATAATATTTTCTGTCTGTGATACCTCTATGACTTCCCCTGTTGTTTTAACTTTCGCTTTCATTTCTTTATTATATCATCAACATTTCTTAATTTCTACTTCTAGACTATCTACCTTCCACTCATTTAAATTATCTTTATCTGGTAGTATAATTTGGTCTCTTACTGCTCCTTCTATATCACATTCTGAGTAGTCTATGTCTTCAAAGTAATCCCCATCTTCATCTACCCCTGAATCCACTATTGTATAGTCATCTACCCATATCGGTACTATCTTACTTAATGTTATAGTAGCTTCAACCTCAATTTTCCTACTTGAATTTGATTTTATATTCCATGGGGAATGATCATTATGTTCCACTCCTTCTGGATAATATCCACTTTCAGTCATTTCTTCTTTTTCTTTAAGTTCGTATCTAGGTTATTCTCCTTAATCAACCTCCTAATAATCACGTCCTTAATGTTCTTCGGGATGCTGATATGCCTCCCTTCACTATTTATGTAAATAGAATGGCTTCCATTACATCTATCATAATAGAAGCCATTACTCTCTACCATTTTAATAAATTCTCTCCTTGTATATTGTTTTCTTTGCATGGAATCTTTTTAAAATCTACAAAATTCCTCTCATCTTTAGTAAAATCTCTACTCCATTCCAATCCACATAGGGTAATGTACTATATTCATCATGCTTTAGTGGTATCCCAAGAGCACTATCATCTATATAAATATGTGCAAATATCTTTTTAGAGGAAGTCCAATTATGTTGGGTAGGATTTTCATTGACACCATATAGAGGAATCTCGTTTTTTACGAAACCAATCAATAGCTTCCTGAAGAGTATCCACAAGTCTAACACCCTCATTGGTAACACATTTATTGTTACAGTGACTCCTCATAGTATATAAGATAATTTGATGTTCTTTCTCTACTAGTTTTCTCAATACAGGTATTGCACCTATATCTTTACCTATTTTAGGGAACTCATGAGTTACACAAGTTCCATCAAAATCTACTGCTATTACCATCTACTTCCCTCCTTCGTTACTAGTTAGATATTCTATTTCAAATTCAGATTTAGGAATCTCAAAGCAACAGTGAGTCCCAAATTCAACCCATCTTAGTTTATATCCCAAGGATTCAAGCCTTCTAGATAAAGGTGCTTTAGTACTAATGATATTCACAAACTTATTATTTCCCATATAGTTTAATCCATTATTTCCTGTACCGTAGGCTTTCCCTATCTTAGACAAATTAGGTCTACCAGGCTTATAGTAAAGCCCAGTAGCCTTGTGTTTCATTTTATACGGAATCATTACCAGTTTCTCTTTTATTCAACCACATCACAGTCATTATAGCATAATTAGCAAGATCCAGAAGGGTATCTTTAATAGACTCATTCTTAACCATAGCCTTCTTATTAACTAATGATTCTAGTCTATTCATCTTGTCTCCCATCCTTACTAGACCTGCTATGAGTCCAAACTTATTAAGAGAACAGTCAAAGGAATTACCATAATCATGATTTTTAGCTGCATAAGTCTTAGCCATATTAGTAGTTATGTCCATAAAGGAATCTACACTACTGTCAAGTTCTGGTCTTTGCCCTAAGATTTTCAGTTCATTCATTACAGACCTTATAGGATTTAAAGCCTCTATAGATACTCCTGCCCTTATAGCATTTTCAAGTTTATCTATAAGATCTTTATACACTTTATTAATTTTTACCATTTCCTTAACTTATTTTCTTTTACTATACTATCTTAATTAATGTACCCAATAAGTAGGAAGAGGACCATTGTCATCAAGATACTCTTTATAGCTCTTTGGTAAGTCCTTTATTTTATAAGACTGATTAGTTCTGATATTTACTAGAACATCTTCTCCCATAGAGGCTATAACATCGCCCTTAACCATGATCTTCTCTCCATTAAATTCAAAGTCTCCTATACATAATTTATGTCTGGACACGTCTACATCCAACTTTACCCTGTGAACAAAATATGCTCCAGCTTTAACCATTATATCATATAGTACTTTAGCTATATCTTCCGCTATCTCTTCTGGAGCTTCACAGTTGATTTCCACATATGTTACGAATATGTCGATTCCACATATTCTCTTTAGATTTCTCTAAAGGTCGGACTATATCTTATAAAAATCTCCACATATAGGCTAGTTGCCCATTGGTTAGATTTCTATCAGTGCTTTTCAGCTGCTCTTGCAGCTTACTCCATTTCTGGATAGTCTCTGAACTCCATAATTTATAAGAGTAACAATTAATAGGATATTTAGCTAATATAGAATGAATAATATAGGCTCCCTCATATTTATTTATTCCTAAATAATATAATGGTCTGCTATGATTATTATCTACTCTTACTTTAGCTTTTACTCCTATACTCTCAAAGAAAGGAATAAATACATTTTCTTGAATACTCAGAGAAAATTTCTGAGTATTAAGGTTGTAATATAAGTCCCTCTTATGAAGGCTCCCATCATCATAGAACCACAATGCTAAACCTAACTCATCAAGATTACTCACTACTTCTTCTATAGGGAGTTCCTTGATTAATTTAAGTGAAGACCAAGCTCCTCCATAATAAGTATATATTGGAGTTTGGTTATAGCCATTGCTATCTACATGATTTATTTTGCCTTTACCAATTAATTGTTTTTTATACTCTAAGTATTCCTTATGCTTACAATTGGATGTATATATAGTACTACCACTATTAGTAGTAGATATGCAACCATCCCCTAATATAGCAGTAAGAAAAACCTGAGTCTGCTCTCTTGTAAAATCATAAAGCTGCTTATTGCCTATTTCTCTTAAGTTACTTAAAATCATATTTAATACTTTTACTAGTTTATTATTACAATAATTCAGTGATTAAATCTTTAAGGGTTTCAAGCAATTAACACTGTTTTACTACAACAAAATTACTTATCGTAGGGTGTTACAGTAATCAATACCTTGAATAATAAGTCATTACGTCTTAAGTATTCAAAAAAGTTTATCATGCTTACCTTATAACACAATGCTCCAGTATGCTGTATAGGATAATTAACGGATTGCCTATCAGAATCAGACTTCCTCTTAAAGAACTCTTTTACCATCTGCACCGTATCACATTTAGGAGCATCTATTTTCATTTCCCTATAGTAATCCCAAAACCCAGGTTCCTTAAACTTTACTTGTAGCTTCCTAAGATAGTTCCAATCATAGATATAGGCTCTATATCCAACTTTAGGATTAAGGTCTATATAGCCTTTACTGAACCAGTCCTTCTTTCTGAACCCAATATATCTTTTAAGACCATTAAAACCTTTCATATAATTGTCATATATCTCTTTAGCTCTTTTAGCTGTAAGCCCGAAGTTTCTCATAATGGTGTTGTCATTACCAGCATAATTAAAAGCAAACTCATAACCTTTAGCCTCACTTCTCAACTTATGATACTGCTTCTTAACTTCTTTGGCAGGCATATCTTTAGGAATTTCAGGAAATACTATCTTTGCAGTTAGTGTATGCAGGTCCTTCTCACCATAGGTAAGCTCTCTAATCATCTCCTTATCATCAGCTACATCAGCCATGATAAATGATTCTTGCCCTGAGTAATCGGCACTTATCCATTTATTGCCACTTTCAGCTATGAAACAAGCCCTAGTCTTAGCATCAGCAGGCATATTAAGCATATTTACATACTCAACCTTAGCTGACTTGTCCTTACCCCCTGAGCTTATTCTTGCTGTATCAGTACCCAATGAGTTAAAGTTGGTATATAGCCTTCCAGTATCCTTGTCTATCTGCTTAAGTACATTTGCTCCATAAGTACTGCACAGCTTTTTCATTTCCTTATACCTTATATATAAGGGAATAAGACTGCACTTATCCTTCTGAGGGCCTAGTACCTTAGCTCCTATACTGTCCTTATCCTCATCATCTTCTTTATCCAGAGCAGTGGTATCGACTCCATATTTCTTGAATAAGGGGATAACTTGTTTAGGACTATTCCAATTAAGAGTTACTTGTGGCTCGGTATTAAAACCTGAAAATAGGTTACCTTGTCTATCTATCTTAATATATTTTGAATCAGGCTCATGCTCTATAAGCCACTCATCCATTTCACTTTTAATACTGTTAAGAATAGATTGATCATGCTCCATTTTCTTTTGCCATTTATCTTTGTCCATCTTTACACCACAGTAGCACATGTAAGCAATAGGAAGTATAGCCTTATTTTCATACTCCATGGCAGTAAGAAGTCCTTGCTTCTCTAATTGTTTCAGTTGTAATTCTCGTATCTTCTCAAGGTACTTTACATCATTAGCAGCATAAACTATAACATCTTCTGTAAGGCCTTTATAGATGATCTGCCCTCTTATAGACTTATCTAGTTCTATTCCAAGATACATTTCACCTAACTTTTTTAGATTCATATACAAGATATACTTAGCTTTCGAGCCCTTCTTACTAGGATCTGCTGGTACATAGTCATATCTAGGACATTGTATCTTATCCCATACTTCTGGACTTAATACAGTAGGGTAACCTAACCACATTAGTTTCTCTGCTAGAAATAGGTCATAGACATTACGAGGAACTATATGATATTTATAAAGCCACTGTAGGTCAAACTTAGCATTATGAAATAAGAAAAGCCTATCAGATTCAAGATAGTTTTTATATAAAGTAATATCTGTAGTAAGATAATCTATCACTACTTGAAAATCAAAGCATCCTAACTGCAATAACAAGAGCTTATCCTTATGGCAACTTAATCCGCTAGTCTCAGTATCAACTCCAACAATCCTAAGAGGTTCAAGTAGGGATAGACTTTCATCTACCCCTATTATTTTATACCTCTCAGGTTCAAACAACTCTTTATTTTTCGTAACTGCGTATATCATTATTCAAATATTACAACATGTCCATACCCTATTGAATAAATAATAGACTTAACAACTGCCCCAGCTTCTTTCAGAAACTCCCCTTCTATTATCATAGGACCTCCTGGTGGGGAAATAAATCTCTTAGTCTCCTCTACATACCCAGATTTCACATTTATATAATCGTGCTTCAATACATAGGTTTTGGAATCTTTTCCACTCATATTCTTAAGTTTTCTTAGACAGTTGTCTATTCCTCCTCTAGAATTAAGTTTTATTATGTTGTCCATTACTTCATATATGCTATCAAATTCTTGAAATCAATGATATACCTATATTTCTCAAAGAATCTATTTCCTAATATTCCGTGAAGCTGCACCCCAGACTCTTGTTTAACTGTATTAAATGCTGCATCTAAATCCGCTATACTGAATTCTTCTTCAAATTTCTTTCTCTTATATGTTACAGTTATCTTACAAGTGCCTGTACTAACTACATTCCCTTCAAATCCCATTACATTGGAACTCTCGCCTAAAACTTTATGGTCCAGAAGAGGTAAAACAGAACTATTTATATGAGACAAGTTACTTCCGGTGTCTAATAGGAAATTTAATTTTTTCTTTTTGCAATTAAATGTCACTATAGGTAACTCTGTCAAATCCATAGATTCCTTAAAAGAAATTTTACTATTATTTCTATTCCTTACTTCCATGATGGTATCAGCAATGAAAGCCACTGCTAATACCATTAATGCCACAATTATTATATCTAATATCATTCTTCATTGTTTTTTTTTTGGTTATTACCTGAGCCCTGTGGAACCAAGGCCTCCTCTTTGCTCTTCTCCCAGATTATCTACTTCAACCAGTTTTATTCCAGAACTTAGTAGCCACTTCAATTTTTGCCATATAGAGGCATGCTGACTAAGTCCTATTTCAAATTGGCAGATTCTATCTCCTCTCTTAATGGAAGTATCTCTCATAGGAGAACAGACATAATTCCACTCATCTTCATCTCCTTTATAAATATTATCTATAAAACCAATACCATTAGGAATAAACAGTCCTACTTTTTTTGGTGTACTACTTCTGGATAGTATCTTAGCTGTAAACCCTTTTGGTAATTCCATAGCTACTCCAAGTGGTACATAATAGGTTTCCATTGTTACATTTCTGTACCCAACTTCATTTCCTTCTTGATCTGTTCTCCTTTTAAGAGTACCTGATTGAGGAGCTGGAATATCCATATCTACGGCACTTCTCAAATCAATACAATCCCCAAGTTTATTGATTTCAGGCATACAACCCTCTACTAATACTTTTACTTTTATTTTAAGTTTCATGTTTATTTTATTTTTTTTTTTCATTGTTAAAACAAGTACTTGTAATCCACTACATGAGGAGGATTTAAAGCTCTTCTTTTATTAAGCATAATATTATCTCCTACCATAAAAGAAATACTATCTATATCATAGTTTATAGATTTAAGGTAATCCTCTACATTATCTATTTTCTCGGCTACCTCCTCTGGTATTTTTATACAATCTACGGAGGATCTAGAATGATCTAATATCACAATTTCCATAATTAAATAATTCTTTATAGTTAATCACATCTTGAATAACCACAATTCATACAGTGAGTACAACCACCATCTCTTACTAGATTTCCACCACACTCTGGGCATACTTCTCCCTTAACCTCAGAGGACTTGATATACTTTGCTAATATCCTACACATAGCAGAACTGAAAGAAGTTATATTATCATTTACTTTTTTGGCTGTTTTAGTAATAAACTCAATACTAACTCCATGTCTTAATAGCATTGATGAATATAAAGTAGCGGCTTTCTCCTCTATATTAGTATTAGCCAACTGTAAATCAGATAATTGAATAAACTTACTATCAAAGCTGTAGTGCATTTTACCTTTCTTGATAATCTTTCCTTTATGGGGAGGAATATCAATAGGTCTTAGAGGTCTGAATGCAAAAATTTCATAAGGTTTCCCTTCTAACAATCCTACAAGAACGATAAATTGTTCCCCTTTCACTTTGACTTGATGATAGTCGGCCTCAAGCTCTTTAGGTCTCTTAGGAGCTTGTCTATTACTTATAGTACTAGGCTTTTCTATCTTATTCAAGACTCCTTCCCTACAACCATCTCTATATATAGTCTGTCCTTTATTTCCAGTTTTCCATGCTTCTATATAGATATCAGCAATTTCTTCCTCAGTAACTTCTTTTGGTAGATTTATAGTGGAACTGATGCTATGGGTAATATATTTTTGTATAATGCCCTGCAACTTAACTCTCTGTCTCCAATTAATTTCTGATGCAGTGGATCCATAATACGGACTATCCTTGAAAGCTATTTTGAGATACTCTATATCCTGTAACCTCTTTAGATATTCATTACTATTAAAGTTACCTCCAAATATAGAAGAACAAAGCCACTTCGCTAAATTAGGATGAGTTACTGTAAATAAAGTATATTTCTCTCCTTTTACATCAGTATAGTCTGCTTTATCATCAGGAGACATACACTTTCTCTTCCTTTCATAGAAAGGTAGAAATACAGGTTCTATGCCAGAAGAACATTGAGCCATAATACTTACAGTACCTGTGGGTGCTACAGTTGACCAACTTATATTCCTCCTGCCATAACACATCATCTTAGCAGTTGCTATAGGGAAGTTTCTATTGATGAATTCATACCACTTATTCTTACCATAAACAAATGATTTCTCAACTTCAAACTCCTTAGATGCATCCCAGGCTGGGAATGCTCCTCTTTCAATAGCCATATCTATTTGAGCATCAAACTGACCATTGAATATAATCTTCATCAGTTGCTCTACATTTTCAATACCCTCGTCAGAGTCATATTTCAATCCTAACATAGCTATGGCATCTGCTAACCCAGTAAACCCAAGACCTGCTCTTCTACCTCTTCTAGTAGTCTCCTTTATCCTATTCCACAGATTAAATTCTACAAAATCTTTTTCATCTTTAACTACATTTATGATTTTATCTATGGCTTCCAGTTCAAGATCTACTAAGTCATCTGCTAATCTCATAGCTTCATAAGAATGCTTGTAGAGTAATTCTTCATTGATATGTGCCATATCTGTAAATGGATCTACTATGTAACTTGTTAAATTAATATGAATTAATCTACAACTATCAAAGGGACCCATTGGTATTTCACCGCAAGGATTTGTCCCGATCATCTTAAATTCTTTATAAACACCATCAGGAGCATAATTATGCATGGTACTTTCAAATATTATTCCAGGTTCTGCAGTATTGTATGCACAATGCATTAGAGTATTCCATAATTTTCTTGCTTTAATCTTTTTCAGATAAACCCTCTTATCAACGGAAAGAGATTCTCCAATACAAAGCAACTTGTCATATTCCATCTCCTCTAGTTGTGATGGACTATAGTTAGTATATACTGGCCATCTAAGCAAATAATCCTTATCATCAACTACTGCTTTCATAAATTCATCTGTAACCTTCACACTAATATTAGCACCAGTCACTTTAGTAAGATCTTGTTTCTTAGTGATAAATTCCTCAATATCAGGATGATTTATATTTATACTTAACATTAAAGCTCCCCTACGGCCTCCTTGTGCTACCTCATTAGTAATATCAGAACATACTTCCATGAAAGAGGCTGCCCCTGTAGATACCTTTGCAGCATTATTTACTTTAGTTCCTCTTGGTCTCAAGTTGGATAGATCATAGCCAACACCTCCTCGTCTTTTCATAAGTTGAACCTGTTGACTTCTAGTATTCATTATGCTAGAATAACTATCTTCTGGAGATCCTATTACAAAGCAGTTAGATAAAGAGACTAATTTTCCTGTGCCTAATCCAGACATGACAGAACCTCCAGGGATTACATACTTAAATCTTTTAAACAATTCGTATATATCCTCCTCTTTTAGCTCTTTCCTATTATATCCATAAGAGGATAACATTAATTTGTCCTTTTGACTGATAGAAGTATTATCTGCATATTCCCTCTCTATTCTACCAAATTCCTTAGCAAGTCTTCTATGCATATCATCAGGAGTTCTCTCTCCTTCCATAGCATACTTGTTTTTCCATGTAGAAGCTGCTAACTCATCTCCATTAAAGTAATTTAATAAATCATTCATTATTTAACCAATCTGTTATCATGTTAGTTTTTGAAATATTTATAGGATATTCTACATTATTAGTAGAATAATGGTGGAGCTCTGATACTATCTTACTCCAATGCCTACATAAGTATTGCTTGTTTCTTCCATAGATGTGATCTTCAAATCCAACAGTATCCTCATATATCCATATGAGAGGTTTTTTATTATATTTATTGATTACTATAAATCTGTAATCTAATAATCTATAATTCTTATAAAGATCATCCTTATCTAGAGTTTGCCTTATAAGATACCAATAAAGCTGAGCTTGTATCCAATAATTCCAGTCTATAAAAGATTTATAAAATTCCCATTCATTCTTTCCAGATGTTTTTAAATCACAAGGTATAATGGATTTATCCTTATGATTAACCACTAGTAAGTCCGCCATACATCTCAATGGGATCCCATTCCATTCTCCTTTGAACTTTAATTGATAAAACCTCTCTATTTCAGGATTAAATGGGTTATTAGGTTCAAAGTACCACTTAGTCATTCTATGTGTTTTCAATACTTCTACACATTCACAGGCACTTATGTAATCTTTAGTTGATACTAATGTTTTATCTTTGGATAAAAATAATAGAGAGTAATAATCTCTACACTCTTCTTTTATCTTTCTTATTCTATAGGAGGCATACTTAGGATTGGAATAATATCCACAAGATTCCCCAATACTTGATATAATACTGTCTGGTATTTGCTCTATACTACTATAAGATTCATGGCATGTATTGAATAGCATTTTGGCTACCTGAGCAAGAGAGTCACTAATGTCAGGAAGTTCAGCTACCTCATATCTTTTATTGAACTCTTCTTGACCATCTGTAAGAAGAGTATCTACCATACTACCAAATAACAAAGAAGGAGTCTCTACTTTATCATATAAATTCCTCAAACCATTAAATCCTTCTCTGTTAAATCTAGCTATAGTGGAATAAGAATAGGCTTGATCGGACCTATATTCCTCCTCATTTACTTTCCACGAAATATCATATAAAGACTTCATAATCCGAATTATTAAAATCATTGGGCAATTCAAGCCTCATTAAATACACATCTACTTCAGATTTGAGTATATGTAAACCTTCTAGATCAATTTTAGCATATTCTGGTCTTGGGTGTTCACTAGTCACATTCTTTTTTACTTTAAGTATTGCCGAATCTACTAACTCTTTTAATGAAGAGAAATCTCGACTGTCTAAGAATTTGTAACCCAAGTTAATATCTTTTTCAGGAAGTAAACTAATTAATTTTCTAATTCTCTCTACTGGTGTACTATTCATAATTCTTTATAATTTCTATTGCTTGAAGAAGCTGTTTCTTAGTATATACCTCAAAATAAATAGATTTCTCTCCTTTTTCTAGGTGTAATCTATCTAGGTAATGCAGAAACATCTTCTTTTTAATATAGAACACATCATTCTCTATCCCTTTGGCTTCAATATACACATTGAGATTATTATACTTAAAATAGAAATCTGGAGTATATCTAATACCTACCAATTTTCCAGTCTTCTGTACTAGCATCCTCGATGGGCAATTATTTACCCCCTCCTCAAGTCTCTTGGCTACCTGTCTATCTGTCTCCTTATCATAATAAGGGGTTATTGGTTGGAACCCCTCCCATAAAGTAAAAGTCTTAGGCTCATATTGAGGATTGAATCCATGTTGCAGAAGGATATTATAAAATCTCTTCTCTATAACACTCTTAAAGGTAATGCTACTATCCTTGCAGACAGTAGCATTCCTTATCTTTTTATTTGCAGTTTTCATTTAAAGTCAAAACATTCTTGCGTTAGCAAATTTTGAAGCTCTTCCAATAATCCAAGAGCAATTTGGGCTTCTCTGGCAGATCTGAAAGCAGCGAAGTTTTTGTAATCCTTGATACATCCTTTTCTCAGGTTATAAACTTTCATACTAATTATATCTACCATGTATATGTCAGGGCTATTACTAATATGATCTTCATAATTGGCATCTAGATCGATAGCTATTTCCCTTAAGAACATAGTATATAGTGAAGCTGGACAAATATTAAGTAAGGTAAAAAGGAATTCCATAGAATTCTCTTCATTTAGACTGGATTTTTGGCATATTTTCCTAAGATAATACTCTACATCTTTTTCAGATTTAAGGGGTCCTTCTTCTAGATCTTCTCTCTCTACTATTAAACCTTTTTTAATTAGTTTACTTATGCTATTAGGAAGTACAATAAATTCTTGAATTACAGAAAAGTAATCTCCCCTACGTACTCTTCTTATAACGTCACCCATTTTTACTTCTTCACCTGCTTTAGTGTAATACCTTTTCTTATTCATATTTTTCTGTTTAATGTCAATATTCTTCATACCATTTTATGGAATACCCATAAATATCTCTTAATTTTTTATCTATTTCATCAAATAGATAATGAGGCATCTTTGTCCCACTCCTTGCAAAGTATGCAGGATGCTCAATTTTTAAAATGTGATTAAATCTTTTATTAATATATGGATCAAATGTTTGAGCTTGCTTACCGAATAATACATATATAATGGAACAAGAACATTCAGATAGATTCTTTAATAGTTTGGCTATGAATGGTCTCCAAACCATGACATGAGAACCTATTTTATTCATCTCCACTGTGAGGGCAGAATTAATCATTAATATACCCTGCTTGGCCCAACTCTCTAAAGTTTGGTCAAAGATAATATTATTGTGGGGAATTTCAAAATCTATTACTGCTTCTTTTATCACTTGAAGAGAAGGAGATAAATTCTCTTCTAAGACTTCCTTCCTATTTCCAAATAATACACCAGTGGCTATTCCTTTCTGGGGATAAGGCAATTTGTTACCCTAACAGCTCTTTATCTGTTAGTTCTATATGTTACCATATAGTTCGGACTATATCTTCATTGTTTCCAATGCAGGGCACTCGTGTCAGGTTTATTATTTGAGCTATTCACCTGTTAGTCTCTGAACCTTCTACATACTTTTATGCTCTTCTGTAGCTTGGCTGCTGATTGACTCATTAAGTTGTTCCAGCAATTCACCCTGTTTATCCAGAACCCTTCTTTTACTATAAGTAATTAGTTTATATTGCATGGATGGAATAATATAATCTTTAATTAGTTCTACAAACTTAGGAAAATCCTTAGCTTGTAGATACATACTATTATCATGTTTGCCTACAGTAAAATGTAAGTCAAATTTATTTAATAATATGTTAGCTAACAAAAGCTGTTCTTCAAGAGTAAATGAACAAGTAGATAAGATACATGAATTTTTAGTTACATAACCATCATCCATATACCATATAGCCAAACCTAAAGCATCTATATCTTTTACAAATTCTTCGAAAACTCTTTTATGACCATTAGAATCATAGTATTTTAATCTTATATTTGTAAAGATAGGATGTAATCTAGATTTAAATCTATACCCTACTAATTCGTGTGAATATCTTTTATTATTTATATGATACTCAACTATAGGAGATACTAAATTATACTTATTTAGTATATTCCATTTATACTCAAGATATTCTTTTTGTTTTTCAGAATGTGCTATACTAAGACACATATTCTTAGTTTTACTTCCTACTGAACAAAAACATCCATCTCCTAATAAACTTCCTATAAGAAGTTGTTTTAAGTCATTACCCATTTCTAAATCTTTATGATTCTTCATACTATCAAAATTTTTAATAGTACAAAGATAAGGTATTTGACCTAATATTACAATACTTTAAGTAAATTATTTATAGTTACTTATTAAAATCCTGCCCCAAAAATACTACCTTCAAATCTTCGAATGGACATAATTTAAAGGCCTTGAATACATCAGCTTGATTAGGACATATAGGTTTGTTTGTATATTCTTTAGATAGTACACTCATTACATGATTAAGTTCTGCCTTATCAATCACCTTAGTCCAACCTCCAAAATATTCTTCTGCTGTCATCTCTTCAATAATAAACTATTAACATTATCCTCCAGAAGATTATTTAAAGCCTCATTCATGTCTCTATCTTGGGGGGGATGAACAGCTCTTATAAACTCCTTAGCATCATCTATTTTCACCTCCACTTCATATTGGAATCCGTAATAATTATCCTCAGATAGGAAAGCAGGTATAACTCTATTGATTATATGCTTCTCTAAGGTACTTGATCTATCTATGAATACCTTTGGAGATACATGTACTATTATCTTCTTAGTAGGGACCAACTTGAAGTTCTCAACCTTGTAGCATTTATTTATCATTAATAGCATCTTCATGTAGCTATCAAATGCTATTCCTTTACATCCATAGTATATCTGATCTTTACAAGATACTTTATTTAAAGTGAGTAACCTAAACAGTTCTTTAATCAATGTATTATTCCCAGAAACTATATTATTTCTAGAATTCAAGGGCACAGCAATTCCTATCCTATGTTTTTTCTGCAGTATTTCTCCAGCTATACTTCTAGGCAGATAATCAAGTGATGCTTTTAATACAGTAGGAATCTCTATATCTACCTCTTTTTTTATATTGGCTTCGACAATTACTCTATAAGGATTCATATTTTCAGTTCCCAAAGACGGGGACTGCAGTACTGAGTAGCAATTAGCTGTTACTGCACTATATAAATTATCTATATATCTTTTTGAAAAAACCATCATGCTATAGTTTTAAAATACATTGTTTCTGCATTATACTCAGTATAGAATGGGAGATCTCTATCTATAAGAGGGTTACACTGATTTGCTACGAAGTTAATAAATAAATTAACTATAATAGATCCAATCATATTAGCCATAAAAGTAGTTTGTTTATAGCTACATACTGTAGGAGCAGCTTGAGAGTCTGAGAATAAATAGGGCTCATATCTTCGTTCGCCATCCGTGTCATCTCCTTTTATACAGAACACTTGAAGCTCTTCTGCTGCTAATCTGCCATCTATAAATAGACATTCCCCTCGTTCTTCTTCTGGTAATCTAGCTACAAAATTGGTCCAATTTCTGAAAGCATCCTTTCTTGCTTTCATATTATCAAATCCACAAATAGTTACTTTACTTATCATCGAATTCTCATCTAGCTTCTCATGCTTAGCTACAAAACTATAATAGTTTGAATAATTCGCTATCATATTTGCTGCAGCATCTACTTTGTAATCCCCTATTTGATTACTGTTATACAGTTGCCCAGATAAATTAACCCTTTCCACTATATCTGGATCATACAGGGTCATTGTATTAACATCTAGTCTAGATAACATGAATACCACATAACTTCCTATCCCACCCAAACCAGCTATAGTAACATCCTGTTTACGTGTTTTATCGAACCAGATAGCAGAATTAAATCTTGATGTTTCCTCACTTATCAATAAGGTCTCAGAATTTTTGGGGATTTCATCTTCAACTAAACTCTGAGATACCATCTCATCTATTAGCATTGAGTATTCCTTTTCACTAAGATAAAATGCATTATCTTTTATTCTGACTTCTCTAGCAGGCATTCCATTCCAGAGGACATGCTCGATGCTAGGAATATTCCCTTTCCTAATTAATTCTAATACTTCTTCTATACTCTGTTGAGCAACTTGACCTAACTTCATCATACTTATTTTCTCCTATAGAATCAAATGTAACCGTTTAATATTTCAATAAATTTTTCTATGTATATATTGCTATCAAGATCTTCCAGCTCTTTCTTAATTGCAATAGCACATAATGTATTCATCTCATCTTCCTCTATTCCTTGTTTGATCAAATCTTCATCTATTGTGAACCAACATAGGAATTCTATGAATCCTTCAGCCCATTTCTCAAATATATTCAATCCTTCTTCTCCCTTCCCAAATCTTCTCTCATAGATAGGAACCATTCCTGCTACCCAAGATTTTATATTTATTTTACTTTCTCTAGGAATGACTACACTTCCTGTTACTAATTGAAGAGCTAAAGACTTTGCTAGATCCTTATTGAAACTATATTTCTTCGTAAATTTCAAAGTCTGTTGCTTCCAGCTTAAATCATCTTCTTCCACTAGACTGTGTGCATTCTCTTGTGCTAATGGTTTAAATCTGGATAGAGGCTCATGTGTATAAGAGAGAGTGTTAAATCTACTATTTACTTCCTGGATCTTCTTAAACCCTTCTATCTCTTTAAGTCTAAGTTCTAACTCAGTGTATTTATTGTATCCTTCTATCTCTATATCAAGATAGTAATATTCTAATTCTTCAGCACTAGACCCTTGTGAATTTCTAGTTTCACTAACCTGAATATTCCCGAAGCTAGGATAGCAGAAGCTTTCAGTAATACGCTTATTTATCAATCTTCTGGTTATAGCTGCTGTATAATCCCCTCGATTGTTAACTATTAAAGAAACAAAGTGATTCCTATCCAATCCTTCTTCTTCTAGGGTTCTTATATCTGTCCCACTAAAGAATGTATCCATGTTATTATGTGAATGAATAAGACCCATTTGACAGTCTAATAATTTAGGATTGCTTGCCATATAACTGGCTATATCAGGAGACATATTGAACTCTGTATAAGAACTACTTCCAATATCCATAACATATATATCCTCACATCTTATGATTAGGCTGTTATCTTTAAAAGCTCCTTCAACAGTAAAGAATAGAACTCCAGACCATTCATCTCTCCACACCTTCCTGCATATGCACCTTATTTTTTCTTCTACCTCTTTAGGTATTATCATTTTATAAGTAGTAGCACTCTTGGTCACAGGAATCCTCTGTTCCCCTACCTTGTTCTGATTTATCTCCAAAGTTTGATTTACTTTCTCCATATATACAATTTATTAATTTTAATATTTCACTTAGTATATAACTTATTATTCCCGGAAGTAGTATGATAGTTGGAGTAGCGCCAGTGTCATTCTCTTCTGCTATGTGGACCACCACTTCTTTTCCTTTAAATGTTCCCATTACCCCTAAATTAGCTTCATTGCTATTAAAATCTTCAATATTATCCTTTATTTTATATATAGTGTCACCGATTATATATACCTTCATTATAATTTTGGACATTCCTGTGTCTAATCTTCCTATAACCTTCTTTGTGTACTTATACCTTCCTGTAGTGTTGAACCAATCAATGAATTCATTGCTTACTAGTATCACAAATTCTGTAGGGCTCATACCAATGGAGTAGCCTCCATTCCTATAATTGAAGGTCAACTTTTTTTGTTTTATAAAGTATTTCATGAAGTCATTGATCATAGGTATTAGATGTGGTTCCATCCATACTGATTTACGAGAATCAAGAATTAATTTTACTTTTGAATTAACATTATAAAAACTTACATCCTCTAATCTTCTATAAGGACCTCCACTCAAAGATTCTGTTGCTACATATTTCTCCAATTCTACACAAAACAATTTCCAAATATCTAGGTCATAATGAGCATTTAATCGATTTACTGTGTTTCTTATAGGGCCAGACCCTAAGCATACATCAAGAAACCTTCTATAATTTCCCCTAGGTATTCCACATGCATGGGAATGCATATATTCATTAAGATATTGTACTCTTGTGTATTCACCTCTATTAAAAGAAAAGGATCCTACCATAGTGCCTGCTGTATCTAGGATGACTCTGACATATAATTCGGTAATATCTATAAACACATCATACTCATTACTGACTCTTACCTTTGGAAAATATATGAAGACATGGAAAAGTTCTGTAGATAATAATCTTAATAATATCTCTTTTAGAATATTAGGAATGCCACTTAAATCTTCGTCTGATATATCCTTCACAAGTGCTGTACTAGGTATATTCTCTGGAAGTGATAATGTATAGGAAGATGCTATATCCTCGATTTCGGTTTCTCCATAGACCATTAAGAATTTCTCCTCCATTTCTGAAACAGTAGGAACACCTTGTAAATCTACCTTATCTTCCCCGAAAAAATCCTCAAATACTTGTAGCACATTTGTTACATTTTGAAGATGTTCCTCAATTATGGTTTTTATAACTTCTCTAGTTTTTTCTCCTACCATATTTATATAATAAAAAAAAAGCAGGTAAGAGAAACTCTTACCTGCTAATTAATAAATCTTTATTAAATAAATTTAAACATTTCGTCGATTTCATCATCTGTGTAGGATGAGTTGACTTTATTTAGTTCTGCGGGCTCAAAAGAAGGCACAATATGCTTCATGATCTCACAAAACTTGGCGTTGGTGATAACAGATTCTTCTCTCAAAGAATCTGATATTAGTTCTACAGCTACTTCAAGATTCTTTACTTTCTTCATTAATTCATCATTAGGTCCTACCGTCTCAGCAGATTGCTTGGGGGCATATCTATGATATTCAATTAACTTGAGAAGGTCTTCAGATTTACATCTGGTATAATCCTTTTTATACTCTTCAAGACAGACCTTCTGCAGGTTGTACTCCTTGATGAGAGCATAGATCTCTTTTCTGTTCATAGCTCCAGATCTAATCTTCTTATTAGGAACGGTTAACATAAATACAAGTTCATTGGTAGTCTGCCCCTTATAGGGAATATCATGAGGGAGAACAGAGTCATTATTGATCAACTCAGTCTTTGAAACCCCTTCATAGAATACCATATCTTGATAATCTATGTTTGCACTATCTAGATCTCTCTTCAGTTCTCCTAATGTAGTAGCACTAGACATGATTACACTTTTTTCCTGATTTTTCGTAGATACGATTGTGATTTTTCTTGCTTCCATAATTAAATCCTATTAATGTGTTTATTGTTTGTAAAATAATCCCTTTATTATTTTAATAAAATCTTCTTTGTTTTGAAGGAAGTGGTATAAATCGGACACATCCTTTCCTCCTTCAAATTTCGGTAATGTTAAATTAATAAATCCGGTAGATTTAGCCAATTTTTCTCCATCTACAAGTCCTGCTTCATCATTGTCAAATAATATGAATATTCTTTTATACCTTCTTTTAAGTTCATTAATAGCCGTGTTGCTCATTCTATAGCCTTCCCCCTGAACAGCCAAAGAGGGAATACCAGTATTAGCCCATAGACAAAGGGCGTCTTTCATAGAGGAACATATACATACTATGTCTCCATATTCAGGTATCTTTGTCCATAAACTAATTACTGATAAGTCATGTTTATTACTCCACTTGTATCCATCTTTGTTGAATGGTTGATAGATTTTTAGGGTAATTTTCCCATCCTTTCTCTCAACATATGCATATGCATATTTATCTGCTCTATAAACTCTTCTTACTCCATCCTTTATCACTATTTTGTAAGATATAGGATGAACATCAGCATATTTTAACCATTTTAGGGTTATTCCATAGGATTCCCAATACTCTATATCATACCTCTCCCATTCTCTTACCTTACATTGTAGGTCTGTCAATTTATTATATTTTCCAATAGTGACTGTATTGCATGGGCTGTATGACTTCATATTGGAACCATTAGAAAACTTAGGTATATCCTTGTTTATTCTCTCTAATACTTCCACATATGACATTCCCCACATTTTAGATAGGAGATCGAATAATCCTCCTCTATCTCCTGTAGACAAGTCGGTATAAAATATTCTTTTGCCATCCCTTGAATATAATCCAAAAGAAGGTCTTTTATCCTCTCTGAGAGGGGAATTGATTATACAAGGTATCTCTGTGATACCTAAATAAAAGTATAGAATACTAGATTCTGTTGTTTTCTTCAGTATGTCCTCTAAGCTAATTGAAGATCTTCCAGAGATAAATGGCATATTCACATTATTTTTCTATTTATTATTATTTATCAAACCACGGAGAAGATTGCACTGGCATATCAAAAGGAGATTCTGTCTGGGTTGTGTTATTATTGAAGTCGGTTGGTTCTATTGTATATTCTTTTAGGTCACAGACTTCAAACTCTGTAGTAGGATAAGCTCCGGCAGCTTTTCTATCTTGAAGTTCTGCATCTAGCTTACTATAATCCGTCACACTGTTTTTCAAGAACTTTTGAACATAAACAGCTTGATATTGTTTGCCATCTTCAGTAGTTCTTACCCCAAATAGACCTTTGACCCTATTCTTAGGCTGCAAAGAGATTGCTTCTCTCAATTCCGAATAATCTCCTTTGAAATAATTTTCAATCTTATCCAATCTAGCTTCCGCATCAGCTTTATTAGGAAGTTCTACCACTTCTCCATTAGATTTTCTATAGGATTTATTAGGAATATTTAAATATGCCTTTAAGAATCCTGTAAGATCCTCTTCTCCTATGTAAGCCGGTCTAAAATCAGCAGGTTCAAACCAATTGAGATTAGATGGGATAGTGCCGGATTTTGCATTCTCTATAGGCAGCCAAGTAGTTTCTCCATATTTATTTATTACTTGAACTTTGCTTCTGTCCCTATTATATCTAACCTCTTTAGTAATGAAGAAAGGTATTTTGGTTTTCATGTCGATTCCATTGCATTTCTCAGGGTCTGTCTGTACAATAAAATCTATTCTTACTTGAGGAACTGTATGTTTATCCCCTTCTGGACCTACTTCAACTTCACTTAAATATGAAGGATCATCATTAATAGTAGTGTTATACAATTTTTCTAGTGTTTCCTTGTTAGGATTAACAGCCAATACACCTACTGAACCCACCCCAGTGTACTTTTTAACTACATTACCTTCTGTGGATTCACTACCTGTGGCAAAAGCCATAAAGATTTTGTTCGTCATACTTAATATTTTTTAATATACTTAATAATAAATATTGTTTACTTGATATTTCTTAACTAAAGCTGGGACCTTCAGATGGTACATCATCATCCATCTCAGAACATTGGAAGAATTCATCATGGATTTCATACACTTTCTCTTTCTCATTAAATACTAATACACCTTCTTTTGGTTCGTATTTAGTTATTTTAATAGGTTTCCCGTTTCTATCCATTTTACCAGTATCCTCAACTACTCTGGTTATTAGTTCCTCACTAGTATGTCCTGTGAGCATTTTTACTCCGACTTCATGGCCTTCTATTTCATTAATCAAGTCATTGCATTCCTTACTCAGTTCTTTTATTTGTTCTGTCAATTTATTCTTTCTAATAACTAAAGAACTTACATTTTGTGCTACTCTTTTTATGGTAGCTAGTTGTCTAATTGAAATTGTTTTCATGTTAATACACTAAAATTGTTTTGTTATTACTATCTTTTATTTCTACTATATTTAATTTACGCTTGTAATATTCTACTATTTCAGTAAAATATGTACCAATAATCCCAATACTTAAAAGAATCTTAATGAAATGTTTTGTTAACTCAACATCTTTATTGTGCTCTTTACAACAATATTCTGTGAATAGATTAATTACTTCTTCTGTTTCAATAGCTCCTCCTCTTGTAATTTTATCTACCACTCTAATTATAGTTTCCTTATCCATAATACTCCTTCATAGCCTTTGATACTATACCAAGATCATTTGGTATGAAGTCTTCATTGAACATATCCGCTGGAGATTTAGCAGGAATTTCTACCAATCCATCCATAAACCTATGAGTATAGAATCCATAAGTCGCTTCTCCCTTGTCATTGTACTTAATAGCAGAATAAAGTACCATTGGTACAACCTCTACTGGATTATACTGATTATCAATGAGCTGCCCTATAGTACTCACCTTGTAACCAACTATAGTTTTATCGCTTTGAACTTCTTCACTATGAAGAATCAAGAAAACATTAATATCTTCTCTCATTGATTCTATAGTCGAGATAATTTGTTGAAAGTGCATAGCTAACTCTGTATATTTGCCATATCCAGTTTCCTTTGCTCTCTTGAAGTACTCTTTTCTCATAACATATATGGCATCATCTAATATTACATTATGAACATGTGGAGCTCCCTTATCTATATTCTGCAACAGGCTTATAACTTGAGAATAATCATCTACTCTGAATAAATTCTTCTTGTCTTTATTATAAAGCTTATTACTGTCTTTGAATGGAAGTTTTTTACCTAAAACATTCAAGACTACTACCTCGTTAGGATCCAATCCTTTTATACTACTGGATTTGCCAGTACCACTCTTCCCTAAAATAATTACTGCATTTGCCATCTGTATTACTTTTTTCTATTACTAATGAATTTATCATATGCTTCTGTTACCCATGTGTGGAAATTACTTAATTTACTAAATTTATGGTGTAGCATTCTTGTGCTTCCCTCACTTTTTCTGTATTTGAAGAATAGTTTAGATGTAGTATCTCTCAGCTTATTCAAGTACTGATACACTTTTTGTATATTTTCCTTGTCACCAGGTTTAGGAAGTTCTTCAAATCTACACACTGCTCCATCGAAGAATAGAGGACATAATCCACCCATTTCTCCATCTCTGTTGACGATTACTTCTAGGAATCGTATATTATCTTTAAACTTAAGAATATCATATCCTTCATATTCCCTAAGTGCAAATCGGAAGGGAGAAAATAAACCAAGGACTACATTACTATCTCTCGAAGTATATTTACTATCTCCTAATCCAGCAACCGAGGGTCTTACTTTCCCTATTTTAAAAGCTTCATTGCCTTCTTGTTCAAAGGCTTGTTGTTGAATGACTACTGGAGAATAGTGATATCTGTTTCTTAAATATTTGGCACAATATTCACTGAGCTTATCAACAGACTGCTTTAATGTCATCCCCTTTTCAGTATCTATAAGATTAATAGTGTCAATCATTATAAGTCTGTACTCATTGGGGTTATCCTGTTCATACCTATCAAATACTTCTCTCTCTTGAATTATCCCTAACTCGTCTTTGTACTTTCCTATTTTACGATAAACTTTTCCATGTTCCTCAGCATATTTTACACAATATTTATATATGCCTGTTGGGTTACATGCTTCATCAGGAAATATCACATGCTCCTCAAAATACCTAATTATGTCTTGTACCTCATCAGATCTAATAATATCTAGTATCTCTTGCGGAACTACTTTAATAGTACTCCTCAAATCTCTTGGGCTGATTCTTATCTTTCCTTCACTAAAGTCAAATAACAACCATGATATAAATCTTTGCAGTATCCTCTCAGGAGTTTCTTCAAGAGGAAAATACAATATCTTTATATCTATATCCGCTTTTGTGTAATAACAAAACATTAGCGGTTTATAGATGAAGGTATATGATGCAAACTGTGATTTGCCCCCCTTAGTAAAGCTAGTTATAGTATAATAACAGGATTGTTCTATACCTACAAAGTCAGTACCGAATCTCTTGAAGGGAGATGGAATACAGTTCAATTGCCCATTAAGGATCCGTTCTCTTCTGATATTGAGATTATCTAATACCCTTTCTCCTAATGTATTCATTTTAATGTAGATGTCCAATCATTACTTAATTCTTCTTGATCTGCATTCTCAATGTAACTAATTAACTCAGAATCTCCCTCTACTTCACCTGCGGCTCCTATCTTTTCTTTAAATATGAAATACTTTAACAATCTCATATATGTATAGTTCCCATTAAATCCTTGCACATATTTCTCTGCTGCTTGAATTATTTGTTCATCAGTAAATTTATTTCCATATTTCCTGAAAAACAGCTTGAGTCTTCTTACAATCAAGGCTACTCCTTCCGCCCAGTAATAATTAGTGCCAGCCTTCTTTCCCTTAGGAAATATTGCTTTTAATCTTTCAGCCAAGCTAACTAATCTATCTTGGGGCTCCTGTTCTTTACTAGAGTCTAAAATGACTGAATCTATCATTCTGGAGCCTTCATTGGTTAGTCTCCACCCTATAGGCTGTCCATTTTCATTTCTAGTTGCTGTAATAAAACCTTTTTGAATTAAGCTTACTTCTGCTTTCTTCAAATCGGCTTTATTACATATAGCCAACATTAAAAGAACTTCCCCCAAGCACATATCATTTTGCCTTATAGCTTCCTCATTTAAACATATCGTAGTCATAATTCCAAGTCCTCCAATCTGTCAATCTTAGTTATATATTTCCTATCTATTCCTTCTAGAACATTCTTAAGATATTCAGTGTCCCTCGTATTTTCATAATAGAATATAAATTGAATAGGATCTTCAGCTCTTAAACTTCTACCGAATTTCTGGATAAATGCTCTTTCTTGTCCATCTAGTTGTATAATTATTCCAACTTCGATATCGGTTAGGTTTTGCCCCTCCTGTAACATTCCAACAGCAAACAGGTTATTTATTTTCTTACGATTAAAATCCTTTATTATCTGTAAAGAATCAGTCCTCTTGGAATGTATGGCATTTTGACCTCCTAATTGTTCAGCTTGTTCTATGCTAGTACAGAAACATATAAACCTTTTATCTCTAATCTTATGTAATAGAGTTCTTACAAGGTCTGTTTTTAGTTCTCCAAGAAATCTCTTTCTTTTTGCTCCTGTTTGAAGCCACTTGTTTTTAATGAATTCTTGTCTTCTTGCTAAAAACAGTTTCTTCCAATACTCAAATTGGCCAGACAAATAATTATACTTCTGTTGCTCAGTACAGTGTATAACTAGAGTTGCATTCGGGTACTTATACTTGTTCTTTAAATACGTCCATCTGTCTGGAAATGAACAGTTGTAAGTAACCCTATCCTCCTTTCTTCCCCACTCCTCTATTATAGTGCAAGTCTGGTGTTTATCATCTAGGGACAAGGGAACAAGATATACTCTAGGTTTGGGCAGTATCTTCCACTCAATTGCTTTTTTAAGTGGAATTTTTGAGACTATAAATTCTCCAAAAATTCTAGTTACAGCTTGTATTGTACGCTCAGGAAGGGTAGCAGATAATAAGATTACATTATCTACAGTCATGCTAGATAAAACATCTATTTTCAAATCTGTTCCTAAGTGATGTGCTTCATCAAAGATAATTAGGTCCCACCACGTATCCCTATACTTGGATAAAGAAGCATAGCACTCTATCTTAATACTGTTAGATTTAAACTTCCATTTAGATAGTTCTACCTCCCAGTTTGATTTATGGGCAGTTTCAGCTACTACTAGAAGAACTTTTATGTTTCCATCTTTTTCTTTATCCTGTAAGTAGTTGGCCATTTCTATAGCTGCTCTAGATTTCCCCAAACCAGTAGCCCATAATAGGGCTACTCTTGGGTTCTCTATAATTAATTCAACTGCACTTTGATGAAGATTTTTTCTATTCATATAAGCTCCTTATTAAGAAATTCTGATATAGACTGCATCATCTTTGTAAGTTTAGGACTATTCTCTTTAATCTCTACTACCCATATTGTACACTCATAAGGGTCATCAGGATAACTCGTTTTGACTAATATTTGTATTATTAGAACTATAAACCATGCTATATTAAACCATGGAACTAACAATAAGAGCAGCATTATTATACGCATTGGAGTAAGAGGAAGTCTTCTACCAGAAGTCATGTCTAATCCCCAATGCTGGGGATAATAACGAGGACCTGCGGATGTTTGATTATAGTCATATACGGTAATATTCTTCCATATGAAGCCTATTACCATCATAGCTATTACTACAAAAATAATCATACTATTTGCTTATTTTACTTATATCTAAAAATACTCCACTATTTCCATTAGAGGTTACTGTCGGTACAGTGCCATTCCATTTCTCAATCCACATTTGTTGTAATATTTGAGGAGTTAAAGATTTGGTTCTTAGCACATTAGCCTCATACTCAGCCTGTGCTGCTATTACCTTCTTTTGAGCCTCAGCTTTAACAATAGCTAACTCATTCTCTGCTTTTTGGCTCTTTTGTACAGCCTCATTTTTACTATTTATGGCTTCTATCAGAATTTTAGGATATTGTAACCCTGATGTAAGTTGTTCAAGTTGGAAATTCTCTTCTAATAATTCCTTAGATAGTTTATCCTCTATTGCTTTTTCAAATTCTTCTCTCTTACTAACTAATTCATCAGTAGTATAAGCATTTAATTGTATTCTGAAAGCATTTCTTACATAGTTGTATAGTGTAGTATTAATAACCTCTGTAATATTTACCTTTCTGTATTTCTTAAATACTTCAGCTGATTTACCATCGACTATCTTGAGAGAGATAGTAGGATCTACTACAAAAGAACTGCCATCTTTAGCATTGACACTAAATGGAGGATAATCTACAGTTTGAACGAATGTAGGATACTCATAAATAGCAGTTGTTATAGGGTTATACCATACCATTCCAGTTACTAATGTAACTTTATCAACCCCTTTGTCGTCTCCATAAAGATTGACTTTGATACCTTCATAACCTGCATCTACTCTCTCAGCACAACTAGATACAGAAAGTATTAGTAATGCAACTAGTAATCCAAAAATAAATTTACTTTTCATCTTTTTTACTTTTTAATTTTATTATTGTTAAACATTTGGTTTTGATTGAAATAATCGATAGGAATATGATAATAAAAAATCCAATTATATTCTCTACTGTATTAGATGTGGACATCATTACTAATCCTATATTAAGTATAGTAACAAATAGGATAAGCCACACTGCTAACTTAATTATTGTGCTTGTTCTCATTTTTGAATAGTATTATCAAGAGTAGAATTACCAAACAGTCTGTATTCTTTCTCTTAGCTGTTTATTATTACAGCATATATAGTTAAAGAGCTTACTAATGATTTTATATGTATCATAAATATTACATAAATCCCCTCCCTTTTCATCTAGTTCGTTTGATACACACAGCATATCCAATTTGTTCTTTGAAGCTTCCATAGTATTCAACACTTGATTAGTTAATTCGATTACGGTATTTCCTGAAGATATAAAATCATCTACCATTATGACAGGAGAATTAGTCGGAATACAAAGAGATCGTCCCTCATGATGACTTCTTGGAAATCCATATACTACAACATCTCTTCCCATTTCTACCAGTTTGGTAGCTATTCCACCTAACAATATATTTCCAGATCTATTAGTTCCGACTAAATATAATGTTCCTATCTTCTTATCATATACTTTCAAAATGTTCTGAACTACACTATGTATATAGTCAACGTTCAACATAAAGTATTCCCCAGTAGGGTAAGTGCAACCTACATATTTGTCATAGTATAGTAACTTTGCATTAGTTGTTTTCATTATTATTTACTTTAAGGTAAAAAAAAGCAAGGTAAGGAGGTACTTACCTTGCTTTATTCCATTATTGGTTAATCCTCAAATATAACATAAGAATCAACTATACCTCCAAGAGATTTGGCCAGCTCATTGACATTGAACTCTACTCTAGCTTTTACCGGGAGGCTCAACCAATATGATTTTCTGTTCCAATATTTTTTTGGAATATCATCAATCATTCCTTCATAAGCATCTCTACTTATGTTTATAGTCTGCTTGGCAGGCTTGAACTTTCTAGTAGTATAATGTATTACCTCCGGCTTTTCCTTTTTCTTTCCATCTACTCTTATAGTATGGACGATTACCTTCTCCGGATCTTCTGCAGTTTCCTTCTTAAATATCTTCTTTCCATTTTTTAATACTTTTACTTTGCGAGTTGTTTTAAGGCACTCCTCCTTGCTAAACATTGTTCTTCCTGGAAGAATAATGGTTAGGCTTAACTTAGTCTCCATCATATTTAGTCGATAATTAGGGTATCTTTATAAATATTGTCTCCGCATTCATCACAATGTGCTATTACTTCTGATTCTCCCATTATTTCTACTGCTTGAATCAGAAAATCTCTCAATAGCTGTTCATTATTTATCTTCTCTATAACCTTTAGAGCCTTCTCTTTAAATTCTTTAGGATCTAAATCTATAGTCTCAACTCCATCTATTGTTAAAGAATGAGCTATGCATCCAGATGTATATTCTATTTTCATGTTATTTAGTTAAATTTTCTGTTAATATCTATCCTCTTATTTTATATTAAGGTCTTAGCAACTTCACATAAGTCTATAAAACAGTCAAGGAAATCTACTGCCATTTCTTTTAGTTCACAAATTTGTGGAGCATGAGGGATTCGAACCCTCGTCTTACTAACTTTTAATAAAAGAATTTCACATGTTTACCACTTTGATATGTAGTAGGTTCTCTACTGGGGTCAACCGATAGTTGACAGATCCACCACTCTATTTAATCTAATAGAGAAATCTTCATAAGGAGTTATAAGAATTAAAATTGAAGGGCCACACCCTCTGCATACACCAGGCAGCTTGCTCCTAACTAATAAGCAAACTATATATATAATATTAAAGGTGTATTGAAAGTAGGTATAGCCTTATTAACTTCCTTCTTGACCCTATTATTCACCTTTCTGTTTCCAAGCAGGTGAGGCTCAGCCTACAAGTTAGGCGGCAGCTCTATAAGTGTTGCCAGTTAAAGTTTTGATGTCTTTCCATCAGTCTTTACATGTTCTCTTACCAAATAATTAGCAATCAAAACCAAATCATGCCCCTTATTTTCTAAAATTCAGATTACTACTTATTCCTCCTCCGTTATTACATAGCCTCACCTCAATGGCATCAACTATAAAAGTCTACTTACAATCCCGTCATATGGATAATATATAAAGTTATCAGCTGATTCTTTATATACTATTAATCTGAATTTAAGTTTATTATTTATCACCTTTTTACCTCATAGTATAAGTCTTCAGGAACCATATATGAGCTATCAGGACAAGGACGTCCTTCAATATCTGTACAGAATATACATTCATTAAATCTTGGATGCTCCATAAAATCTTGGATTTCTGGCCATCCCACTAAAATATATTTTGTGTTCATATTAATATCTATTTAGAGAAAAGATTCTTCAATTTTTCCCACAGAGACTTTCTTACCTTGTAAGATTCTTCAGGCATTCCTTCAGGAACAATTTTTCTGCTAAGAAAAGCTTTCTTCTCACCTACTGTGAGAAAACAAGCTTCAGTTTTTCTTAAATTTCTGTAGTAATAATTACAGATACTAGCAGCACTATGAGTTCCTCATTTCTGTGACAACTCTCTAAACACTTTCTTCAGATTTGAAGGATTTTTCTTTATTGCAAATTTCAGTTCCTTGACTTCTTCTGCTATAAATTTGTTTCTTCCCATTGTTAATCTTTTCTCATTTTTCTTACTTTCTTTCCAGATTTCATTTTCTCCGTCTTTTTCACCTGGAGTTCTTCATTACTGTAATCATTAATATTTATTCTTTTCATTTTTCTATTTCGTCTTACTGAAAAATAACTTGAATATTGTTTTCCAAATACCGGATCTTTGTTTCTCAGGCTGTTGAGTGTTCTCCATTGCAGTCTTTCTGTTATAGTTTACACTCTTCTTCCCTACTGTGATAAAGACAGTATTTGTCTTGTCATTTGAGTCTTTCCTAGATAGGCAATGATACCACCTGTTTGCGATACTTTTTGGACTTCTGTTTATTTTAATAGCTACTTCTCTGAAACATTCTGATAAATTGTGAGGGTTTTTCGCTACTGTACTAAGGATAAGGCTGTCTTCTTCCTTAGTAAATCTTCTTTTAGTTGTCATTTTCTTTAGAATTGGTTAAAAATATAAATAGTTATAGTGGCTCCTCCCAGATTCGAACTGGGATTAGAGGCTTAGAAGGCCACTGTTCTTTCCATTGAACTAAGGAGTCTTTTAAAAATGATAGTCTATTCCTATCAGTCAAATAAACAAAAATCTTTATTGAATCTGAGAAAGGTATAAGTGTTTTGCTATACGTATAATTGCTATTGAACCTATATTACTCCTATCTTTCATGGGCTTTTTGTATTATTATGATTTCCTGCGCACTCCTAATAGGAATCGAACCTATATCTACTCTCTAGAAGAGAATTGTTCTATACATTGAACTATAAGAGTGTATATTGCCTATCTTCGCAGATTAACAATTCGTTTTAAAATAAATTAAGTACTTCTTTCCCTAGAATTTTAATTGCTTTTTCTGCATCCTCAGGATTCTTAAAATAGATAATACCTGCATGTTGTGTTCCCTTATGTTCAAATACTTCGATCTCCCCATCTTTACAGAGTTTCCCTATAAAGTATCCAGCATTTTCTGTAGTTTTTTCCCAAGTTTTATTGAAGTACTCAGCAATGAACTTTAAATGTGCTAATGTTTGTTGTTTTGTTACTTCTTTTGCTGTAAGTGGAAAAATCTTTCTTCGACCTATAATAGCCGTCATGATATATTCAAGATCTATATTTAATTCACTTTCCTTGAAAGTACTCAATGCTAGTGTTCTTAGTGCTAAATTATTACTGTTGTACCATTCTCTTGCTTGTTCTAATGTTACTTTTATTGTTCTAGATTCTTCCGTGATTGCTTCTCGTTTATTTAAGTTGTGATATGTTTCTGGTATGCTACCATTTATTAATCCTATTGGTTGATTAATACATTTTCCGTTTATTCTGGTGATATAGATATCCTTAAGAACCAAACCTTTCTGTCTCCTTTTTGTACTTGGATCAAATCCTACTACCATCATTTGAGGGCAATATCTAGGATCTTCGATCATATCATATTGTTTAACTAAGTCATAGTTACATAAAAATTTGTACTTTTTATAGTTAGGGATTTCACTAACTGGTACTTTATGATCTGTAAATATTACTATTGTTGTTCTCATGTTATCTTTTTTTATTTGTTTAACCATTTATCTAGAGTTAATTTTTTCAATTCTTCTTTAGAAATAGTCTTGTAACAGATATAACACATGGATATTATTATAGTTATGAAGTGTAGGAAGTACCCATTGTCATATATGCTATCTACTCCTGCTAAGAAGAAAAAAGACAAAAGGAATGTTACATATAGCAACACTCCTTTTATAATCAGTTTTATGACTCTCATCTTACTTACTTTTTTGAACTATTATCTTGTGCTGCAAGATATATAAAGAATGCTCCTGTTAATAACAAGCATAAGATTGTGTAATAAGGTTCTTCCATGGTTATTTCCATATTATAGTTACTGTGTTTTGTATTAAATGTGCTTCTTGTTCTGTTATTGGAATTAACTTATCAAAACATTTAATATAGGCACATTTTATTTCTGTATAACTCTCAATTATCTTTATATTTTTGGTATGATGCTCCAAGAGATAGCTTTTATATATCTCTCTTGAGAGTATGTAATTATCTGAACTACATATTCTCGACTTTCTAAATTTAGTTCTTGACATAGTTTTAATTGTTTGTTAGTCTGTTATTTGCATTTTACACCTAAAACTTATTCTACTACTTCCTCTATCATATAATTATCCTCCCAAAGAATGTCCCTATAGTATTTTAAATTACAATTATACTTAGTAAAGTGAATAAGAAACTGGCGTGTTCAATGTCTTACAAAGTTATTAAGTTTTTTATTTATTAGATTATTTCAATCCAAGTTCTTCGCCGAGATTCTCCAAAGCTTTCAAACCTTTTTCAAGGCTTTCTACAGAATCTTGTAAGCTTACAACCTTACCGAAATCAAGAGGATATTCAGTTTTAGCCTCTGCAAGTTCATTTTTAGCTTCCTCTAGCGATTTCTGTGTAGCTAAGAGGTTGGATTGATATTGCAGTTTTGTGGACTTTACTGCGTATTCGATAGCCTGCTGGGACTGTTCCTCTGCTGATAACAGCTTTTGTTCTTTGTAATTTAATTTCATTTTCATTTTTCTTAAGATTTTTTTCTTCTTGAATATTAATTAAAGTGCTTTCAACCTCGTATTCATATACATACCAACTATTATTAGTAGGGTTAGGAGCTAGATTATTACCATATTCATCAAAACCATATACGAAACCATTATGTCCTTCATCATCTGGTCTTAATATGACATATCCATAATTCTTATTAAAATTATTAAAACCCTCTGAAAAATAGTATCCAACTATTTCACAATCATATAGTCCCCAACGAACTATGTCTCCAACTCTAAATCTAAATTTAGAAAAATCTAAACTAAATCTAAATTTAGAGGAATCTAAAATAGATTTATTCATAGTAAATAATTTAAAATTTATACTTCCATTTTTAAGTTAATAATTGATTCTCTAGTAGGAATCGAACCTACGACCTCCCAAGCATCTCCTGCTGGGCCTCTACCAACTGAGTTATAGAGAAAACAGAGACTCATTAGCAGTACTATAATAACATACTAGTATTCACTAATTCAACATCTCAAAATTTAAGCAACCGCATAGCTGATTAGGCTAATTCTATTTATTTTTTGAGTTAATCCTGACACAAAAGTGTTTCGTCTTAATTTTCAAAGACTCCTCAGAGGATTTTATAAACAGTAAATATAACTATACATTATAGATTGTGTGTAGAATATGATAATTTAAAATGGTTAGATTGTTGTGAGGGGGTTTATAATACTACACACTCAATCATTCATTACAATCAACTATCAAAACACTAAACTATTAATGCAAGAAGATTATTAATGCTAAAAGAAATAAAAAGAAAGGATAAAGTGCATTCCACACTCTATCCCTCAATTACTCTTATCCCAATACCTAAGTTACTGGACATTCTCATTCCATTCTAAAACACTATTAATGTCTAAAAAAAAACATTATTAATGCTTAAATGATAAAAACACTATTAATGTTCAGAGGAATGAAAAAGGGGTGCAAAGCACCCCCTCATTAGAATGTTGCAAGTACAGGTGCTCCACCATTACCCTCTTCATGTAGAAGCCAGAAGCTATCTCCGTCAGGAGTAGTAACATTGCTGAGCATAGGATTTGTGGGAATTCCTTTTGATGCTACAGCTCCAGTACTACTTCCAAATGTAAAGAAGAGTTTGTCTGTCTTAGGATTCCTCTTAACATCAATGCGTGAAACATGCATTTTGTCCTTAAATTGCTCAACAGTTAAAGTTGCATTGAATACAAGATTCTTTTCCATAATGGTAATAATTTAATTGTTAGATAATAAGTTAATACCGGGGGAATATCCCCACTGGCTAAGTGATGGGGGAGGTGTGGTTGGTGTACATCTCTCTCATATAAAACAAGCCAAGAAAAAAAAAATAAAAAAAATAAAAAATAAATTTTTCATAGCACCG
>ULRI01047104.1_pt1 | contig 35698 bp, 18 predicted proteins | sample 1955291 | NCBI WGS metagenome assembly ULRI01 (sample SAMEA4835678, study PRJEB28245) | human gut metagenome | biome: gut microbiome; material: fecal sample | place: Denmark | collected 2008
CCATCACTACCATCAACAATATCGACCGCTACCGCGAGCAACTCGACAAAATCGGTTTCTCTTTCGACTGGAACCGTGAAATCCGTACTTGCGACCCGGAATATTACCATTGGACACAATGGGCTTTCCTAAAAATGTTCAACAGTTATTATTGCAACGACGAGCAGAAAGCACGCCCTATCGAAGAACTGGAAAAAGCCTTTGCTGTCTACGGAAACGAGGGACTGAATGCCGCTTGCAGTGAAGAAATCAGTTTCACCGCCGATGAATGGAACGCAAAAAACGAAAAGGAAAAACAGGAAATCCTGATGAACTACCGCATCGCTTATCTGGGCGAAACAATGGTAAACTGGTGCGCTGAATTAGGAACGGTATTGGCGAATGACGAAGTAGTGGACGGCGTCAGCGAACGCGGCGGTTTCCCCGTCATCCAAAAGAAGATGCGCCAGTGGTGTCTGCGTGTATCCGCCTACGCACAACGTTTGCTTGACGGACTGGATACTATCGACTGGACAGATTCTCTGAAAGAAACTCAAAGAAACTGGATCGGACGCTCGGAAGGTGCCGAAGTTCAATTCAAAGTAAAAGACAGTGATCTCGAATTTACAATCTTTACCACCCGCGCAGATACCATGTTCGGTGTTACCTTTATGGTGTTGGCCCCGGAAAGTGAATTGGTGGCACAATTAACCACTCTTGCACAAAAAACGGAAGTAGACGCTTACCTCGACCGTACTAAGAAACGTACGGAACGTGAACGTATTGCCGACCGCAGCGTTACCGGTGTATTCAGTGGTTCGTATGCGATCAACCCGTTCACAGGCGAAGCAGTACCTATCTGGATCAGCGACTACGTATTGGCCGGTTACGGAACGGGAGCTATCATGGCCGTACCTGCTCACGACAGCCGCGACTACGCCTTTGCCAAGCATTTCGGATTGGAAATCCGCCCGTTGGTAGAAGGTTGTGATGTCAGCGAAGAAAGTTTCGACGCCAAAGAAGGTATCGTCTGCAACTCTCCGCGTCCGGACGTCACTCCTTACTGTGACCTCTCCCTGAACGGGCTGACTATCAAAGAAGCAATTGAAAAAACCAAGAACTATGTAAAAGAACATAATCTGGGTCGCGTGAAAGTAAACTACCGTTTACGTGACGCTATCTTCTCACGTCAACGTTACTGGGGTGAACCCTTCCCGGTTTACTACAAAGACGGAATGCCTTATGTAATCGAAGAAAGCTGTCTGCCACTGGAACTTCCGGAAGTTGCCAAGTTCCTGCCTACCGAAACAGGCGAGCCTCCATTGGGACACGCTACGAAATGGGCGTGGGACACAGCGAACAAATGCGTGGTAGAAAACGAAAAGATTGATAATGTAACCGTTTTCCCATTGGAACTGAATACCATGCCGGGATTCGCCGGCTCTTCCGCATATTATCTGCGCTACATGGACCCGCGCAATCATAAAGCATTGGTTGACCCGAAAATTGACCGGTACTGGAAGAATGTAGACTTATATGTAGGGGGTACCGAACATGCTACGGGACACTTGATTTATTCTCGTTTCTGGAATAAATTCCTTTATGATATGGGTGTATCCATAATGGAAGAACCATTCCAAAAATTAGTAAACCAAGGAATGATTCAGGGTCGCAGTAACTTTGTATACCGTATCAAAGATACCCATACATTCGTTTCACTGAACCTGAAAGACCAGTATGACGTTACACCGCTTCACGTAGACGTTAACATCGTATCCAATGACATTCTCGATCTGGAAGCATTCAAGGCATGGCGTCCCGAATATAAAACGGCAGAGTTTATCCTCGAAGACGGAAAATATGTCTGTGGTTGGGCGATTGAAAAGATGAGTAAGTCAATGTTCAACGTTGTCAACCCGGATATGATTGTTGAGAAATACGGTGCGGACACACTTCGTATGTACGAAATGTTCCTCGGCCCGGTAGAACAGTCTAAGCCCTGGGATACAAACGGTATCGATGGTGTACACCGCTTTATCCGCAAATTCTGGTCGCTGTTCTACAGCCGCACGGATGAATATCTGGTGACGGACGAACCGGCAACGAAGGAAGAACTGAAAAGCCTCCACAAACTTATCAAGAAGGTGACCGGTGACATTGAGCAGTTCTCTTACAATACCTCTATCAGTGCATTCATGATTTGCGTAAACGAGCTTTTCAACCTGAAATGCAGTAAGAAAGAGATTCTGGAACAACTCGTCATCACGCTTGCTCCTTTCGCTCCGCACGTTTGCGAAGAATTGTGGGACGTACTGGGACACAAAACTTCCGTATGCGACGCCCAATGGCCGGCATACAACGAAGAATATCTGAAAGAAGATACAATCAACTACACGATCTCTTTCAACGGAAAGGCACGTTTCAATATGGAATTTGCTGCAGATGAAACTTCGGACGCTATCCAGGCAGCCGTATTGGCTGACGAACGTTCACAGAAATGGATCGAAGGAAAGACTCCGAAAAAGATCATCGTCGTTCCGAAGAAGATTGTAAACGTTGTTATTTAAACAGGCATTAAGTAATAAGTATTAAGTATCACCACGGCTATGATTCAAATATATATCCGCAAGGTGAATACTTAATACTTGATACCTGATACTTTGACACCTAATACTTAAAATCAATGCATAAACTAGCAAAAGCGGGAATAATGAGAGAAGTGAAAGATTATGCTTACATCACTCTCGGACTAATCAGCTATTCTTTGGGCTGGGCGGCATTCTTACTGCCCTATCAGATAACGACCGGAGGAACTACCGGTATCAGTGCTATCATCTACTACTCAACCGGATTCCCTATCCAATGGTCATATTTCATTATCAACGCCGTTCTGATGACATTTGCTATCCGGATATTAGGCCCGCGATTCAGTATAAAAACGACGTATGCTATCTTTATGCTGACTTTCCTGCTCTGGTTGTTCCAACTACTGGTCAACAATTATGTGGAAGTACCGGACATGACAGCCGACGGCAAACCGCTACTGCTCGGTCCCGGACAGGATTTCATGGCCTGTATCATCGGTGCCGCCATGTGTGGCGTAGGTCTGGGCATTGTGTTCAACTATAACGGAAGTACGGGAGGAACAGATATTATCGCCGCTATAGTTAACAAATATAAAGATGTGACACTCGGAAGAATGATTATGATTTGCGATGTATTCATCATCAGTTCCTGTTACTTTATATTCCATGACTGGCGTCGTGTTATCTTCGGTTTCGTCACCCTGTTCATCATTGGCGTCGTGCTCGACTGGATTATCAACAGTGCACGCCAATCGGTCCAATTCTTCATTTTCTCCAAGAAGTATGACGAAATAGCCGACCGTATCATCAAAGATGCCGATCGCGGAGTAACCGTGCTCGATGGCACAGGCTGGTACAGTAAAGCCAATGTAAAAGTACTGGTAGTACTTGCCAAGAAACGCCAATCACTCGACATCTTCCGTCTGGTGAAACGTATCGACCCGAATGCTTTTATCTCCCAAAGTTCAGTTATCGGAGTATATGGCGAAGGATTCGAAAAACTGAAAGTAAAATAACCGGTTCCAAGCTTTGATTGGCCCGATAAGTATTGAACAACCCCGTTAAAAACAAAATAAGATGATGAAACGCAAACTGGTATTTGCTACCAACAACGCTCATAAACTGGAAGAAGTAGCCGCTATCTTAGGAGACCAAATAGAACTGCTGAGCCTCAACGATATCGGTTGCCATACGGATATTCCCGAAACAGCCGAGACGCTGGAGGGAAACGCCCTGTTGAAATCGTCGTTTATCTTTAAAAACTACGGCCTGGATTGTTTTGCCGATGATACCGGACTGGAAGTAGAAGCCTTGGACGGGGCCCCCGGGGTCTATTCCGCCCGCTATGCAGGCGGCGAAGGACACGACGCCCAAGCCAATATGCTCAAACTGCTTCACGAACTGGAAGGCAAAGAAAATCGCAAAGCACAATTCCGTACTGCCATTTCGTTGATATTGGACGGAAAGGAATATCTTTTTGAAGGAGTGATAAAGGGCGAGATAATCAGAGAAAAACGGGGCGATTCGGGTTTTGGTTATGATCCCGTGTTCAAACCGGAAGGCTATGAACGGACGTTCGCCGAACTGGGAAATGATATCAAGAATAAAATCAGCCACCGTGCACTGGCTGTGCAAAAACTATGTGAATTTCTACAAAGCTAATTGTATATATCCTTTTAAAACATAAAACACAATGAAGAAAATTACTTTATTTACCTTCCTTACGATCCTATTATGTACTTCATGTGTAACGAAAAAGAAGTTCATGCTTGCAGAGCTGGCAGCTACCGCAAGCAAAGATAGTTTGCAAGGACTACTGACCGACTGCCGTAACACGGGCAACCAAATGTCGGTACAAATCAAAAACCTCATGCGTGATACAACAAAAATGGGAAACAGTATCCGCCAGTATCAAAGTATGCTGAATGTGAACATGACCGAACAGGAAAAACTGAACGCCCTGTTGAACCAGAAGAAAAACGAGTTGAACGAAAGAGAGCGTACTATCAACGAGTTGCAGCAGATGATCAATGCGCAGAATGAGAAAGTCCGGAAACTGTTGAGTAGCGTAAAAGATGCGTTATTAGGCTTCAGCAGCGATGAACTGACCGTTCGCGAAAAAGACGGAAAAGTATATGTGGCAATGTCGGATAAATTATTATTCCAATCAGGAAGCGCCCGTCTGGATAAGCGTGGCGAAGAAGCTCTTGGCAAATTGGCCGAAGTACTGAACAAACAGACGGATATTGATGTGTTTATTGAAGGACATACGGACAATAAGCCTATCAACACTGTACAATTCAAGGATAACTGGGATTTGAGTGTGATTCGTGCTACCTCCGTCGTACGTATTCTGATTAAAAACTATAACGTGAATCCTTTGCAGATACAACCGAGCGGCCGCGGCGAATATATGCCTGTCGATGACAACGAAACGGCAGAAGGCAGAAGTAAGAACCGCCGTACGGAGATTATCATGGCTCCGAAGTTAGACAAACTGTTCCAGATGCTCCAAAGCACGGAAGAGTAAAATTGAGATTATAAGCGTTTGCCACAGAAATTCTAACAAGTCAGTAGTATCTTCAACTCCCCTCCTTCCCGAAAGGAGAAGACCTTTAGATACTATCGACTTGTTAGTCATCCTCTTAAATATTATCTATCAGGAGAAGGTTACTTCTATTCGCTTGTTGTCGTATGATACGGCATATACCTTATAGGTGGATTTCCAGCCTCCCATTATGCTGAATGAAGCGGTAGCAGAAAGGGTAAGTATGCCATCAGATACACAAATCAACTTACCGTCGGCACTACCGTCACGTACTTCGTAGACGACAACATTCTTCCAATTGTTCATCGTGATCTTGTTGCCCGAGCGGGTGGCTGTGCCTGGTTGAATAGATGCTTTTTGCTTGAAAGCCTGGCAGTTGATGTCCGTAATATATTCCAGTGCCACTGTCGGCTTTTGACCGAATTCTACATTCACCCGTTGCTTAACAGCATCTATTTGACTTTGGGTAATCACGAAACGTTCTTTACCGTAATCATCTAATTCAGTGTCTACAGGAGAGAGGAATCCCCACTTTTCAAAAAAGTCAAGTAGATTCATACCCGCAACTTTACTAGTGATATAAACAAATTCCAATTGTTGCTCACCCGGTGTGGGTAGGTCGGGATGTGTACGTACATATTCATATACATCAGGATAAAAGCCCCCCTTGTCCGCTTGTTCCCTCGGCGTTCGTCCCAGCACTTTTCCAAAGTAGAGTTCCAGTTGCCAAAAGGGAATTAGCTTGCAAAACACATCTTCCTCTTCAGCATGGGGCCGGTGCCTGACCACTATGCTGTTCCATGCTTTAGAATATCGGTTAGGCGACTCTTCGCTCTTCATCTTTTCGCTCTGTATTCGCGACGGTTGCCCGAAGACGGTCGTTTGAATGTACTCTGACATGATGTTGTTGGTTACCTCCGTTGTTCCTCGCCATTTCACACCCGGTCGAGTCTGGTTGCTGTGCCCCACCTCATGGGCGGGTCCCCAAATAGCAGTAGTGGTCAGCAGATCTTCATTACACAATTCCTTCAGAGTATTATCATGGTATCCGGTGTGGTAGTTGGTAGAGTACATATATGAGTGATACATGACATTGAAATACATTCTGTTCTTGAACATCTTGTTGTATTTCACTAATCCCAATAGTTCTTGTTGGTTGTAGACAATTTCATCGTAGATATTAATCAAAGCGTGTAAATCTTTGGTATGATTTTTGAAACGGTCGGTTGGAAAAGTAAGATGAGCATATTTCCCCAGTACATCGAAGAATTTGTCAGTCGCTTTGTTTAATAACTCTTGGTCTCTTCCCTTGTGGTCGGAATTTTGACTATCGTAGTATCCGTTTATTCTTCCGCTGGCAAAGTGAAGTTTTACGTTGGGAGCTTGTGCATAGTTCGGTGTGTGGTACATCACGTATATCAACCCTTTACCTTCTATCTTAAATTTATTAATACCGTTAATCAATGGGTAGTTCTCTCCACCCACTCCAGTAAAGCCGTCTTCGCCAGGTTTATCAAGGTTTTGTATACGAATAGATACCGATGTTTCTTGCGGTATTCCAGTGGCCAGTACTACCATATCCTCTCCTGCTTCCACGGCAATGCCTGTTGGATTATCCATCATGCTGTAGGAGTAAGTCTTGTGGGTCTTTGCCTGTTCGTCGGGATGAGGATAGGCTTTGAATGTATTTACTCGAAATTCCTTGTTGTATTTCCCGTGGAACATATAGTAAGCAATATTCTTAAAGAATGCATAGTTGCATTTAAGTATTTCCTGTTCGGTGATACCGTTTTTTAATTCGGAACAGGTTGCGTCCGCGAATAGTTCACTGTAATTGAAGTGCTCAGGATTCTTTTTGTAGAACTCAATTTCGGCACAGGATGCAAATCCTTGTCTTTCTCCTGCACCAGAATGGATAGTGAGCCGAATGGCGGATACACCGATTAGCGGTGTCGGAAATTCTACGAGTGTAGCGGAGGAGCTTCCTTTAAAATCGTAAGTCATCACAGGTTGCCATTCGTCTACTCCTCGTGTGTTAGCATTGGTTTTCACTTCAATGTCCACTAACTTATATAGTCCGTTCATACCGTCACGCCGAGGGTAATATATCATATAATCCATGTTTGCTCCACTCTCGAATGTATATTCTGTAGTAATCGGAAAATAATCTTCGCTATTATTATCCCATTTGGAGTGCCACATGGTAGTAAAATCCCCATCGTACGATTTAGTTATACTACCTTTATTTTGTTCGGAAGAAGCAATGCCTCCTGTAATTTTTACCTTTATATCGTTTTTTATATCATCCGGATTGATGGGTTGATATTCCTCTGTTAACCCCTCCTGGTCTATCGTAAAAATTACAGATGTTAAGTCCGACTTTTCGTCCTTGTCCTTGATTGTTATCGTGGTCTGCCGTTGCCCTTCTTTATTGTTGTTTACAATTAAGGTAAGGGCTTTGGTTACAACAGGATGGTCGGCAGCTCTTGTCACTACTTTTTGGCGTATCCAGTCTATCCCCTCTTCCAAATGAACCATATAATCAACATTTGTTGTTACTTTCACGCTAATCTCACCGCCAATAGCGGGCACGGTCGCTTTGGAGGAAGACAGCAAAATAGCTTTTCCCCATCCCAGTTGGGCTACTTTAATCGTTCCTTTTAAGGTGGGGGTAGTGATATTGATAGTAGTCTGGCGCACATTCTTACCCTCATTTTCACTGACTTGAATGATTAAAGAACCGCTCCTCTGTTTCAATTGACACCAGCTACTTCCTTCTTGACCCACTTCAGCCGTCCAAGTGTCGTTGGTTTTTATTGCAATTTCTTTACTGTCTGCCGACTCTTCAAAATTTACAGTATTTTCTTTTACCTCTAAATAAGGTTCGTTGGGAGTGAGTTCTTTTTCTACCGACTCTTCATTGCAAGCGGATAGTAAAATGGAGAAGAATAATAAGATGAAAAATACGGATAATTGTTTACGTAACATATCGATTTCACAAATTAAATGATTATAGTTTTATGGGATATTTATACACGATATACAATTATAAGACTGATTTAGTCCGTTATTGTCATGAGGTATCAATGTTTTTCATTTGGCTTGTACATTAGGATAAATAAGAATCTTGGATACTGTTTTCACAAAATTACAAATACAATTCTCTATAATTGTACTAAAATATCCGAGGAATGTACCCAAAAAATCTGAACGTTGATTTTAACATTCTATGAATCAAATGAAATCTTGAGATTTATCGTCAGTCACGATTAATAAATACCCCGGGGCAAAGGGTAATGTAGCCTACAGAAATAGAAAAGGAGAATGCAGTATTTTGAATCTGCATCCTCCTTTTTCAATATGGAATGGTCAATGTATTCTTAAAAGGGGGTGTGTCATCATCCGTGTAAATAATGACAGGAGATAACATCACTTCTTTTTATACTTGTTATAAAGGTCGAATATACTTGTCCTATTCCAATATATACATCTATTTCTTTAGCGAATGGTGTCCATCAATTGGAAAAGCTTTTCCCGCCCATGCCTTTTGAGATGTCCATTCCTCGGCCGGATCACTCCAAAAAGGATGATCGGCAGGAAGACCCAAAGGCAAGAAAACGAGTGAAGTCATATACAAGCTACCATTATTAGTATAATAGTTGGCCAAATCCGGCTGATGTCCCGCAAAACCAAGTGCCAGGAATCCTTTATCATCAAAATTTCCATCTACTGAAAACATATTTCTCATCACTGCACTTAATGCACTCCGGACTTGTCCGTTAGTCAGTCCTTCAGGAAGGCCATATTTCCAGGCAGCCAATGCCAACGATTGGAATGCTCCCATACGATAGACTACGGAACGCCCGAAAGCCGGGAAGGTACCTTCCGGAGAAATAAGACGTTCGATGAAGGTATTAAAACGTTGCATACGACTGATTGCCAGCTTATAACTGATTGGGGTAGGAAAACGGTTCTTGCTGCACGTTTCCAGTATCTCGACATACATGGGATGAATAACGAAAGAATTATAATAATCCAACGAAAATTCCGCTCCGTCGGAATACCATCCATCACTAAGATACCATTCATTTATTTTATTAAGGCCGGTAGTCAAGGCATAACCGTCAGGTTCTTCACCGACGGAAAGCAAGAAAGCCTCTACCATGTCACGAAACAGTAACCAGTTATTATAGGCAGGACGGATGACACGCACCTTCTTAAAACATTCAATATAACGTTCTTTTGTCGTATCATCCAACTGTCCCCAAGTGGCCTTAGGAGCACGGATGAAACTTTCCGCAAGATAAGCGGCATCTACCAAAAGCTGCTGATGTCCTTTCCACAGCAAATAATCCGGACTCTGCGGGTCAACAGCATTTTGATAAGCCTTCAAAGCCCACTCACGTATTTGCTTGCGTTGCTTTCCTTCTGCCGTATCATCATCAGGCAGCTCCAGCCAGGGAGAAATGCCTGCCATGAGCCGACCGAATGCTTCCATATAAGCCACCCGCTTGTCTCTTCCGTCCCACGTAGGACTCAACTCCAGTTGCATATTCTTTTGCAACTCGCCTTTACTCATATTCTCCAGAACGGGTTGCGCTATTTTATAACATAAGTCAACCCACTGTGTTCTGTCGTTCACCGGTTGATTCTTTTTCTTATCAGCGGCATTTACACTCAGGAAACAAAAAGAAATAAAAGCTAATAAAACAATTCTCATTTTCATAATCATTCTTTTTAAATGGCAGTTTTTTCAATATCCGTTTTACGTTTCAAAGCTTCCAGATAATAATAATCCGCATAGTTCAACGGAACATCCACTTCGCTGTTATGAGGAATACTACCTACACTGTGCATCAGGATAAACCGTCCGTTTTCTCCCAATTTGGCAGTATAGCTCTCTGATGCAAGCGACTCCATTATTTTGTCGGCATACGCCCGGTAAGAAGCAGCGTCCGGCAGGTCATAAGTACTCATCTCATATAAGGCGGATGCTATGACAGAAGCCGAAGAAGCATCTCGCGGGGCAGCAGGAACATCAGGCGCGTCCATATCCCAATATGGAACAAGGTCCTCCGGCATATTTTTAAGATTTTTCATAAATTCGAAAGTCTTGATTGCCTGGTCAAGGTAAGTACGATTCTTTGTTTCTCTATAACATACGGTATATCCATAGATCGCCCATGCTTGTCCTCTAGACCAAACAGATTCATCGGAATAGCCTTGAGCAGTCTGGCGATGACGTACGGTTCCGTCCTCAATACTGTAATCAATAACGTGATAACAGCTTCCGTCCGGGCGGAATTGCTCTTTCAACGTACGGTCTGCGTGCATCACCGCTACGTTATAGAAAGTAGAATCACCGGAAAGTTTGGTTGCTTCAAACAACAATTCAAGATTCATCATGTTGTCTATAATCACAGGACATTCCCAGCCCCGTTCCGACTGCCAGCTATTTCCTTTCACATCCCAGCTTTGAATCACTTGAGGCTTTTCACGAAAACGGGTACAAAGAGATTTTGCTGCTTGGATCATTACCTCCTTATAACCGGGTTTATCAATCAGGCGCAAGCCATTGCCAAAGCTGCAATTAATGATAAAACCAATATCGTGATGCCAAGTAAGATTTTGTGCTTCGCTAATAGCCTCGGTATATTTCTGGGCAAGCGGAAGCAAAGCAGTGTCGCCTGTCAGTTCATACAAATACCATACACTGCCGGGAAAAAAGCCGCTCCGCCAGTCAGCGTATCCGCAATAATAGACACCACCCTTATTATTGAGCGTCACCGGATTCAGAAATCTGCCGCTACTTTCAATAGTATCAATTTCCAATCCAATTTGAGCGTGTGCGTTTTCAATAGCTTTTTCAACCCATGTTTGTTTCTCGACAGCTCTTTGGGTGCAAGATGTGGCTACCACAAGAGCAGTACATCCTGCAAGAATAGAGTTTTTCAATTTCATGATATAGATTCTTTATTATAAATGAATAATTTCCTTTTCTGAATGACCGAATACATATAATTGTATAAAATAATGAGAACACAAATATAAGTATTTTTTCTATCATCTAATTAAGATATTAATGTATGGCAAAATAGCACCATTTATTTTTATCTTATCTGACTAAATTGTCCTCAATAGTTGCATCTATTTTCCAAATCATCCAAATCAACGGGGAAAATATTGATTAATACAGATATAATTTTCATCTTTGCCTGCGACATAATAATCATACAACATCATGAAGAACATTAAAATACGCTTTTTTATTTTATGCCTTTGTCTGTCAGTAACAGGATATACATCCGCATCCGCCCGAACAGAAAAAGTAAAAACGGATATAGACTGGCCTGCTTTCATGCAAAAACAAGGTTTGATCTGGGAAATACTGCCCGAATACTGGTATGAATCGGCTTATATGGGCAACGGTATGTTGGGACTTATGATTTATAAGGAACCGGGACAGAACTATATCCGGTTTGAAACCGGCAACTGCTCAGTACACGACCACAAAGCTGGATCGGACTTATTTGCCATTCCCCGACTGCTCACCGGGCACTTCGCCTTACATCCTGAAGGTACAATCGTAAATGGAACGATGCATCTTGACATCTGGAATGCCGAAACAAAAGCAGAGATAACCACCACAAAAGGAATCATCCGTCTGCACGCCTATGTACACGCCAATGATATGGTAATGCTGGTTCAGACTAACGCCACCGATGGAGAGAAAAACTTCCGTTGGGAATGGATACCTGCCTCCGCCCAAAGCCCGCGATATCTTTATGCAAAAGGAGAAGGAAAATGGATAAAGGTGCCTGAAGACTACTCTCTTAACCCGGCACCGGAGGTAAAACCGGAAGTATCCGTTCAGAAATTGCGGGCAGGAGGTGAAACAGCCGTTGCATGGAAAGAAACCCGAACTAAAAAAAATGAACGCACATACTGGATTACCGTAACTCATTCGTATCCCGAAGCCACGGCCGAAAAGGATGCCGCTCAAATTTTGGATAAGGCATTAGCAACAGGAACCGAAAAATTACAGAAACAACACCGTACCTGGTGGAATCATTACTATCCGAGCAGTTTCCTTACGTTACCGGATGGTATGAAAGAGAATTTCTATTGGATACAGATGTATAAGCTTGCCAGTGCCACGCGCGGCGACCGTGCACTAATAGACAACACCGGCCCATGGCTGACCGTCACTCCATGGCCCAATGCATGGTGGAACTTGAACGTACAACTGACCTATTGGGCACTCAATGCATCCAATCATCTCGATTTGGCAGCCTCTCTGGAGAATGCTATTTACAACAATATAGAAAACCTTAAGAAAAACGTACCGGAAGCCTATCGCAAAGACGCATTGGCAATAGGACGCTCGTCAAATCTGGTATGCGAATCCGGCGAAATCGGAATCCCCGGTGTGGACAAAGCAGCGGAAGTCGGGCTTTTGCCTTGGGTATGCCATAGCTTATGGTTGATTTATCGCCACAAAATGGATGACGAGCTATTACGCAACAAACTCTTTCCTGTACTTAAACAAGCTATCAACTACTACCTGCACTTTACCTACAAAGGAAAAGACGGCAAGATACATCTGCCCCAAACATATTCTCCGGAATATGGCAGTGCGGAAGATTGTAACTTCGACCTGGCATTATTATCTTGGGGTTGCCAGACATTACTTGAGATTACCGGCCGGCTGAACATAGATGATCCGCTTATCCCGCGTTGGAGAACGACTTTGGAGGAACTTACACCGTTCCCCACAGACCCGGCCAACGGGCTTATGATAGGACGGGATGTTCCTTATGCTTTCTCGCACCGCCATTATTCGCATCTATTGGCTGCCTATCCTCTATATCTTATCAATAAGGAAAATCCCGAAGAATACGACCTCATAGAGAAATCACTCCTCTATTGGCAAGGCAAATCCGGGGCACATCAGGGATATTCATGTACGGGAGCATCCTCTATATCATCCGCTTTGGGTAAAGGCAATGAAGCGCTTACATACCTTGACAAGTTGTTTACTAAATTCTTATCTGTCAATACACTTTATCGTGAATCGGGCCCGGTCATAGAAACACCATTATCTGCCGCCCAGTCTATCCATGATATGTTGCTTCAAAGTTGGGGAGGAAAGCTGCGCATCTTCCCTGCCGTTCCCGACAGTTGGAAAGACATTGCTTATAAAGACTTCCGTGCTGAAGGTGCTTTTCTTATCACTGCCAGCCGGAAAAACGGTAAGACTGAGTTTATCACTATCAAAAGCCTTGCAGGCGAACCTTGCATTGTAGTGACTGACATATCTTCACCTGTCTTCAAAGGAAAACGCCAATTTGAGGCCACAGCTTTATCCGAATCTATATACAAAATAGATTTACAGAAAGGCGAAGAAGTAATCATTTACTCCAAAGGTACTCAGCCGGACTTCACCATTCGTCCTGTGAATAATAGCAGAACGAATTGTTTCGGAAAAAAGAAACAGTCCTGAATCAGTCTGCCTGTTTCTTTTCTTTCCGGTAATTCTGAGGTGTACATCCGAACTGGTTTTTGAAGCAACGGCTGAAATATACGGGCGCATTGAACCCACTACGGTCACTAACCTCTGCAATGGGAAGATCAGGGTATTGCTTCAATAAAGTGGCTGCGTGCTTCAGGCGGTAATTTAGCAAGAAGTTATTGGGTGTCATGCCGGTTAATGCTTTGAACTTAGTATAAAGCAATGACCGACCGACACCTACTTCTTTACAAAGAGCCGGAATATCAAATTCCGTATCGTCAATATGTTGCTCAATCACCTGTGAAGCCCGTTTCAACAGATCTTTGTCCAAAGGATTTATGCTGGCCAAATCAATCTCGGACATCGGTTTCTTATCAAATTGATGTTGCATCAGCAAGCGGCTGCGTATCAGATTATTGGCACGTGCCAGTAACAACTGTGCATGAAAAGGTTTCGTGATATAATCATCGGCACCACGGCTGAGTCCCTCAATGTTCTGCTCGGTAGAGTTGAGTGCAGTCAACAGAATTACAGGTATATGACATAAATCTATATTATTCTTAATTTGCAGACACATTTCTGTTCCGGTCATCTCAGGCATCATGACGTCACTGATAACTAAATCAGGAGAGTTCTCATAAATCTGACTGAGTCCTTCTTTCCCGTCATGGGCACAAATGATCTTATAGAAAGGCTCGAAAAGCTCTTTCAGCACTTGGAGCAACTCATCATTGTCTTCCACAAGAAGCACCGTATGAGTCTTGTTTTCCGTATCTTTAGTCTCAATAAGTTCTATGGGCGAATTCCCCTCATCTACAAATACAGGCATTGAATCGGGGATAATATCACTTTCAGAATCCTGAGTATAAAATTGTACATTCTTATCGTTCAGGAATACATCTTTCCGGCGGGGCAGCCGCACTGTAAATGTACTACCTTCACCAACAACACTTTTCACTGTTATCTCTCCATGATGTTTTTCCACAATTGTTCTGGTCAATGCCAATCCGATACCGGTTCCGCTAAACAGGCTTCCTTTCTTTTCTTGATTGTCAGCCTGAAAGAATCGTGCAAATATTTTATCTTTATCTTGTTCAGAAATACCGATACCGGTATCCGTTATATTAATTTTTATATCACTATTCGTTATCTCTCCCGACAGAATAATATTCCCTTTGTCGGAGGTATACTTAAAGGCATTGGACAAAAGATTGAAGAATACTTTCTCCATTAATTGCGGTTCAAACCAACATAAGACAGACAATTCCGGTAATTTGAATTCATAATTTATATTCCTTTGCTGTGCATAATCGACAAAAGAAAGATAGATTTCCTTCAAAAATACAATTATATCCTGTTGCTTTATTTGTATCGTTCCATAATTCTGTTCCAATTTCCTGAATTCAAGCAACTCAGAGATCAACTTATTCATTTGTTGCGCATTTTTCCTAATCTTCGTTATCTGATTGTATATAGAAGGATTCAATGAATATTTTTGTAATAGGATATCAATATGACTGATAATCAGAGTTAGAGGTGTTCGGAACTCATGGCTCACATTTGTAAAGAAAACTAGTTTTTCCTGGTTAAGCTGCTTTATCTGTTGTTTCTCAAAACGTTCCTTTTCCAAAGAAAGAGCCAATGTGCGTTTTGCTATTTTACTATATACATAATAGAAAACGCACGCAATGAAAGCTGTCACATAGATTATCCATGCCCACCACGTATCATACCACGGAGAGGCAATGACAAGCTGCATCGTTATTTCCTCCAAACTTTGCCCGCTCTTTTCATTTATCGAAGCCACATGCAACGTATATTTTCCCGGATCCAGATTAGTGTAATACAATTCCGTCTGTTTAGTCTTAATCCAATTCTTGTCCAAACCTTCAAGCTTATATTGAAACCATTTTTCCGATAATTGTTGTCCGTAATCGGACAAAGCAAAATGAATAATCAGATTATTCTGATCATAATTAAGTTTAAGTTCACGAGTGTACGGAAGCGACTGAGACAATATCCCTGTATCATCTCCCGGAATAATCGTCTTATTATCGACCCAAAGTTCTGAAAAGTAAAAGTTAGAATTCTCATTAGCAGTACCGGTTTTGTTAAACTCATTTTCTGAGAATACGGTTACTCCTTTTGTATCTCCAATGTAAATACTTCCCTCTCCGGATACCAAAATTCCACATCCGTTGATAATATGAGTCGAGGGAAAGTTTCTCATCAAATCAATCGTTGTGAAAGTGCCCTCGGAAGGAACAAAGCAGGTGACTCCCTTATCACCTGTTATCAGAATCTTTCCATCCTGGGTCCGGCAAAGATTATAGCAGAAATCACCCGGCAACTGATTGTTTCGGGAAGTATAATGAGCCATGTTACGCGTCTGCCTATCATAAAAAAAGAGCCCCATTCCTAACGTACCGATATAGACACCATCGGAGGTGGCAAGCACACGGGTAGGAGTTGCTTTACTATCTCCTTCTGCCAATGGAACATAGACTATAGACTCGGGATGTTCTACATGAGTACACAAAACATTTTTCCAACCCACCATATACAAATTACCTTCCGCATCAATATCGAAATGCTCATAAAATGCAAAAGGAATGTTGATCCTATGGAATTTCTGTGTCTGAGTATCCAACCGAAAAAAGCCATTATGGGCAGATATATATATTTGATCTTTCCATATCTTCACATGATAAACAATTTCATCAGGCATATCGGAAGAGTGACTCTCTTCTTTCCAATAATTATAAAAACGACCTGTATTCAAGTCATAACGTGACAAACCACCCAAATAGGTTCCTATATACAGACAATTCTTCTTTTCATCATAACAAATACTTTTCACATTATTATGAGAAATAGAGTTTTTTCCACCGGCTGTAAACTGCTGAAGAGTATTCCATTTCTTATCTACACAAGTGATACCGCCCCCATCTGTACTAAGCCATAAATGCTCATTCTTATCAATAACAATTTCTCCGATATAAGAATAATATGAGTTTATCTTTCTCCCATAGTCATAATGTACAAAAGTATCATGTTGAGGGCTGAAATAATTAACTCCTCCATAGTAACTACCTACCCAGATAGTTCCGGCAACATCTTTATACAATGCAAAGATAGAGGGATGATTCAGCCCGCCCACATATTGGGGAATTTGAATGAGAGAATACTGTTTGTTACCAATACTGTAGCGATGAAGTCCGTCAAAAGTACCGAACCATATATTTCCCTCGTTATCTTCTACAAAATCACGAATCTGTTCACTACTGATACCTTCCGAAGTTCCCGGCAAATAAGGAACTTTCGACAATTGTTGTTTGTCGTTCATCCGATATAATCCATGCATGCGGGTACCAATCCATAGCTCTTTTTGAGAACTTTCAAATATGCGATAAATCTCCACCCCTTCCAATAGTTGCTTTTGCTGATATGTACGGCGATCAATCAGATAAACTCCGTTATATGTCCCGATACCAATCTGATCGTCCATCATGGTCAGGCAACAAATACGTGAAGTGATATTCGTTTTTAATACAAAAGTTGGTTCTTTATCTGCTTTCAAACAAAATAAAGAATCATGTTTCATATACCACACTTGTCCTTCGGACGAAGTAAGCGCGGTGATAATACTTTCATTCGTGAGTCGGGAGAATTTCTCTGTTTGTATGTCATATTTGATTAAATTCTTATCAATTAAGAAATATAGATTATCCAAGCTGTCACCAACGATAAACGAAACTTCATTGCCCAACCAGACCGGTGGTTCTTCACCTACAGATTTTATCCAGCCTTTGAATATTCTTACACGGTTTCCATCATATTGGCTTATTCCTTCCTTTGTTCCAAACCACATTCTGCCCAACCTATCCTGATAAATAGCCATTACAGAGGGCTGTGTTAAACCTTCCGACAAACCAATATGTTTGAAATATTCAGCATATAATGGCAAAACAAAGAAAAAAGAAATAAACAACAGTAATAAATGACGTAACTTCATATTATTTTTTATTTGGTGTTGTTCTGTTAATCACAAATTAATCGCTTAAAGATATTAACTATCTCCAATATCCGCAAGAATTATGCTAAGTTTGTTAACAAAAAATCTCCATGGACGATATAAAATCACTCTCTGTTATATAATGCTTTATGATATTTATAAAATAAATTCAGCAATAAATCAACGACTAAAATGGATAAGAAAGCATGCTTCACATCTTTTTCGAGTTCAAATATAATCTATTTTCTTGATGTGGCAAAAATCACTTGTAGCAGTATAGTATCTTTTAATTAATAATAGTTAATAGAACCTATTGCTTCAAAATTGTTGAAACAATGATGTTAGCAAGCAAATAAAGAAAAATATATTTTGATATCTCTAAATTAAATAAGATATTTGCATATATGATTTTTATATTGACTATGAAAAACCTCATAAAGTCTAATCAAACATGAAGAAACAGAAACCGGACTTATATGGAAAGAGCCTTATTCGTATTATTTTATTTTTGTGCATAAGTTTAATACACCTCCCTCTATACGGATATTATTTTAAAAATATAGGAGTAAAAGACGGACTCTCGCAACCTTCAATACTAAGTATTCATCAGGATGAATTGGGAAGGATGTGGTTCGGAACATTGCAAGGTTTGAGTATCTATGACGGAAATGAAATGATAACCTTGAAAGGAGGTGAAGAACGTTTTGACAACTATATTAAAAATAATACAATTTATCGAATCGTTGAAGATTCAAATCACAATATATTTTTGCGTGCTGACAATTCTTTGGTTTGTTATAAATTGACTGAAGACCGTTTTCAGTGTATCAGAGAAAGAGATATAAATGCTGTTAACTCTATTGGTGGCAAAATTTATATAGCTGCTAAAGATTCAATTTTGGAATGGAATGAAGGCGATAATCGTTGGGATTTCTTCAAAAAAGTAGAAATTTCTTCGGCAAGAATAAGTTCTATATTTCGTAATAGAAATAGTGAATGGTATATCGTCACGTCAAAAGGATGTTACAAAGAATATGAAAATGGATTATGGAAATGTATATTGGACATACCTTCCATCGAAATGCTTTATGAAAGTAAAGATGGTTCTATTTGGATGGCAACTCGTTCAAACGGGCTATATCAGTTTGACAATGATATTTGTGTAAACCATATTGTCAATAATCCCGGAACAGAGAATAGTCTTTGCAGCAATGACGTAAGGGTGGTAACCGAAGACCAATCCGGTAATTTATGGATCGGAACTCGTGAAGGACTGAACAAATACTCTATCTTAACCGGTAATATAGAGTCCTATACCTCAGGAGGTTTTTCCGGTGACATGAAACATTCATCCATATTTGCCCTCTATTTGGACAAGGAGGGAAGATTATGGGTCGGCACTTATTATGGAGGGGTCAGTGTCTTTTCCCCAGAGAGTAGAATTTTTAAATACTATCCCGCAAACAAGGAACGCTCTGATTGTCTCAATTTTCCGTTTGTCAGTGGAATTGTAAAAGACAAACGGGATGATTTGTGGATATGTACAGATGGCGGAGGTCTTAATTATATGAATCATAAGACTGAAATATTCCGTCACCTCAGTACGAAAGACTCCGGTCTTGTAGCAGATAATATGAAATCTATCTGTTATGATAAGAATAAGGATAAATTATATATTGGTACCTATTTATCGGGATTGATAGCTTATGACATACCTTCCGGAAAATTCACCAAGTGTTTTAAGTCTCCAAAGGATAGAGTGTTACATCACACTGTGACACATGTATATATGTATGGCGATAAAATTGTATTTTCTTCAAGTGATGGTATTTATGTGTTTAACGAAAAAACCAACGAAGTTACCCCGCTATTATGTATTAAGGGAGTACTTGCGTTTGTTATCGATCAATCAGACCAGATATGGGCGATATATAATAAAAATATAGTTTGTATGAAAATAGGTGTGCCAGATTCAATGAAACGATACCAATCGAGTGATTTTGGCATAAAGCACAATGTACTCTTATGTATATGTGAAACAAGTAACGGTGAGATTTATGTAGGTACGGAAGGTGGTGGAATGTTAGGATATAATGCTAAAGAAGATACTTTTCAAATATATAATTCCAAGAATTCCCTAATATTGGATGATTATTGCTTTAATTGTATTTCTCTCGATGAAAGATTTATGGTAATTATGTGTAGTAACGGACTTTCTTTTTTCGATACAAAAGAAAAGAGAGTGAAATATTCTATATCGGGGAAAAAACTGCCAGTTTCATCGTTTGGTGTAGATAACGGACTTTACGTTTCCGAAAATAAGGATATATATGCGGGCAGTTTGGAGGGGTTGGCTGCATTTTCTGTGGATAATTTAAAGAATTCAGCTAACAAAAAGTCCTTGTATCTTTCAAAATTATTTGTAAATAACGCATTAATGTTACCCAATGACAGTAACAAAATTCTGAAGCGTATTATTTCATATACAGATAAAATTGTATTGAAACACAATCAGAACAATCTGGAATTTACTTTCTCGGACAACGATTTTTATTATTCTATATTTCCGACATTTTATGAATATAAATTAGACGGATTGGATAAAAAATGGATAAAAACTAATGGACATCATATCACCTATACCAATATTCCTCCTGGCAATTATACGTTGCATATCAGAGAAAACAATATTTATGGTAATGAACAGGACGAAGGAATAAGTCTCGATATTGTTGTAAAATTACCTTGGTGGAACACTTGGTGGGCATGGTTGATTTATTTTATAATAGTTTTATCAATACTATTCATTATAGCAAAGGAAAAGATAACATCTTTCAAATTTAAACTCTTATTGGATAATGAAAAAAGAGAAAAAGAAAATATAGAGAAAATCAATCGGTTCAAACTTGACTTTTTTACAAATGTAAGCCATGAACTTCGTACTCCGCTTACTTTAATAACTACTCAGATTGAACTACTCTTGAGTAACAGCAAGGATATTTCCAAACCTGTTTATGATAAAATATTAAAATTACACAAACATGCATCTGATATGCGGAACCAGATTAGCGAATTACTTGATTTTCATAAGCTAGATCAAAAACAAATGCGTTTATCTGTTCAAGAAAAAAATCTTATTCCTTTCTTAGATGAAGTGTATTTGTCATTTAAAGAACAGGCAGAAGCACATAACATCAAATACCTGTTTACAACAAGCTGCGAATCGGCGTTTTGCTGGTTTGACAGTGTACAATTAAGAAAAGTGTTCTCGAATCTGATTTCTAATGCCTTAAAGTTTACCAACGACAATGGAAGCGTTGAACTTTCTTTGATTAAAAACAATGAAATGTTTATCATACGATTAATAGATAATGGCATAGGAATCGAAGCAGGAGAGATTGATAGGATATTTGAACGTTATTATCAATCTAAAGGTAAATTCTACACATTCAGTTCAGGCATAGGACTAGCTTTATGTAAGGAGATTATCAATCTGCATCATGGTAAAATTACAGTGGAAAGCAAACCCGGCTATGGCAGCATATTCAGCGCCATGCTGAAAACCGGTAATGAACATTTTATAAATGACCCGCTTGTAGACATACAGCATGATATAAAAGAAAGTAAGTCTATTGTGCAGAATTCAATACCGGACAGTGATTTTATGAAAACACTAAAAGAGAATAATAAGATAGTCTATCATAAAAATGATCCTGATGAAGCCGATGTCAGACGAATACTTATTGTTGAAGATAATGTAGAACTCCTGAATTTGCTTGCGGAGATATTTTCTCCACTTTATCAGGTATACAAAGCAACAAATGGGGACGATGGCTTGAGAATTACAATAAAGGAACAACCGGATATTGTATTAAGCGATGTAATGATGCCCGGTATAAGTGGAAATGAAATGTGTAGAAGAATAAAGAATAATATACACACATGTCACATTCCGGTAGTTCTGCTAACCGCAAGAATATCTCCCGAACAACAAGTGGAGGGATTAATGTCGGGGGCAGATGATTATATTACCAAATCTTTTAATGCTAAAATTCTTCTGATTAAAATTAATAACATACTCCGTAATAGAGAGTTGCTTCATCATACAAATACTGATAACAGCCAGTCTACAAATGTTCCAGGAGTGGTTCAAAATGAAAGTGACAAAAAACTACTTGATAAAATAAAAGAGATAGTAGAGAAAAATATCGAGAATCCTGATTTTAATATAGAGCAACTTGCATCAGAGGTATGTATGGGACGTAGTGCTTTTTTTGAAAAGATAAAAGACATTACAGGTACAACCCCTGCCAATTTCATTTTGGAATGTAGACTTAATAAAGCTACTGCATTACTGATAAAGAACCCGACACTTCGCATGGATGATATTGCTGCATATTTGGGCTTTAGTTCAGGACGCTATTTTTGTAAATGCTTTAAGAATCATTTTGGAATTTCTCCGCTACAATATAGGAAACAAGACCAGGGATAGTCTAAAACGTTCTAATTCATAGAACGTTAAAATAGGCACTCATATTTTTTGGATACTTTGTTCGGACATTTTGGTACAGTTATAGAAAACGCTATTTCTATTTTTGCCTTCGCAAAGAATCGTTTTAGCCATTATAACTAAATCTATATTTACCAAATTATGAAGAATAAAGTACAGAGACATTTTTCCTTATTTAAAACAAATAAGCTGCTATTATTGGGGGCTATCACAGTTTTAGTATGTTCAAGTAATGCCTTGGCACAGAATAACGGAAACAAATTAGTAAGTGATAACTTTGATTTTGCCAAAAGGCAAATGGTACACATGCTTGAAAATATACCGCAAGGAGAAGCTAAAATGCCGCACTCCATAAATGGTAAAGGAAATACTTCATGTCGGAGCATCTATTGGTGGACCTCCGGATTCTTTCCTGGAATATTATGGTATATAAACGAATATACAGGTGATAAAACTTTTGAAAGCTTTGCCAAGAAATGGACAGAAAAGCTTGAACCAGTTAAAACATTCAAAGGTAATCATGATATAGGTTTCATGATGTATTGTAGCTTCGGTAATGCTTATCGCCTTACGCAGAATGAAAAATACAAGGATATACTTATACAATCCGCATACTCTTTGGCTACACGCTTTAATCCTCAAGTAGGTACAATCAAGTCCTGGGACTCATGGCGTTCATGGGAAAACAAACACGTTTTTAAATATCCCGTTATCATAGATAATATGATGAACTTGGAATTACTGTTCTGGGCTTCAAAAGCAACCGGTGACCCTTCATTCAGAAACATAGCGATATCGCATGCGGAAAAGACCATGAAATATCAGATAAGAAAAGACGGTAGCAGTTATCATCTGGCATGCTATGACCCTGAGACCGGGAATTTCATTAAAGGCGAAACATCACAGGGATACTCCAACGAGTCTACGTGGTCTCGCGGACAAGGTTGGGGAATATATGGCTTTACATTATGTTATCGTGAAACAAAGGATCCGCGTTTCTTGAAAACAGCCCAGCGTATGGCGGATTATTACATCAATCACCCGAATCTTCCGTCTGATAAAATTCCTTGGTGGGATTTTGATACGCATAGACCGGGGTTTATCCCTGGCAAGTTCTCTAAGACCAATAAATACATACAAAACTATCGTGACGCCTCCGCTGCTTCTGTTACCGCTTCTGCTTTGTTAGAATTATCCTCTTATGTAAAGGATGACAAGAAGAAAATTTATACAGAGACAGCACTACAAATACTCACCTCATTATCGAGTCCTGAATATCGTGCAGAAGAAGGTAAAAACGGAAACTTTATTTTAAAACACAGCACAGGAGCTATTCCTCACGGTTCAGAAGTAGACGTGCCATTAATTTATGCGGACTATTATTTTTTAGAGGCTCTTTTACGTTACAATCGAATGATAAACAATAAACCGATATTATAATTATGAAGCGTAAAATTCTTTTTATACTATTTTGCATTTGTTCCTTCAGTTCTATGGTAGCTTCAAAGCGTACAGGTGCGCAAGACCGCGAGTTATGGGTAAAGTATTTGTGTCGTATAGCCTCACCGGTTATTGACAATTTAGCCAAGGGAACATTGGAGGCCAACATGCCCGTAGAGACCGGAAAAAATTTCTATGGTAATCCACGTGACGTTACCTACTTAGAGGCTGTAGGAAGAACACTTGCCGGCATTGCTCCTTGGTTGGCTTTACCTGATGACAATACAGAAGAGGGTAAACTAAGGAAAAGTTTTAGAACTTCAGTACTTAAAGGACTGAAAAATGGTGTTTCTCCCGAATCTCCCGATTGTCTGAACTTTACCCGCAATTATCAGCCCACTGTAGATGCAGCTTATTTAGCACAAGCTTTTCTACGTGCCCCCAAGGCTTTATGGGAGCCACTGGATACGCTCACCAAACAAAGATATGTGACCGCATTTAAGTCACTCCGTAGAAATAAACCCGTGTATAATAATCATTTGTTATTTGCGGCTATCATAGAAACTTTTTTGTTGAAAGTCGGTGAACAAGTTGATCAAGCTAAAGTATTCTTAGCTTGTAAAAAAATAGAAGAATGGTATGTGGGTGACGGCTGGTATAGTGACGGACCAAGTTTCTCTATGGATTATTATAATGATTATGTTATTCATCCCATGCTGGTAGACATTTATCAGGTATTAAAGGAAAAAAAAATAGTCTCGGAAAGGCAATATAATACAGCTGTTAAAAGGATGATACGCCATTCTGATTTTTCTGAGCGTATGATAATGCCTGACGGAGTTTTTCCGGCTTTTGGACGTTCGGCTACTTATCGTACAGGGGCATTTCAAAGCTTATCACAAGTAGCATTGATGAAAATACTGCCTTCTTATATACATCCTGCACAAGTACGTTGTGCGCTCACTGCCGTATTTGTGAATATGTACGACGGTAATCAGAATTTCGACAAAAACGGCTGGTTGGTACTGGGATTTAATGGTCATCAACCTGAATTGGCTGATTATTATACTACTACCGGTAGTTTGTATATGGCAACACTTGGTTTTTTAGCACTGGGACTTCCGGCAGATGATTACTTTTGGACAAATAGTTTTGAAGAATGGACTTCTTGCAAGATCTGGAGCGGTAAACCAAGCAGAAAAGACTATAAAGTTGAGTATTGAAGTAATATATAAAACAGAGAAAAAACTTTCATTCCATTATTTAATATTTAATCTTAAATTCAAGCTATATGAAACAGAAAACATTTATTTTAAGTAAGAAAAAATCTTTTACGGCATCTGCAATATCCTGTTGCATGTTTTCGGTCAGAATCAGAGATTCGAGCGCATTATCCGAAATCAGACCTTTTAACCTGAAAAATCGGCTTATTCTATTTTGAAATTATCACGAACTCATGTAATATTTAAACTTTATGAGAAATACATTAATTTTTTTCCTAATTTCTTTATTGATTATTGGTTGTAAAGATGAAACTACTACAACTAGTACAATTCACGATCCTTCAAAACCGGTTCAAATTACAGGTTTTGAACCTACGGAAGGAGGAGCTCGCACAAGATTGTATATCCAAGGAAATAACTTTGGAAGTAATACAGATGATATAAAGGTAAAAATCGGCGGTTTACCAGCCAAGGTTATAGGTAGTAATGGAAATATTATATATTGTATGGTTCCTTTCAAAGCCTCAGAAGGAACTATTGAAGTAAGCATAAAAGGGCAAGACCCCATTACTGCGGCAGAGAAATTCAATTATGTTTCCAAAACGATTGTCGGAACCGTAGCCGGCTATGTGGATGAAACCGGTAAAGTAAAGGTTCAGGATGGTTCATTTAAAGAGGCCGGCTTTTCCGGTCCGGGATATATGACTGTTGACCCGAAAGACCCAAACGTACTTTATGTGGTCGATGGAAACAGGTATGGCGGGACAAGTATCAGGGTACTGGATTTAAAAAAGAAGGAAGTCTCAACATTATTGACCAAAGGACAGGGTAACTGGGAAAGTATTCGTACCATAGATTTCACTTTAAGCGGTGACACTATGTTGATTACAAATCAGCAGGATACTGAAAATGCCATAGGTATTTCTTATACTACCAGAGCAAACGGTTTTAAGAAACCGCAACCTCTTGTTATCGGAAGAAAAATCGTTTCTGTTGCGGTACATCCCAACGGGGAGTTATATTATGTAAAGAGAAAGACCGGAGAACTTATCCGTTTTGATATGCAAACAAAAGAAGAAAAGGTTTTATATGCCTTAGGAGATGGCGAACCGATGTTTTTTATCTTTATGCATCCGTCGGGCAATTACGCTTATATCTCATTCTCCCAATGGAAGACAATATTGAAAATACCCTATGACTGGAAGAACAAGACGCTTTTAACCGCCAGTATATTATGTGGTCAACAAAAACAGGAAGGATGGCTTGACGGTCAAGGAACAAATGCCAAGTTAGGTAATCCGGCACAAGGCGTATTCATAAAAAACGAACAATATATAAAAGAGGGCAAAGATGATATTTACGATTTTTATTTCACAGACTCTTCGATACACTGTATTCGTTATGTAACTCCCGAAGGATTTGTACACACATACGCCGGTCGTGGCAGTCAGGGGGTTAACAATAACCCTAATGGTTATGTAGATGGTGATTTAAGGCAAGAGGCGCGCTTTAATTATCCTTTCGGAATACACTACGATGAAGTAAATAAGATATTTTACATTGGTGATATCGAAAACTATAGAATTAGAAATATAGCGAAAGATGAATAAATTTTTAATATTAAAATGTTACCTCGAATGAAAAACATTATTATTATTTTCTTTTGTATGTCTATGCTGATGTTTCAGGCAACGGCACAAAATCATGCAGACGTAAAAGAAATAGAAGTATCAGGTATTGTACTCGATTCAAATAAAGATCCTCTTATAGGTGCTAATATTGTAGTAAAGAATGTGCCTGGACTTGGTGTGATAACCAATATTGACGGAAAATTCAAGATAAAGGTGGAGTTATATCAACGTCTTATCGTTTCATACATTGGTTTTGAGAGTCAGGAGATACTTATAAAAGATAAGAAAACACTGACTGTGATAATGCAAGAGTCAAAATCTAGTGTATTGGATGAAGTTGTAATTACCGGAACAGGAGAACAGAAAAAGATAACCGTTACAGGAGCTGTTTCTTCTGCTAATATAACACATCTGAATGTTTCTCCTTCAGGAAATCTTGTTAATGCCTTGGCAGGAAATGTTCCCGGTGTATTATCCATGCAGAGCAGTGGAGCACCGGGCCAAAATACTTCCGAATTCTGGATCCGTGGTATTTCTACTTTTGGTGCCAAAACAAGTGCCCTTGTACTTGTCGATGGTTTTGAAAGAGATATGGATGATATCAGTATTGAAGATATTGAATCGTTTCAAGTATTGAAAGATGCTTCAGAAACCGCCATTTATGGTGCCCGTGGTGCAAACGGTGTGGTATTGATAACTACCAAACATGGTAAACCCAGTAAGATTACCATATCTGCCAAGGCGGAAACTTCTTATAATACCAGAACCATAACACCGGAATTTATAGATGGACCCACTTACGCATCTTTGATAAATGAGGCAAGAATCACAAGAAACGAAGAACCGGTTTATCAGCCTGATGAACTGTATATATTGAAGAACGGACTCGACCCTGATTTACTACCTAACGTAGACTGGATGGATGAGATTTTGAAGAAAGGAGCCATGACATACAAGGCTTCACTCAACATCACCGGTGGTAGTACAAACACACGTTATTTTGTATCTGCCAGCTATGTGGAAGAAGAAGGTATGTATAAAACGGATAAAGAAATTGAAAAGCAATATAATACCAATGCCAATGCCCGCAGATGGAACTATCGAATGAATGCGGATATAGACATTACTAAATCTACTTTATTAAATGTCGGCATATCCGGAATGTTGAAAAAGGTAAATGATACCGGACGAGGTTCGTCGCTTGTGTGGAACAGCCTTATGGGACAGACTCCGGTGTCCATTCCTAAAGTTTATTCGAACGGTTATTTCCCGGCATCAGAATATAACGAAAATTATCGTGACAATCCTTGGATTGCGTCTACACAGACCGGTTACAGACAAAACTGGACTAACCAGATACAGACCAACGTGACCTTAAATCAGAAACTCGATTTCATAACCGAAGGATTGAAGTTTATCGGACGTTTTGGCTACGACACAAACAACTCTAATTATATAAACAAGTTGAAAGCGCCGGAAAGATGGAAAGCGGAACGTTTCAGAGACAGTGAAGGTAATTTGGTCTTCAAGCGACTGAATGAAGAGCAAAAGATGACACAAAGTGCAGGAGGTAGTGGCGACCGCCATGAATTCTTTGAGGCAGAGTTGCATTATAACCGTGTTTTCAACAAACATCATCATGTAGGTTCTGTATTGAAGTATAATCAGGATTCAAAAATACGTACTTATAATCTGGGTAGCGACTTGAAGAATAGTGTTCCCGTTCGTCATCAGGGATTCTCAGGACGCTTCACCTATAACTGGAAATATCGTTACTTTGTTAATTTCAACTTCGGTTATACGGGATCCGAAAACTTTGCTGTAGGTAATCAGTTTGGTTTTTTCCCAGCTTTCTCTATGGCATGGAATATAGCAGAAGAACCGTTTATACAGAATAATTTCAAATGGCTGAATATGTTTAAGGTACGTTATTCCTGGGGTAAAGTAGGTAATGACAATGTATCGGTACGTTTCCCTTATATGTACACTATCGGAAGTTTCAAGAACTATCAATGGGCCGATTTTGGCTTTAACCAAAGTTATAACGGACTTACTTATACAAGTGTGGCATCAAACGGTATAAGCTGGGAAATAGCCAAGAAGCATGATATTGGTTTGGACCTCGTATTGTTCAACGAACGTTTTTCTCTTACCGTAGATTATTTCAATGAAAAAAGAACCGGCATTTTCATGTCAAGAGGTTCATTGCCTCTTACTGTGGGACTTTATGATGGTGACAAGCCTTATGCTAATGTAGGAAGCGTAATTAACAGAGGTTGGGACGGTAACTTTTCATTCAATCAGAACATCGGAAACGTGAGCCTTACCATCAGAGCTAATGCTACTTATAGTGATAATGAAATTCTTGAAAAAGATGAAGGCCATAAGCTATATCCTTATTTGTATGAAACAGGTTTCAGTGTAAGCCAGTCAAGAGGATTGATTGCTCTCGGATTGTTCAAGGACTGGGACGACATAAGAAACAGTCCTACACAGAATACTTGGGGAAGCGTTGAACCGGGAGATATCAAATACAAGGATGTGAACGGTGATGGAGTGATAAACAATAATGACCGCGTGGCTGTAGGAAACACCAACAGACCGAGTTTCGTTTATGGTATGGGTATTTCTGCCAATTGGAAGGGGCTTGACGCAAGTGTCCATTTCCAAGGAACCGGTAAATCTTCTTTCTTCATCAACGGTGTATTGGTGCATCCTTTCAGCCGCGGAACTTGGGGAAATGTATCTACGGATGTTGTCAATTCAAGCCGCTGGATTTCAAGAGATATTTCGGGCGACCCGGCAACCGAAAATCCGAATGCAGTATATCCGAGACTTAAATTTGGAGGAGAAAATAATGTGAACAACAACCAGTATTCCACACATTGGTTGAGAAACGGTTCTTATCTTCGTCTTAAGACAGTAGAAATAGGATATACTTTACCCAAAAATATAGTAAGCAAGATACGTTTTAGTAAAATAAGACTATTCTTTACCGGAACAAACTTGTTGACTTTCTCTAAATTCAAATTGTGGGATCCGGAACCAAGAAGCACCGATGGTAGTTTCTATCCTATTACAAAATCTGTTACATTTGGTTTGAATGTTAGTTTATAAAGAAACACTTACGAATATGAAACTTATAAGAAATATATTATTGATTGCAACAGGCTTGAGTATGGCTTCGTGTAATTATCTTGATGTGAATACCGATACCAAGGACAGAATGTCACTGGAAGAAGTCTTTACCGATGAAACCTATACGGAACAATGGCTTGCCAATGCATACAGTTACTTGTCAAACAGTGAATTTGCCGATATCAGCATCACCGGTGCAAACCCCTTTAATTTCAGTGACGATATCTATAATCCCATTTACAAGAGTTTTAAAGAAGTGACTTATGGTGAAGAGCAATGGCCGTATACATGGAAATACAGTTACCAAGGGATACGTCAGGCCGCTATCTTTATTCAGAATGTGGATATGTGCAATGAACTGACCCCGGAGGAACGTGCAGACTATAAAGCTCAGGCTCGTTTTGTACGTGCTTATTATTACTGGAAGCTGTTACAGAAATATGGTCCTGTGCCCATTGTACCTGAAGAGGGCCAGGATTACACTGACAGTTATGAAGCTCTTTCAATACCTCGCAACACTTACGATGAATGTGCCGATTACATTGCTTCAGAAATGGCCCTGGCTGCAAAGGATCTTCCTTTGAAGCGTGAATTGATGTCTGTGTCACGTCCCACAAGAGGTGCTGCTTTGGCTGTACGTGCTAAAGCACTATTATATGCAGCCAGTCCGCTAATGAACGGTAACACCGATGGATATGCCGAAAAGTTGGTGGATGACAAAGGCAACCGACTTCTTGCTGCTACCTATGATGAAAAGAAATGGGCAAGAGCAGCTGCTGCGGCAAAAGACGTGATTGACCTTAAAACCTATAATCTGTATGTGGCCTATAAACGCACTGAAGGATTTGACGGTTATCCGGTTACACTGCCACCGTATGACGACAAGAATTTTGCAACAAAGTCTTGGCCTAACGGATATAAGGACATAGACCCGTTTGAATCATACCGTTCGGTCTTTAACGGTGAGCTGTCAACAGTAGAAAACCCTGAATTGATATTTACACGAGGAAACAATCAGGGCAGTTATGGAGTGAACTATATGGTCTTTTATCAACTTCCGGTTAGTAAAGCTAAAGGAAACAATACAACTTGTGTGACCCAAAAACAATGTGATGCCTATTATATGAAAGATGGCAAAGACGTTCCGGGCAAAGATATTGAAATTGGCCGCGGTGATGGTTCTTCAAAAAGGCCTACTGGTTTTGTCACCGCAAGTGACGTGAGCAAAGGACTTTATAAGCCACTGGAAGAAAATGTATCACTTCAATATGCTAATAGAGAACCCCGATTCTATGCATCGGTAGCATACAACGGAGCGACCTGGTGGCTGACAAATGCGACACTGAGCAGTGATAGAGGCCCTTATAGAAGCTGGTATTATCGGGGCGAGACGGAAGGTATGTCCAATACCGAAAACTGGCTTCAAACCGGTATAGGCTTGATGAAGTATGTACGTCCAACAGATACCAATGATGACAAGAATATAAATGGTGAATTTTCTCATATCTCAAAGAAGGCAGATCCCCTGATAAGATATGCCGATATCTTGTTGATGTATGCCGAAGCATTGAATGAACTTGACGGTTCATACCAGATTGAGACTTGGGACAACTCCGGCACTCATAGCATTTCACGTGATGTGGATGAACTGAAGAAAGGAGTGCAGCCTGTAAGAATCCGCGCTGGAATACCTGATTTTAGCCCAGAAGAGTATGCCAACAAGGAACTGTTTCGTAAAAAGATCAAACGCGAACGTCAGATTGAACTTGTGGCTGAGGGACAACGCTATTTTGACTTGAGACGTTGGAAAGACGCTAAAGATGAAGAATCTCTGCCTATGTACGGATGTAATGTTTTTATGACAAAAGGAGAACGCGACTTGTTCTATAAACCGGTTCCTGTTTCTGATGTTTTGACCTGTTTTGCCGAGAAAACTTATTTTTGGCCTATCGACCGCTCCGAGTTGGAAAAAAATGTGAGATTGACTCAAAACCCGGGTTGGCAGAGTGAAAAGTAATTACTATTAAAAAAAACGATTATGAAGAAAAAAAATATCTCTTTGCTTTTGGTTACGTTACTTGTAATGCTGAGTTCTTGCAGCGAATTTTATTCAGATGAGCAATATGAACACTATGTTTCGTTCAAAGCTCCTACATCTACCGTATCTCGTATCCGCTTGAAGTACAGAAAGGGAGAACTTTCCCCCTATCATCTTCCTCTTATAGTGGCCGGCTCCACTATGAATAATAAGGATATCGATGTGCACGTAAGTATAGATAACGATACACTCGACATCTATAACTATGAACATTATTATGAACGGGAAGATTTGTATTACAAGCAGTTGCCTGAGGATTTTTATTCCATTCCGAGCTATGATATACGCATTCCAGCCGGCGAATGTCAGGCTCTGATGGATATCAATTTTAATTTTGACGGGCTTGATTTATCGGAAAAATGGGTTTTACCCCTTATCATTAAGGACGATCCTTCTTATAATTATATTTCTCATCCCCGGAAAAATTTCAATAATGCTTTACTATGGATAACTCCTTTCAATGATTTCTCGGGAAGCTATGGAACCACGGCTTTGAATGTTTTTCCCGAAGATACCAACAAACCACTTGTAGTTGACACTCGTGAAGCATATGTGGTTGACGAAAATACCATATTCTTCTATGCGGGTGCTATAAAAGAAAAAAGAACCGACCGCAGAAAATTTAAGATTTATGCGACATTTAATCAAGACCCAGATGACAAGATGAAAGGTACGGTAGAATTGAGGGCAGAAAATCCAAACATCGAATTTGAATCGAAGAAGCAAGCAACGTATGAGATTTCTGAAATGATGGATTCCTCACGTCCTGCCTTGATGCGCAGAACCGTTACGATAAGAGAACTTAATTACACATTTGTAGACCCATGGGAAACCCAAGGATACACAGCACATTACAGAGTTGAAGGAAGCATGACCATGCAACGTAACATCAATACCTTGATTGATGACGAAGAGTTTTCCATAGAGTGGTAAATTCCAATATTTTCTTTTTATTATTAATGCGAATCAGTATTTGATTCGCATTAATAATAAAAAGAAAATATAGACCTTTTTCTCCAGTAGAAAAAAGTCACGAACTTGCTGCATAATTACAACAAAAACAGATTATGAGAAATAACTTTTAATATAAACATAGTAATATTTGGAAACATGAAAAAACTAATCTTTTCACTGCTATTATTTTTTTTTGCAGTGTATTTTACTACTACTCCCTGTCAAGCAAAGAGAAAAGCAAAACACGTCGTTTTAATCGGTTTGGATGGCTGGGGTGCATACAGCGTTCCCAAAGCGGAAATTCCCACTATCAAACAAATGATGGCAGATGGTACCTATACACTGGAAAAACGCTCGGCGCTTCCTTCTTCCAGTGCCATCAACTGGGCCTCGATGTTTATGGGAGCCGGCCCGGAACTGCATGGGTATACTCACTGGGGTTCTAGAATCCCGGAATTGCCCTCACGCGTACTCAATGAACACGGCATCTTCCCCACCATCTTTCAGCTGCTGCGCGATGAACGTCCTAAAGCTGAAATCGGTTGCTTATACGAGTGGAGTGGTATTAAATATCTGGTTGACACACTTGCTCTGAGTCACCATGCCCAAGCGCCCGACTATAACAAGTACCCCAAAGCATTGTGCGAGATGGCGGAAAAGTATATCAAAGAGAAAAAGCCGGCATTACTTGCCGTCTGCTTTGATAATCCTGACCACGTAGGACACCAAGCCGGACATGATACTCCTAAGTATTATGCTAAACTGAAGGAGCTTGACACCTACGTCAGCCGTATTGTACAAGCTGTGAAGGAAGCCGGAATGTTGAAAGAAACCATCTTCATTCTTACTTCCGACCACGGAGGCATCAAAAAAGGCCATGGGGGAAAAACGATGCAGGAAATGCAAACTCCTTTCATCATTTCCGGAAAGAACGTGAAAAAAGGAGTAGAATTCCACGAAAGCATGATGCAATATGACGTAGCCTCAACTATCGCCTATATCTTTGGGCTGAAGCAGCCCCAAGTATGGATAGGCCGTCCAATGAAACAAGTATTCAAATAAGGGTAGCTTATTGAGAAACAAGCGTTGAGAAATAACCTCCGGTAAACATTTCGTTCACCACCTCCAATAGAACCTTCGGAATAAGTTGTCCGAAATATTCAGGAAATGAACTAAACATTTACTTCTCAACTGTCTCTACTATAAAGTTGAAAAAGGTTCTTCTGGTAGTGTAAAATAAACTATGTCACGCATTATTTCTCTCTAGAAAACTCATCGGTCGGGGAACGGTCAGCGCCAAGGGGCGGGACCACTCGTCCCGACGAGCGTAAAATTACAATAATTAAAACCGGTCTCCAAACTTTATGGCTAGTTGTTGTGAGATTGTAGCCCAATTGGCCAGGCATGGTCCATTTCTTCCGTATAGTACGGGTATGCAAGATAAACCAGTTTCTCAAGGGCTGTATCCGATGGGAACACACCCTTGTTTTTTGTGACCTTACGGATCTGGAGGTGATACCTCTCAACGGTATTTGTGGTATATATAAGCTTACGGATAGCCGGAGTATACTGGAAGTATTCGGACAGTTTATCCCAGTTGTCCTGCCATGACCTGATAACGATAGGATACTGTTCTCCCCATTTCTCTTCCAACTTGAGAAGTTCATTTTCTGCAGATTCTTTATTTACAGCCTGATAGACGCATTTCAAATCCTTCAGGAATTCCTTTTGATTTTTGGAGCCTACATATTTGATGGAATTACGTATCTGATGTACAACGCAAAGCTGTACAGCTATATTGGGATAAACGCTTTGAATGGCTTCTGGAAAACCTTTCAAGCCCTCTATACAGGCAATAAGAATATCTTCAACTCCACGGTTCTGAAGGTCTGTCAGCACACTGAGCCAGAAGTTTGCTCCCTCATTCCTTGATATATACATTCCGAGCAATTCCTTATGTCCTTCCCTGTCAATACACAATACATTATAGATTGCACGAGTAACCGTGCAGCCACGTTCATCCGTTACTTTGTAATGAATGGCATCCATCCAGACTATGGGATAGACAGAATCGAGCATCCTGGATTTCCATGTCTTTATTTCGGAAGTACACGGTCAGTAATGGCACTGATTGTGTCGGCTGATACACGGTTTCCGAGATTCTCTTCCAGCCAGTCGCTAATCTCACGTGTGCTGTTTCCCATCGCATACAGGCCAATTATACGGTCAGCAACGCCTTCTGCCAGAATAGTCTCACGTTTCTTGATGAACTGGGAATCAAAACTTGAATTACGGTCACGGGAAGTGGAAACGGTTACTTCACCCAACGAAGTCTGGACCTGTTTCTGCATCTTACCGTTACGACGGTTACCCATCTGACGTTCTTCTTCTGTAAGATGTGCATCCATCTCACCTTCCAAAGCTGCATTGAGGATACTTACCAATAACGGAGCAAAAGCACCGTCTTTACCTAACAAAGGCTTGCCTGCTTTTAGCTGTTCAATAGCCTTGTTCTTGATACTATCAGAATCAAATTCTTCTTTCTAAAAAACTGTGTTAGCAAAGTTAATATTTTATTCTTTGCTGACACAGTTTAATTTACATCCTCGTTCTTCTTCAAATTTGGTGGTAATTCAGCAAGTATTATTTTACTAATTCACCTTACCACCAAATTTGAACTCAGGTTATCATAAGTATCAGAAATATTCTACTTTTAGCACATAAACAGGAAAAGAATCTTTAGCAGAACGATGTATATTACTTATTTTCAACCCGTCATCATCCAATTCCCAGTCTACCTTCTTATGATTCTCCAATAATGTAACTTTCCTGATTTTATCCTTTTCCGAAGAAAAGGAACGCAATGTATAAGAAGCTTTAGTAACATGACGTACGATAATATATACACTTTTACCTCTCATGGTGAAGCGGACATCAGGTACAATATCTTTAGGAGTTCCATCATATACTGCATCGTGAAAAGGTTTCTGTTCAGTATCTTCTACTCTATTTACCGTAAAATCTTCTCCAAAGATACGCCAGGGAGTTGTTCCATAAATAGCCTC